>OFHB01001607.1_pt1 | contig 12793 bp, 9 predicted proteins | sample 1521881 | NCBI WGS metagenome assembly OFHB01 (sample SAMEA3504090, study PRJEB24116) | mouse gut metagenome | biome: mouse gut; feature: mouse-associated habitat; material: faeces | place: Denmark | collected 2011
TGGGCAGGCCGAACTTCTTGGCGAAGTCCCAGTCCCTCTCGTCATGGGCGGGCACCGCCATGATGGCGCCTGTACCATAGGTCATCAACACATAATCGGAAATCCAGATAGGAATCTCCTTGCCGTTGACGGGGTTGGTGGCCGTCAAGCCGTCAATCTGCACGCCGGTCTTGTCCTTGGCCAGCTCCGTGCGCTCGAAATCGGATTTCTTCGCCGCCTGCTCCCTGTAGGCCACCAGGGCGTCATAGTTTTTGATTTCGTCCTTATATTTCTCGATGAGAGGATGCTCCGGGGACACTACCATATAGGTGGCGCCGAAGAGGGTGTCCGGCCTGGTGGTATAGATGCGCAGCTTTTCTTCTTTTCCGGTAAGGGAGAAGTCCACTTCCGCGCCCTGGGACTTGCCGATCCAGTTCTTCTGGGACACCTTGACTCTCTCGATGTAGTCAACTGTGTCCAGTCCCTCAATCAGCTTGTCGGCGTACTCCGTAATCTTCAGCATCCACTGGCTCTTCACCTTGCGGACCACCTCCGCGCCGCAGCGCTCGCAGACGCCGTTCACCACCTCCTCGTTAGCCAGGCCCACCTTACAGGAGGTGCACCAGTTGATGGGCATCTCGCTCTTGTAGGCAAGGCCTGCCTTGAAGAGCTTCAGAAAGATCCACTGGGTCCATTTGTAGTAATCGGGGTCGGTGGTGTTCACCTCCCTCTCCCAGTCGAAGGAGTAGCCCAGGGCGTGGAGCTGCCCCTTGAAGCGCTCCACATTGTTCTTCGTCACTATCCGGGGATGGATGTGGTTCTTGATCGCGTAATTCTCCGTGGGCAGGCCGAAAGCGTCCCAGCCCATGGGATACAGTACGTTATAGCCCTGCATCCTGCGCTTGCGGGCCACGATGTCCAGCGCGGTGTAAGGCCGGGGATGGCCTACGTGAAGGCCCTGTCCCGAGGGGTAGGGGAATTCCACCAGCGCGTAGTATTTGGGCCTGGAATAATCGTCCGAGGTCTGGAACGCCTTTTCCTCGTCCCAGACCGCCTGCCACTTCTGTTCCACCTCATGGTGGTTGTAAGGTATTGCCATATCGTCTTCCTCCTGATTCCATGCTCACGGGCGATGAAACCTGCCTCAATGTCCACAGACTCTGTGGGCGGCAAGTCTGCCCCCGCAGCAAGTTTCCGTGACCGCAAGCATAAGTTCTGCGGCCTGCGGGCCGTCCTATCAAAAAAGCCCTTCCGTCATTTAGAGACGAAAGGGCTTGATTCCGTGGTACCACTCTAATTCGCAGATCCAAAAGCCGGCTCCCGGCCCGTTTCCCGCCGGGAAACTTCCGTCTGAGCTTTCTTGGGACTTGCGCACTTTTCTATCGATAACGGGATAATCCGTCACGCCTTACCCACGCAGCGCGCTTGGGGCGGGAAACTCGGAGGCCAGTTGGGGAAATCTTCCTGCCGCCTCGCACCATCCGGCGGCTCTCTGAAAGTCCGATGTCCTTAATACTCCTCTTCTACGTCAATGCCTGTATGAAACTGTCCTTTATTTTAGACTGTTTTCAGGCATCTGTCAAGTTAAAATTCATCAAGAATCAGATTAAATTTAATCTGAACCTCAATCTTCAGAATCCTCGGACGCGCTGGCCGCCCTGGCAGCGACTTCCTTCTCCTGTACATCCGAGGGAGCCTGTTCATAGCGGATGAACTCATAGGCGTATACGCCCCTGCCGCCGGTCATGGAACGCAGATCCGTGCAGTAGCCGTGCAGACAGCTCTGGGGAATCTCCGCCTCGATGATCTGCTTTCCTCCCACAGTGGGGTTCATTCCCAGCACGCGGCCTCTGCGCTTGTTCAAATCGCCCATGACATCGCCCGTATAGGCATCGGGAACGGTGACCTTCAGGGAAGCGATGGGCTCTAACAGCACGGGATGGGCCTCCATGAAGCCTTTCTTGAAGGCCTGGATGGTAGCCATCTTGAAGGCCTGCTCGGAGGAGTCCACCGGATGGTAGGATCCGTCGTACAGCACGGCCTTCACGCCCACCACCGGGTATGCCGCCATGGGTCCCTTCACCACGGACTCCTGCAGCCCCTTGTCCACTGCGGGATAGAAGTTCTTCGGCACCGCGCCGCCCACCACTTCCTGGGTGAACTCATAAGCCTGCTCCAGGTTGTCAGAGGGGCCGAAGCGCATCTTGACATGGCCGTACTGGCCGTGGCCGCCGGACTGCTTCTTATATTTATACTCCACATCGGACTGCTTGCGGACGGTCTCCCTGTACGCCACCTTGGGCCTGGACAGCTCCACGTCCACCTTGTACTCGTTCAGCAGACGGCTGACCACGATGTCCAGATGCTGGTCGCCCATGCCGTAGAGCAGGGTCTGGCGGTTCTCCGCGTCGTTGACCATCTTCAGGGTCAGGTCTTCCTGGGTCATCTTCTGCAGGGCCTGGGAAATCTTGTCTACATCGCCTTTGTTCTTGGGCGTGTAGCGCATGTAGGTGTAAGGGGTGGACACGTCAAGCTTGCCGTACTTGATCGGGGTGGCTTTGGTGGCAAGGCTGTTGCCCGTCCTGGCGTCGCTGAGCTTGGCCAGGGCGCCGATGTCGCCCGCGTGGAGCTCCGGCACTTCCGTGGCCTTGTTGCCCTGGAGGACGTAGAGCTTGCCGACCTTCTCCTCCACTTCCGTGTCCACGTTGTACAGCTGGTCATCTGTCTTCAGCACGCCGGAATTCACCTTGATCAGGGAATATTTTCCGATGAAGGGATCCACGATGGACTTCCAGACAAAAGCGGACTTCGCCTTGGAGAAGTCATAGTCGGCGTTGTAGATTTCGTTGGTCTTCTGGTTGATGCCGGCAATCTTGCGGTTCTCGGGGCTGGGCATGTATTTCACGATGTCGTCCAGCAGCGTGTACACGCCCTGGCACAGGATGTTGGAGCCCATGGTCATGGGCACGATGCTGCAGTCGCACACATTGGTGCGCAGGGCAGCCCTGATCTCCGCGTCCGAAAAGGTCTCGCCGCCGAAGTACCGCTCCATCATCTCCTCGCTGGTCTCCGCCACGGCCTCCATCAGCGTGTCCCGGCACAGCTCCAGGTTCGCCTTATTGTACTCCGGAATCTCGCAGTCCACCACTTCCTTGCCCTGCCAGCGATGTCCCGTCTCGGAGACCACGTTCACGTAGCCTACGAACTTCTCGCTCTCACGGATGGGCAGGTTGAAGGGGGCCATCTTCTTGCCGTAGAGATTCGTCATGTCCTCCACCACCTGGCGGAAGGAGGCATTGTCCACGTCCATATTGGACACATAGACGAATCTGGGCAGCTTGTATTTCTCACACAGTTCCCATGCCTTCTGAGTGCCTACCTCGATGCCGGACTTGCCGTTGACCACGATGATGGCGGCTCCGGCGGCGCTGACGGCCTCCTCGGCCTCGCCCACGAAGTCAAAATAGCCGGGGGTGTCTATCACATTAATCTTGTACCCTTCCCACTCGATGGGGATAATGGAGGCGTTAATGGAAAACTTTCGCTTCTGCTCTTCCTTGCTGTAGTCGCTCAGGGTATTTCCATCGGACACTTTACCCATTCTGGATGTGATTCCGGACAGATACGCAAATGCCTCTGCCAGACTGGTCTTACCGCTTCCGCCGTGGCCCAGCAGTACTACGTTGCGAATCTTGTCAGTTGTGTAAACTTTCATTTGACTTTCCTCCAATTTTTATGTAATTTGGGTATTTCGGCATGGCAATGACAAACGATTCAATTCCCATAAGACTATTTTACTAGACAAATTCAATTTTTACAAGAGAATATTGTTAATTGCCTTAATATTTGTGATATTCATGCATTTTACACGGACAACCGCTAAAACCTGCCGGGCAAAACGGCTGGTGACGGCAGGCGCCGGGGATATCGCGGCAAATTTCATCTCCAGTGCGCATAATTGGCTATTGTTTTTCATGCTTTAAAGTGTTATAGTGGAATGGCATCGACGGATGAGGGAAGAATTCGGGGATTCGCCGCGGGCAGACAGGATTGGCCTGCGGGAACCGAGGAAGAGACGAGGATGGGATATGGCTGGTCTGATATGTGGGTTTGTTGGGCTTGGGCTGATCGGCGGGTCCATTGCCAGGGCTTTGAAGAAATCTGTTCCGGACGCAAGAATCATCGCCTATGACGTGAATCGGGAGGCGCTGCTGCTGGCGGAGAAGGAAGGTGTGGCGGACATCACGGCTTCTGCCATTGACGGAAGCTTCTCCGACTGCGATTATCTGTTCCTCTGCGCCCCTGTCCAGCGGAACGACAGCAATCTGGCGGCGGTGAAGAAGGTCATGAAGACAGATTGTCTGCTCACGGACGTGGGCAGCGTGAAGACTGCCATCCATGAGGCCGTGCGGGAGGCCGGGCTGGAGGGGCGCTTCATCGGCGGGCATCCCATGGCCGGCAGCGAGCGCATCGGATTCGCCAATTCCAGGGCTTCCCTGCTGGAAAACGCCTATTACATCCTGACGCCTACGGACAGCGTTCCGAATCAGAAGGTGGAAGACTATCGGAATCTGGTGGCAGCGATGGGCGCGATTCCGTTGATATTGGATTATGGAAAACATGACTATGTGACTGCCGCCATCAGCCATCTGCCCCATGTGATCGCCGCCTCTCTGGTGAATCTGGTGCGGGACAGCGATTCCGAGGACGGCATCATGAAGATGGTGGCGGCGGGAGGCTTTAAGGACATTACCAGGATCGCCTCTTCCTCTGCCCTTATGTGGCAGCAGATCTGCCTCTCCAATACATCCAACATTTCTTCTCTGCTGTGGGATTATATACAGGCATTGACGGATTTCCGTCAGAGAATAGACGCTCGGGACGAGGGCGCGCTCTATGAGCTTTTTGACCGGGCCCGCATTTACCGGGACTCTTTCATCAGCGCTTCCAGCGGCCCTATCAAGCGCTCCTTCCGCATCGCAGTGGACATCGACGACAAGGCTGGCGCGCTGGCACGCATCGTGGCTTTGCTGGCAAGCAAAAGCCTGAGCATCAAGAACATCGGCATCACCCACAACAGGGAATCGGATGACGGCGTGCTGAAAGTGGAGTTCTATGAGGAGGCTTCCATGACGGCGGCCGTGGAGCTCCTGACCGCAGAGGGGTATCAGGCTGAAGTCCGAGCCTGAGGCGCTGCGTTCTGCCGGATTCCGCTCCCTTCTGCTGTAGTTTGCCCTTTCTGCCGCAACATTTGAGCCGTAGGAATCCTGAAGCCAGCTTTACCGGCTGCTCCTTACAATAATACGAAAGCTGCCAGGAAACGGCCTGCGCATCCGCACAGCCATTTCCTGACAGCTCTCTAATCTTACACATAGGCTTTATGGCGTTTTCTCTTTCCTGTCTTCCTTCCTCTTCCGGGCTTTCCGGTACAGGGCTGCCACGCAGATACAGAACAGCATGCCAAAAGCGCCGCCGCTGGTGTCCAGCAGCACATCCGCGAAACTGGCATACCGCCCCGGCACAAAATATTGATGGAATTCATCCGCGGCCGCGGAAAGGAACACCCAGACCACAGTCAGAAGGTTCAGCTTCCTGCCCCGCTTCATCCACTGGCTCCACAGCGTATACACCAGAATCCCCATGCAGGCATATTCGGAAAAGTGGGCCAGCTTCCTGATGGGGTGCTCAAAATACTCCGCCATGCCCGTCAGCGCCGCCTCGTCCCAGGGACGGCCGGACAGGGCGTTGATGATTCCCACGAACTGTTCGGACACATACTGGCTCAGGGAGCCGGACTGCTCGGCATCCTGGGCCGAGAACCGGAATATGAGGCTGTACAGCGACAGCAAAAGGAGAGCTGCAGCAGACGACACCAGCCATCTGCGCAGCTGCCCTTCCTTTCTCTTACTGTCCATTGACTGTCTGGTACACCTCTATCCTGGCGGAATCCATCTCAGGCATGCCGATGAAGATAGCGCCGTAGCCATAGCAGCCCGCCTGAAGCTCGATTCTCACAATCTGCAGGAAAGCATGAATCACTTCCTTGGTCCAGATGGTCAGATAGGCCTCGTACACCTCGCCGATCTGCAGCGCCTCCTCACACTCAAAGCCGATCCCGCTCTTGGACACATCCCCGATGCGGATTGTCACCTCTTTCCCGCTATTTCCGTCCAGCCTCTTGATCACCAGCCTGGATTCCAAGTCTGTTCTTTTTGTTTTTCTTCTCTCCTGTTCCATACTATACGCCTCTCCTTATCCGGTGAACTTCGCTTCCACCTAGCATGTCTTTAGTATATCATTTTTCGGCTTATATCACAAGACAAAATTCAGGAATCTGAGCGGGAACCGATTCGCGCCTCCATTTTCCCATAATGTATCCGGCATTCCTTTTGATGTCCGTCCACCAGCCGGCGCTCCATGTTCCTGATTGCGCCGTAATGCCGTATATACAGCCAGAACATGATTGCAAAATAGGGGGAGAAGAAGCGCAGCAGCCTCACAGCGTAGCGGGGGCTGGTCCGGAAAGCGGCGGATTTCTCCTGCAGGCGGAGCAGCAGGCGGAATACCGGGGATTTTTCCTTCTCCCGCTCTATCCGGCAGAGCCTGGCCACCTCCTGATTGTGCAGGACTCTGGTGGGGCTGTTGAAATTGGATATGGAGGTGGCGGAAATCCGATAGAGGATGATCGGGCGGTTCACGTAGCATATCCTGATGTTTTTATTTTCATCCAGTATCTTCTGGAAGCAGGCCCTGTCGTTGACCGTCCGGAACTGCAAGATGAAATCCAGCACGCTTTCCGTCAGCAGGGATTTTCGGCAGACCGCTGTGCCCATGATTGGGAAGCCGAGTTTTATGGCACGGTACAGCGTCTTTCCCCGGATGAAATGCTGCAGGACCACTTCCAGATAGGTGCCGTAGGATCGGATGATGCTGCCGCGGTCCGTGAATTTCAGGAAAGCGGTGCATATCATGTCATGGTCATCCAGCTTCGCCGTGATTTCGAACAGATTGAAGGGGGCGAGCAGGTCGTCCCCGTTCACCGCCACGAACCGCTCCCCCTCCACGCGCCTGAGGGCGTCCACATAGTTGACGCAGATTCCCGCGTTCTCTTCCCGGAAGAGCTTGTCTGTCTTGGCGAAAAGATTTTGGTTTTCCTGAATCCATCGGCTGATCACGAGGCAGCTGTCGTCCCGGGATCCATCGTCCGTGACAATCAGCTGGAACTCCTGCCCCTGGCCGAATTTCTCTATCTGATATTTGATGCTTTCCAGCATGTAGGGAATGACATCCGCCTGATTGTAGCATGTGACTATAAATGTGAACATTTCTCTGCCTCCGGTCTGGGAACTATATCTGTTGTTTGTAAACAATTCTTTCCTGTCGTGCGGTTGATTTTCATGCGGAAATATACTATATTATAGGAAGCAAGTGAAGCTTCCTATAATCGAATGCGGCGCAAAAGGACGCGCCTTTTATCAGAAGCCAAGCGCATGCTTTTCAATCCTTTGCAGAAACGAGGAAATCACTTTGATATCAGTAATCATTCCTGTCTATAACGCGGAGCCCTACCTGGCCCGCTGCATCGATTCCGTGCTGGCTTCCGCCTGCGTCGGCTTTGAAATCATCCTGGTCAATGACGGCTCCACTGACAGAAGCCCTGAAATCTGCTCCGGATATGCCGAACAGGACAGCCGCGTCCGCTTTGTCTCCCAGGAGAACCAGGGCGTGTCTGCCGCCAGGAACAGGGGTCTGGGCGAGGCCCTGGGGGAATGGGTCGTCTTCCTGGATGCGGACGATTTCATTTCCGATGATTTCCTGGACATGGTCGCCCGGCCCGAATATCAGGATAAGGACCTCATCCTGTTCCGGTTCGCGGTATGTGCTTCCGGCGCGCCAGCAGGCTCCTGCGACATAGAAGGCGTGGGGAACGGGCCAGCCGCCCGCTGTTATCAGGGGGAAGAAATGCTTCCGTTGATCCGGCGGATTCTGGTGCCGCGGCCTCTGGAGGGCGGCTGGGCCCTGGATTTCCGCACGCCCTGTGCGAGAGCCTATAAAAGGAGCATCCTGGAGCAGCACGCCATCCGCTTCTCCCCGGATATCAGGATTGGGGAAGACCTCCTCTTCAACCTGGAATACCAGCTGAGGGCAGAATCCTGTGTCTTCCTCCCCAGGACTGTGTATTTTTATGATGTCCACGGAGACTCCTCTTCCCACCATTTCAACCCGGGGCTCCATGAGAACCATGTCCTTCTGCTCCAGGCCGTCAGGGACGCGCTGGGCAGGTGCGGCATGTACGCCGCGCTGGAGCAGGATTATCATTCCTACGCCCTTGAGAATCTGACTTATGTGCTGATCCGGGAGATTTTCAGTCCCCTTAGCCCTCGGACATACCGGGAGAGCCGCAGGCTCTGCAGAGAGATGCGGAGGGAACGGATGTACAGAGAGGCGCTCCCGTATAATCGGAAAACCGGCATCCTGCCCCGGCGGATTCTGGTGCTTTTCTTTAGATTGAAGTGCTGCCTGCTGGTAAACCTGATTTCCAGGGTAAGCTATGTCTACCTGGAACGGAAATAATTCTGCCACGCTGCTGCATCTGCCATATGCCGTCAGGCTGCCGCCGATATCACGTTTTTTCAGCAAATAGTTTTCGGTATATCGGATAAACCTTATCTTTCACCCATCCGTTCACGCAATAAGCCCAGATAATCTCCTTCACGACTTCCCCGGCGCTGCAGTCCCCGCAGCGGCGCAGCTGGCGCAGCGCTGCCCGGGCGGCTTTCCGCTGCCTGTATTTCAGGGAAATCCTGTACCGTCTCCTGGCCTTCCAACAGGCAATGCGGTCCCTTGACGCCGGATCCTCTATCCGGCAGATTTCCGCAATCTCGTCCACAAGGCTCTCGTAATCGCTGTACTTTTTCTCCTCCTGCTCCCGGGTCAGCGCCGTCCTGGAATGGCTGCCCTCCCGAATCGCCACGCCGTACAGTTCCTCACGGATTGTAGGACATTTGTGACGGTACATAAAGGGCAGCAGCATCTGGAAATTCTGGCCCACGCTGTATTCCGGTATCCGGCGCTGGGGATAAATGGCGAAAAAGGCCTCCGATTTCAGCATATAGCAGCCGCAGCACACAAAGGTCCTGGACTCCAGGATGTCCCAGAACAGCTCTTCCCTGTCCAGGTCGCCCTGCTGTTCATCGGCTTTCTCCGCCCGCTCCCCTGTGTCGGCATTGTAATACCAGGACAGGGAACGGACGCACTTGTATTCCGGGTGGGTTCTGAGGAATTCCACCCGCTTCGCCACGGACTCCGGCTTCAGCATGTCATCGCTGTCCGGCCAGATCAGGTACTCCCCCGTCACATAGGGCAGCCCCCCGTTCACCGCGGCGGAGGCGTTCCTGTGCGGGGCCGCCACGATCCTGTATCCGTAGCCCCTGGCGGCGAACTTTTCCCGGTACCCTTCCGCCACCCCCAGCGTCCCGTCGGAGGAACCGTCGTCCACCAGGATCATCTCTATGTCAGGATACGTCTGCGCCAGCACGGAATCCAGCATCTTCGCCAGATGAAGCTCACCGTTATATACCGGGGTGACGACGGATACCCGGCCTGAACAAAACTGATTTTCTTCCATGTGAATCTGCCCCTCCTCCCTTCTACCGCGTCCTGTTCTGCCTGTGCAGCACAGGAGGAAATCCGAACTTCTGTCAGTTCCCCTTCACCTGCACGATTTTCCTGTTCTCAATCCTGTATATCACATCGCACTCATTGGCCAGGCTCATGTGGTGGGTCACCATGATCAGCGTCTTGTCCTCCTTGATCTGGCGGATGGAATCGATGACGGCCATCTCCGTCTCCATGTCCAGGGCAGCGGTGGCCTCGTCCATCACCAGCAGCTCGAAGTCCTTGTACAATGCCCTGGCCAGGGCGATCCTCTGCCTCTGGCCGCCGGAGATGGCGGTTCCGTTCTCCCCTATCAGGGTGTCCACGCCATCCGGCATCCGCATCACATCCTCCCAAATCTGGGCGCATCTCAGGCATTCCTCCACCTTCGCCTTGTCAATCTCCCCCTCGTCCTCAAAGAACGCCACATTGTTCTGGACAGTCTCCCCGTTCAGGTACACGGTCTGGGGGATGTAGCTCACCAGCTCTCCCATGCTGGCCCTGCAGGGGCCCTGGGAGTCCCTTTGTTCTACAATGTCGTAGTCATCAAAGAAGACATGGCCGCTCTGGGGCTTCAAAAGTCCCAGGAGGAGATCCACGAAGGTGGTCTTTCCCGCGCCGGAGGCGCCGATGATGGCGATGGAGCAGCCCACCGGGATGTCGATGGAGGCGTCCTCGAATATCTTCGCCCTGTCGTTGTAGCCGAAGGTCAGGTTCCTGACAGAGACGCCTTTCTCAAAGGTCAGCTTCTTCCGGCGGATCTGGCGGCTGCGCTCTTCCTCTTCCCTGATTTTCTCGTAGCCAGCCATGCACTCCTTCACCGCCTCATAGGACTTCCGGGCGAATTCCACATTGTTCATCCCGCTTAAGACTCCGTAGGCCATGGGCAGCATCCGCACCAGCGCCGTGATGTACACCACCATGGGCGCTAGAATCACAGCCAGGTTCGTCCCGAACACCAGAATCACGGCCAACACCACGAACATGGCCGCCATGATGGAATTCTGCAGGATGACGCCGATGCTGCTGACCTTGTATTTATATTCCCCCTGTACCCTGGCGTAGTCGTTGCTGGCGTCCCGGTATTTTCCCAGCACAAAGGCCGAGCGGTCGTCTATCTTCATCTCCTTGAAGGAGCCGTAGGCGATGGTGATCTGGGAGTTGGCCTTGATGGAACAGGCCCTGCTCTTCTCCCCGTATACAATCATCCGCGCCCGGGTGCGGATGAACACAAAGGCCATGAGCAGCAGCAAGATCACGCTGCTGGCCACCCCCACCCATTTGGACACATAAATCAGCACCACCCCGTAGCCCGCCATGGTGATGCCGTTCACCACGATTCCGATGCAGTCCACGATGATCTGGATGCAGCTGGTGGTGTCGTTCCGCACCATGTTCAGGGCCTGCATGGCAGTCTTCCGGTTATGCTCCATCAGCTCCTCTTTGATCAGAAGCTCATAAATCTTCATGGACAGCTTCTGGGCCCCGTCATAGATGAACCGGTTGGAGACCTTGCTCTTATACAGTTCAAAGAGGCATTTCAACAGGGAAAGCAATATCATGAACAGTGTAAAGATAATCAGTTTATCGGACACCTGGTTATCCTGCACCACCCTGTTGATGATGTAAATGATCACGGAGAAGCTGAAGATGTCCACAATGGGGCTTATGAGACCGAACACCGCGTACAGTTTCCAGGTCCTCTGCTCCTTTCTCTCCAGCGTTCCCGTCAGATATTTGAACATTTCAATCATGCTTTTCTCCCCCAGACTTCTTTTCAACCGGACGGTTCAGAAACTGCACATAGTCAAAGTCATCCAGGTACCGTCTTCTCCGGAATCCCTTTTTGTAGAAGGTCAATACCCCCAGCTCTTCCCATTTCTTCCTGCCTTCCTCAAAGGTATCATAATGCACAAAATTGATTCTGATATCCCCCAACAGACCCACAGGGCATCCGTTTTCTCCCTTCACTTCCACGATTTCCTGTTCCATATACTGTTTCAGGTTTTCCGCCATTTTCACAAAATCATCCATGCCGATTGCCAGGTTGACCGTGGGTGTCAGATATCTCAGGCCCATATCATGATACATGAAAGAACCGTTGCAGTTGGACGCGATGATGGTAAAGTCCCTGTTCTTTAGTCTTTTCTTTCTCCTTATGTTATATAACCGTCGTTCCGCCCACTTCACCCTTTCCGGGATCATCTGACAGGCCTTTTGCGCCAATTGTAATATCTTCATTATTTCACCATCCTCTTCCACAGCGCCCGCAGAGACATCATAGTGATAAAAATAAATCGTAATATTGAAAACGGGAATGCCCGGTATAGACTTTGAAACCGCTTCCGCCCTCCGGCAGCTTTCGTGGGGCTTTTCAGCCTGGGCTGCAGCGCTTCCGCCTCTCTGCACGGGAACCAGTCCAGGTCTCCCTTCAGCTCTTCCCAGATTTCCCGGGCCTCTTTGGTGTGGAGGATGACGACGGACGTTCCCATGCCGTCCTCCATATCCGGTCTGACTTTCTCCATGCCCCAGAAATCCCCGATGGTAAAATCGCTGTCCCTGTCCACGGTGCAGTATCTGCAGACATGGCAGGAAGGACGTATGATATAGTCGGCAAAATACATCCTGCAGTATACGTCCCCATACAGCGAATGTGTCTGCTCTCTGCCGTCAGCAACATAGGCGCAGGTATGTCCATTGTCTTTATTTCGTTTGTCTCTGAAATAAAATTCCGTCATCTTGCCGCCGGACTTCCGCTCCAGGTATCTCACGTAGGAAGCCCATACCCCGGGGGAAGGCGCGCCGTAGCAGACCAGCGCCGCCACGATCAGCTTCGGATAAGGGCGCTTCAAGAAAAGCCGCAGGGCGCGGGCCTGGCAGGGCGTGCCGCAGAACAGCACCCATCTGTCCTCTTTCAGACGGGCCTGTACGCTGCGGTAGGTTCCCTCCAGATTGCTCTGGACATATTTGGTCTTCTTCAGCGCCTCCAGCTCCTCCTCCGTGACCAGGGCGGAGTCGTCCGGCACGGCGGAAGGGTCCGGCGCGGCGAAATCCGGCGCGGCGGCGCCCTCGGGCTGGGGCGGCACAGGGGGCATCTGCTGGAAGGGCGGCTGGGGGGCTTCCATCTCCGCCAGCTCCTCCCCGCCTGCGGCCAGCC
>OFHB01001608.1_pt1 | contig 12785 bp, 11 predicted proteins | sample 1521881 | NCBI WGS metagenome assembly OFHB01 (sample SAMEA3504090, study PRJEB24116) | mouse gut metagenome | biome: mouse gut; feature: mouse-associated habitat; material: faeces | place: Denmark | collected 2011
AAGCTGCTGGCACCGCTCCACCAGGTCGGCGAAGAGCATGTTCTGGGTGCCCTTGACGATGACGGCGATGCTGGTACCGGCCTGCTGCTTGAGATGTTTGGCGTTCTTGTTGGGCTGGAAGCTGTTGGCCTCCACCACCGCCAGAACCTTCTGCCGGGTTTCCTCGCTGACATCCGGATGATTGTTGAGCACCCGGGACACCGTCGCCACGCCGCAGCCGGACAGCCGGGCAATATCCTTAATCGTCACGCAAGCGCCTCCTCTCCCAGGGCAATATAGCAAATTTTTCGCAGAAAAGCAAGAGTTATCCTTTCACCGCTCCGGCGGCGACGCCCTTGATGATATGCTTCTGGCAGGTGAGGTAGAAGATAATGACTGGGACGATGCTCAGCAGGATCAGCGCCATGGTCGCACCCAGATCCACTGTGCCGTAGCTGCCCTTGAGGTACTGAATGTGGATGGTGATGGTCCGGTATTTCTCCAGGTCCAGCACCAGATAGGGGAGCAGATAGTCGTTCCATACCCACATGATCTCCAGAATGCCTACGGAAATCATGGTGGGCTTCAACATGGGCACCACTACCGTGAAGAAGGTGCGCACCGGTCCGCATCCGTCGATGGCCGCAGCCTCCTCGATCTCCAGAGGGATGGACTTGACAAAGCCTACAAACATGAAGATGGCCAGCCCCGCGCCAAAGCCCAGATAGACCACCGGGATTGTCCAGGGGGTGTTCAGCTTCAGCTTATCCGCTGTGTTAGAGAGGGTGAACATCACCATCTGGAAGGGCACCACCATGGAAAAGACGCAGAGGAAATACAGGATCTTGCAGAACAGGGAATTCACCCGGGCGATATACCAGGCGGCCATGGAGGTGCCCAGCAGGATCAGAGCTGTGGAAAGTACGGTGATAACCACACTGTACTTCACACTGTTCCAGAAGGGGTAATTGCCGAAGGTCATGCCCTTGACGAAGTTCTCAACGCCCGCCCACATCTCACCGGCAGGCAGAGCGAAGGTGTTGGTCTTGACGTAGGTATTGAGCTTGAAGGAATTGATGAGCACCGCCAGTACAGGCAATACATAGGCCACGCAGACAATGCCCAGGATGACGGACAGGATCATTTTATTCCTGCGCTCTGTAGTCAACGATCCTTTCATTACTGCTGTACCTCCTTTTTGCGGGTGTAGGCAAGCTGGGCCAGGCCCAAACCGGCCACCAGAATGAAGAAGATAACCGCCTTCGCCTGGGCGGTGCCGTGGGCATTGGCGCTGGAGTTGTTATAGGTGGTGAAAATATTCAGCGCCAGCATCTCCGTGGTCTTGATGGAGGTCCCGCCGGGCTGCGTGAGAATAGGCTGGCCGGCAGTGAGGGCCAGATTCTGATCAAAGAGTTTGAAGCCGTTGGTCAGGGACAGGAACATGCAGATGGTAATGGATGGCATCACATTGGGGATGGTCACACGAAACAGGGTCTGGGCCTTGGTGGCGCCGTCGATGCGGGCCGCTTCCAGCATGTCCTCGGGCACCGCCTGAAGCCCGGCGATATAAATAATCATCATATAGCCGATTTGCTGCCAGCACATGAGGATGATGAGGCCCCAGAAGCCAAACGTGGAATCCATGACGATGGAGGTGCCGAACTTGCTGAGAATACCGTCAAAAATCATGGACCAGATGTGCCCCAGCACAATGCCGCCGATGAGGTTCGGCATGAAAAACACCGTACGGAACAGGTTGCTGCCCTTGATGTTCTGGGTCAGGGCATAGGCCACGGCAAAGGCCAGCACGTTGATGAGCACCAGGGAGACCACGGTGTACAGCGTCGTATACCAGAAAGCGTGGGTAAAGGAGGCGTCCTTAAACGCCCGAACATAGTTGCCGATCCCGATGGGCTTGGCATCGGCAATGAGCTTGAACTGGCAGAAGGACAGATAGATTCCCTGAAGGAAGGGCCAGACAAATCCGATGACAAAGGCCGCCACCACAGGTCCCAAAAAGAGTGGCCACCAGCGCCGGGTGCTGGCCTGGATCATATTGCGGCCGGAAATTTTCTTCGGTTTCAAGATATCAGCTCCCTTTCTCAAAATAGAAATGTATAAAGGGAGGGCGGGCGAAATCGCCCGCCCTCCTGCCTGTCTATTCGTGCGCCGGGGTTTTTACAGGGATTGCTTTCAGCCGTTGACGGTCTGATACTGAGCGGCCCAGCCGTCCACGAAGGCGGTGCGGACACCTTCCCAATTGGCATCGGACTGATCGGCGTTGTAGGCGTTCAGCGCGGACACCAGGGCGGCGCGGTACTCATCCACGTTGGGCTGGAAGTTGGTGGCCCAGTTCATGACATAGCAGCCATTGTTGCTGTACTCATTGGCATCAGCCAGGAAACCGTTGGTAGACTCGGCAGCATTCTTGTAGGGCATGACGCCGAAGGTGTCAACCAGCATCCGGGAAGCCTCGGGATCGGTGACGCACCAGACCATGAAGTCCATGGTGGCCTGCTGATCCTCGGCGGAAACCTTGCTGTTGATGGCCCAGCAGTTCTCGGTGCCGCAGTTGAGACCGGCCTTCTCCTCACCGGCCACGCCGCAGTAGTAGGGGATCATGGCGGCGTTGGGAACCTGCTCCTTCAGGCCCTCGAACTCCCAGGAACCCTGGACCTGGAAAGCGGCCTTGCCGGAGCGGAACTCCTCGCTGGCATCGTGGCCGCCCACGGACAGGTCGGTGGGCGCGGTCAGGCTGTTGTTGATGCACAGGTCATACAGGTTCTTGAAGTTGTCCATATACTTGCCGGTGATGGCGGCGGGGCACTCGGTCCAGGGGGTGCCCTCCTGCTCGTAGTAGTACTCCAGATTGGCCATATGGCCGGTGAAACGCCAGGAGGAGGAGCCGTCCATGTCGCAGGAGGTGAAGGCATCGAAGCCCAGCTCACCGGCCCGGGCGTGGATGTCCTCGGCCACGGCCTTCAGACCGTCGAAGTTCGTGATCTCATCCATGGAGTGGCCGGCCTGCTCCACCAGATCGGGGTTGACGATGATGCCATAGCACTCGTAGCAGTAGCCAATGGACACCAGCTTGCCGTTCTCATCATAGAGATTGTAGGCATCGGTGTTCAGCTCGTTGGCGATGGCGGTGCCGGTAAGATCCAGAGCGTAGTCAGTCCAGTCGCGGACACCGGCCTGATTGCCTACCACGAAGATGGTGGGAGCCTCGCTCTTGCCCATCTCGGCGTTCAGGGTCTGGCTGTAAGTGCCGGAAGCGGCAGTGACCACCTTCACGGGTACGCCGGTCTTCTCGGTATAGAGCTTGCCCACGTTCTGGAGCACCTCGTCAGACTCGGGCTTGAAGTTCAGCCAGTAGACGCGGCCGGAAGCGGCGCCGCTGGAAGTATCGTCGGGAGTGCTGGTATCACCGGGAGTGCTGGTATCACCGGGAGTGCTGGGGGTATCATTGTTGCCGGACGCGTTGTCGTTCCCGCCGCAGCCGGCCAGCAGGGCCAGAGACATGACGGCAGCCAGGACCAGAGCCAATACCTTTTTCTTCATTTCATTTCCTCCTGTTTGATCCAAATCATCAAATTTCCAGAAACGTTACCGATAACGTTTCCAGTTGATGGAATTATCATAGCACAATTATTAGAAGATGCAAGAGAAAATATGGGTTTCCTTTAAATTTTGTAGAATTGCAATAAGAAAGCAGGGATCAATTGTGCATTCCGCACAACCGACCCCTGCTAAAAGACCGCACCAAAGCTCTCCTGGACCCGCAGACCTTTTTCCGTCCGCAGGAAATCCCGGCCGCTACACCGCCGGGTCGTGTATCATAACATCCCGCCACTTGCCCCGGCGGTAGGCCACGGCAGAGATCGCCGCGCCAAGGACCCAGGGGATCAGCAGGGAAATAAACAGCGCTTCCGGCCGTCCCTTGGGCCACTCCGCACAGCGGGTCAGCCACGCCAGCACGTAGGCGCTGGGCACCCGGAGCACAATGGTGGTGAACAGAGAGATCCACATGGGCGTCACCGTGTCCCCCGCCCCCCGCATGATGCCGCCCAGCACCTGGCTGACGGCAATGGCGATGTACCCGGCGGCCAGAATGCGCATCATCCGGTTGGCCAGATCAATCAGCTCCGGCGTATCGGTGAACAGTGCAAACATGTACTTGCCGAACAGCAGCAGACAGACGGTCACGGCGCTGGCGAAGCCCACCGCCATAAGACCTCCCTGCTTCAGTCCCTGGTTTACCCGGTCAAATTTGCCTGCGCCCACATTCTGGCCGGTATAGACGCTCATGGCCTGACCAAAAGACATATTGGGCATCATGGCAAAGCCGTCCACCCGCATGATGATGACATTGCAGGCAATAACCACCTCGCCCATGCTGTTGGTCAGGGACTGGACCACCAGCATGGCCACAGACATGATGGCCTGGGTGATGCCGGAGGGCACGCCGATGCGGACAATCCGCAGGGCGCTGTCCCGCCGCAGGCGGAGGCTGTCCAGTGTGAAATCAAACACGTCCCGCATCCGCAGCAGCTTCCAGAAGCACATCACCGCCGAAATTCCCTGGGCCAGCACCGTGGCCAGGGCCACGCCGGCCACACCCATCTGGAACCCCGCCACAAACCATATGTCCAAGCCAATGTTCAGCATCGTGGACAGCAGCAGGAAGGCCAGCGCGGATACGGAGTCCCCCAGCCCCCGAAGAATGCCGGAAAGAATGTTATAAAATGCGCAACCGGCCACGCCCCAGAAAATAATGTGCAGATAACCGCTGCTCCAGTCAATAATGGAAGCCGGCGTCTCCAGCAGGCGCAGCAAAGGCGTGGTGACTGGCAGCCCGATGAGCATGGTGACGCCGGAGGAAATGGCCGCCAGAGTAACACAGTTGCCAATGGACTCCGACAGCTTGTCCCGCTTGCCCGCGCCATAGTTCTGGCTGATGACGATCCCCGCACCGGTGGAGACTCCCACAAACAGGGCCAGCAGCAGGTTCAGAATGGGACCGGCGCTGCCCACCGCCGCCAGGGCGTTGTCCCCTACATAGTGTCCCACGACGATGGAATCCGCCGTGTTATACAGCTGCTGGGCCAGATTGCCGATCAGCATGGGGACGGTAAACTCCATAATGCGCTTCCACGGCGGCCCCGAAGTCATGTCGTGGGCGCTGAAAAGTTCCTTCAGCTTCATTAAAAACTTCCTTTCCTAACTCAAATTGGTACCACTATATCACAGTTTCCGGCAAAATACAACCGTCATTCTCCCGCCGACGGCATTTCGCCGCCGCCAGCCTCCAGCAGCTCTATCATCCCGATCCAGGGGCTCATCAGGAAGCAGACCCGCCGCCAGCCCAGCGCCGGCGCCGGCGCCGGGTCCTCTATCCGCGTAAAGCCGGAACCCTCCAGACGCGCCAGCTCTTCCTCCAGATTGTCCGTCTCATAGCAGATGTGATAGGGGGCGTTCCGGTAGGTCCTGATCAGCCTCGCCACCACCGATGCCTCCGACCGCGGGCTCACCAGCTCCACGGTCTGGCCGTCCTTCTCCATGAAGAGAATGTCCACATCCCGGTATCTGTCGCAGACGGCCTCCCCAACGACCCGGAAGTCCAGGGACAGGAAGCTGTCCCTGGACTTCTCAAGATGCTTGACCAGATAGCCAATGTGGTGTACCCGCGTCATTGCAGTCCCTCCGCAATCAACTCTGCCAGCTCCCCCACGTTTTGCAGGTGCTGGACCGCCTTCATGCTGAATTTCACGCCGAACTCCTCCTCTACAGTGGCCAGAAGGGTGATGTGGGTAAGGGAGTCCCAGCCGTCAATTTCAGCGGCGGTGGTGGTCTCGCTGATAGTGATGTCCCCGTCGTCAAATACGTCCTGGAAAATCCCGGTCAGCTTCTCAAAGATATCCGATTTGCTCATGGCGCTTTTACTCCTTTTCTGTTGACTCTATGGTGATTACATGGTTTTTCTTCTCATAATTCTCCAGGTCCAGCCGCCAGACCGTACTGCCGTCCTGTTCCTGGGAAATTCTGGTGAAACCCTGCCCGGCGTAGAACTCACGAACCATGTCGTTTTTCGCGGTGGGAAAGTAGTAGCCCACGAGGGTGCGGATCCCCAGCTCCCGGCACCGCCGCACCAGCTGGTCCATCATGGCGTACTCCATATCCCGCTTGAGCACCCGGCAGCTCATCAGCCACAGAATGATATCCAGGCTGTCCCCCCGGATTTCTCCCGCAGCCACGGAAACCACACCGTTGTCCCCGAACTTGTCCGCCAGTCTGCCGTACAGCGTGACATACCGGCTGTCCTCCGCCATAGACTGGATTTCTCCCTGGGTGAAGCGGCGGGTGGTCAGGTTGAACTGGTTGGATTTGTTGGTCAGCTGGGCAATCCGGGAGAAGTACATGGGGGAAAAGGGACAGATTTCCGCCCGCATCTCCAGAGAACGGAGGTACTCGCCATAGTCTGCGAAGGCGCTCTCCAGCCGGGAGCGGGCGGCGTTCTGCCGGTACATCTCATGGCGGGCCCCGTCGTCGGCAGAAAGCTCCGTCACTTCAAAGCAGCCCATCCGGTCGATGGCGCGGATAAAGTACTCGGGCCTCTCCCCCATCTCCGGCACCGCTGTGCCGGGAAGCTGCCGGCGGACGATTTCCCGCTCGGCGGGGTTGTCGTCCACGAACACAAAGCTCTCCGGCAGCAGGGAGAGGGCGTGGGCAATGTCCTCCAGGTTCCGGGACTTGGGCTCCCAGTTGGCTTTGATCATCACCAGGTCGTCCGGCGTAATGGTCATATCCGGACGGTTCAGTCCGGCCATGGCGTTTTCCGGTTCGTTTTTGCTGACCACATTCAGGATCACGCCCAGCTGCTTGTGGGCCTTGAGGTACTCCTGAAATTCGCTGTAAACCTGCCCCATGGAGGTCTCCTGGCCCACTTGCAGATTCTCCGGACCGTCGTCCCCCACCACACCGCCCCAGAGAGTGTCGTCCAGGTCCAGCGCGAGTGCCTTTTTATTCTTCCCGTAGAGGGACTTGACCACATTAGCCACGCTCTGGGCCAGATAGGGAATGGCCGGAAGAGAGAGGGCATACTTGTACATGTGCCAGAAGAAGGGATCGCTCCAACGCTCCAGGCCGAATTGGGCGGAGAGGTAGTTAAGGTCGTTGAGATAGAAATTCCGGTGGGTCTGGGCATACCCGGCAAACAGCAGGTTCAGTCGGGTAATGTAGTTCACCCGGCCGTGGATGTCGCTGGCCTCCCGATTGCCCATCAGCCGCCAGTCGGGATATTCAAAATTGTTCTGGATGATGGGACAGCCATACTGCTCCGCCAGATGTTCCCACATGGCGGCGAAGCGGCCGTACTCCTCCTCCAGCATGGCGTCCACCTCTTCGGGGCGGTCCGCAAGAAGCGGGCAGCGGGTAATATTACGGTTGGAGGTATGAATATAAATCACGTCCGGCCGGAACTCCTCCAGCTCCCGGTTGGGGAACATGGCGTCCTGCCAGTACTGGGCGTATTCGCTCTCGTAAAACGTGCACCGGATGCCGTGGTGAAGCAGGAAGAGATCCAGCGCCTGTATTACACTATGAGTGGTGGAGCCGCCCAGAACGGCAATACGCTTGTCCAGAAAGTCCGTGGACTCCGCCAGCAGCTCCCGGCGGATTTTCTGATATCTGGCCAGCAGCTCACCTGAGAACGGCGGCGTAAATCTGTCTTGCATCTTGTCCTCTTTTCAAATTCACATGACTTCGCAATTTCCTTTGAAGCAGGAAGTCCGATTTTCAATTCCTTGTTTTCAATAGAGCGCGGCAAAACAGCCATCAGAAATTGGCATAAATAAACTCCGCCTCGCCCCACTCAGGACCGTAGCAGCCCAAAAACAGCACCGCGCCCAGCAACCCCAGATACACCAGCCACCGGAAAACCCGGTTCTGCTTCAACAGCAGCTCCCGCACGCCGCCATGCCGCTCCTGAAGCATGGAGACGGCCAGAATGGCCCCAAAGCCCAGGGCGCAGATCACCAGATCCATTCCGCTCAGCCCCAGCTGAAGAATCGCGCCATGGCGCAGTGCGCCGGGGTTCCACACTGTCAGCGCAGATTTCCAGGCCGCCAGCCCCGCGCCGAAGCTGTCCCTCCGGTCGAAGGACACCGCCGCCGCAAACAGCACGAAGGACCTTGCCTGCCGGAAGAATTTCCAGGACCACGCCTCCGTGTTGATCCGCAGCAGGGCAATCAGCTTTTTGAACACCGGGTCCAGCAGCATTCCCCCGGCAATCATGGCAAAGAAAAACAGGCCGCTGCCGAAGATGTATTTCCAGGAGCCGCCATGCCAGAAGCCCACGCAGAACCAGGTGATGAACATGCCGATATAGGTGGGAATCTCCCGGGACGCCTTCTTGCCCAAACGCTTCCGGCAGAAGCTCCGGCCCCTCTTCATCCATCCGGATTTCAGCACCGGATACATCAGGTAGTCCCGCACCCACGCGCCCAGAGTGATGTGCCACCGCCGCCACAGCTCAGACAGGCTGACGGCGGAAAACGGCCGGCGGAAATTCTCCGCCAGGGGGACGCCGAACATCTCGGAGATGCCGATGACAATATCCATGCAGCCGCTGAAATCGGCGTACAGCTGACCGATGTAGGCTGCCGCGGCCACAGGCACCCACAGCCCTGTATAATCCGTACCGCTGTACAGCGCCGCCACGGCCACCGCCATCCGGTCCGCTACCACCAGCTTTTTGAAGAGCCCCCACAAAAACCGCTCGCAGCCGAAGCAGAACCTCTTCCAGCTCCACTCCGCCCCCGCAAACAGCGCCGTGGCCATGTCGCCATACCGGGTGAAGGGCCCGGAGGTCATCTGGGGAAAATAGCCGGCAAACAGCAACATTTTAAGGGGATTCCGCTCCGGCTCCTCCACCGTTCCCCAGCGCACGTCCAGCAGATAGCCGATCAGAATCAATGTGAAATAGCTGATTCCAAAGGGGGACGGCCACTGAGGCACCGTCAGCCCCGGGTTACGGCCTATCAAAGCCCCTGCCAGATTGATGTTGCTTACAAAAAACAACAGGTCCTTATACAAAATCAGTACAGCCGCCAGCAGGACCACCGTCCCTCCGGCAACGGCGGTGCGCAGCCGTTCTCCAGACAGCCGACGGACTGCCAGAGCCGCCAGCCAGGTAAGCAGCACTTCCCCAACAAAGACGGCGGACACAGCAGGATGGAGTCCGGTGTTCACCACCAGGAACAGCCCGCTGGCAATCAGCAGCACCACCCACCTTCCCCTCCTGGGACACAGCCAGTACTCGGCGCAGGCGACGGCGGTAAAGATGAAAAAGCGAAGGGTGACAATTGACATGTTCCAGACTTCTCCCCTAAGGTTTCATACTTTTTCTTAAAAGAAAAACTATCAAAAAGAACTTTAACGCGCCCTTCAAGCTGCTGCGAAACCCGGATTTCCCGCGATAACGACGCTGCGCCTGCCGGTGGGAAGCAGGTTCTCTCAGGTTCCGCCTATCATGGCCAGAACCTCCTCCCCCGTCATGCCCGCCGTCACATTCCAGCGGCACAGGGCGTACAGGCTCTGCGGCAGGCCCCGAACCAGCACGTTGGGCCGGTCCGTCTCAATGGACAGCGTCACAGGAATGCCTGCCTGATGGATGAGCACCTCGGTGAGGACGTTGTAATATCCTCCTGGGTAAGCCAGGGCGGAAAAACCCTCTCCCAGCTCCCGCCGCCGCTCCCGGTCATAGATCTCCATGTCGTTCTCCAGCATGACGGCGTAGTCCTCCTCCCGCTCTCCCGGCAGAGGCAGGGCGGAGGCGCGAATCCTGTCCCCGCTCTCAAAGGGGGCCCACTGGTGAAGGTCGTAGGTGTGGGACTGGAAGTCCACGGCTCCGGAGGCCGTCATCTCCCGGGCCTGCTCATAGCTGAAGTGGGGCGTCAGACGGAACTGGGTATCCTTATAGAACTCCTCGTGGCCCACAGAGCTGCCAATGGCAAAAATGGTCGCCTTCATCCCGTACTGCTCCAGAAGCGGCCAGGCAATTTCATAGTTGCTGAGATACCCATCGTCAAAGGTGATGCAGACCGGTTTGTCAGGCAATTCCCCGCCGCGGTAGACGTAGTCAATCAGATCTTCCATGAAAACGGCCGTATATCCCCCGTCCCGCAGGGCTTCCAGATGGGAGGCAAACTCCGGCGGCGTCACCGCGCCCTCCTCGTCCCCGCTGAAATGGTGGTACATCAGAATGGGCACCTCCACCGTATACGCCGCCGGGTCCTCCGCCTGGGGCATGCCCTGACGGCTGCTCTCCCGGCAGTTCTCCGCCGTAATGAAGGTCCCAAAGTCCTCCGGCCGGTAGACGCTGTCATCTCCAAAGATCTCCGCCAGCATCATGGTCCCCACTGCGTTGCGGAAATGGGCGGCGTCATAAAAATACCGGCTGTCGTAGGAGACGGGAGTGATGCTGAAATCCCAGAAATCCACCACCTGGGCCAGCGCGGCCCGGTAGCGGTCCAGGGCCTCGCCGCCGTACCGCTGGTACAGCCGCAGCGCCAGGGAGAGAGGCAGATCGTTGACATTGAGAAAATCCATCAGCCGCCGCATTCCGGTCTGATACCGGTAGCTCTCACAGATTTCCTCGGCCTTCCTCGGCGTGATGCCTTTGATTTGTGTCAGCTGGTCCGGGTCTTCCTCCAGCACTGTTAGAGTGTTGCCGCCAAAGCGCTGGACCAGCCGGGCGGCGGTGACCGCGCCGATGCCCTTGATCACGCCTGAGGAGAGATAGCGGAGAATTTCATCCTCGGCAGTGGGAAGGTGGCGCTCTACCCGCTCTGCCTGCACCTGGTCGCCGTGGACGGGATGGCTGACCCAGTGCCCGGTGACGATCAAGTCCTCTCCCGGTGCGGCGCAGGGAATGGATCCTACCACTGTCACCGCTTCTCCATCCGTCGTGACCAGACGCAGGACAGTGTAGCCGTTTTCTTCATTCTGATAAACCACGCCGGCAATGGTTCCGTCGATGACGCAATGCTCGTTCATGGCGGCCGTCTCCTCCTCGTATGCCTGAAATATGGGGAAATGCCGGAACAGAAGGGCAGGGGCGGAGGCTGCCGCCCGCCCCTGCGCAATCATCGTATCATCCTCAGGGGTCCCTGCCCGGCAGATAGCTGCCAACCTCGTCTTTTCCGCACAGCACAACCCACCGGCGCTCCCGGGCCAGCGCTTCCGCCAGACGGCGGCCCTCTTCGCTCAGACCACAGTCCACCAGCAGCGTCCGGCCGAACAAGCCCTGCTCCCGCCGCAATGCCTGAAGGACGCGAAGCTGTTCCTCCAGCCGTTCCCCATCCCCCTGGGCGGGCAGGAGTGCCGCCACCTCCCGGCGGCGCTCCGGTCCGGCGAACAGTATTGCCCGCGCTGCCGTCCAAAAAATGGACGCCAGTCCTACTGCCGCCAGCAGCGCCACAATTCCATCCTGCCAAAGCTGCACAGACATTCCCCCCATCGCCGCGTCAGCGGCTTTGCTTTATGCCAGTCTATGCGGTTGGAGGGAAAATGGTTAAAACAGGCTGGCTACGCCGAAGGTCAGAATGCTGACGGCTGCGCCTGCGACCAGCACCCCGGCAAAAATGGAGGGCAGCGCTTTCCTCAGAGGCATGTTCAGGAAGGCGGCGGCCAGAGCGCCCGTCCAGGCTCCTGTCCCCGGCAGGGGAACCGCCACAAACAGCAGCAAGCCCAGATATTTGTATTTCGTTACAGTCCGCCCCTTCAGGTGCGCCTTTTTTTCCAGACTGTCCACCACCCGGTTCAGCTTCGGCAGTTTCCGCCTCATCCACTGGAAAATCCGCCGGATATATACCAGAATAAAGGGTACAGGCAGGATATTGCCAATTATGGCGGCCAGATATGCCGCCCATACGGGCAACCCAAGTGCCACTCCGAAGGGGATTCCTCCCCTCAGCTCCACAATCGGAACCATGGAAACCAGAATCGTAAAGCAGAACTCTCCCACCGGGCCCTCAGTAAGCCAACGCATGATATCCATTGTAAATTCGTTCCTTTCCGGTTCTCCGCCTCAGCGGATCAAACCATGGGAAGAGGCCCCGGCCCTGAGAGCCGGGACCTCTTTCTTTTATATTTTACCATATTTTCTTCAGGGCCGCAAGAGGGTTGCCCCGCAGATTTTTTCCACCGCAGAATTGCATTTTTTCCGTTCCTATGGCATAATGGGAAAAACGCCGGTCCGCCCGGCAGAAAAAGAGAGGACGTGAGCGAAATGGCCGACAGGCCCATCCTTCAAATCCGTATGCTGGGAGGCTGTTCCCTGACCTATGGCGACAAGACGATTTCAGACGTCAACTACCACCAGAAAAAACCCTGGATGCTGCTGGCTTATCTGATCACTTTCCGCAGCCAGGAGATTCCGGTGGACGAGCTGATCAATCTGCTGTACCCGGGGGAACAGGGGAGCCGGCCCACCGGCGCGCTGAAGACCCTGGTCTACCGGGTGCGGGAAATGCTGGAGGAGCGGGGCCTGTCCGTAAAGTGCCACGCCACCACCAGAAGCCCCATCGGAATCAGCCAGGCCCCCGGCTACCCCATCACCGGCGGCGTCAGGCTCCGGAGTTTCTACGACAGGGACCGGACCACCTACCTCTATGACCTCTCCCCCTGTTCCGCCCTGGTGGTGGTCACCGACGCGCCGGCTTGCAATACTGGGGCGCTGGAGCAGCTGGCCGCCGGATTTGGCATTTCGGAAACCATTTGCTGCCTACAGGGGGACGGCCATGTTT
>OFHB01001611.1_pt1 | contig 12775 bp, 9 predicted proteins | sample 1521881 | NCBI WGS metagenome assembly OFHB01 (sample SAMEA3504090, study PRJEB24116) | mouse gut metagenome | biome: mouse gut; feature: mouse-associated habitat; material: faeces | place: Denmark | collected 2011
AGTACCGGATTCTGCGACAGAATACTGCTGCTGGGAGAGGGGCGGATTCTGGAACAGGGATCCCACAGGGAGCTTCTGGATTTGGGCGGGCAATATGCGCATATGTTTCATGAACAGAGCAAGTATTATGAAGAGGTAGTTGGCTCGGAGTTGGAGCAGGAAGAGGAGAGATTATGAAGCGGATAAAGGATGTATTGACATTTTTTGCCGGGCTGGACAGGGGTTTTTACCCGATATTGCTGTTGGCGGCGTTGCTGGAGACGCTGGAGGGATTCGGCGTGCTGCTGATTTCGTCCACCATATTGACTCAGCTGGTAGCGGGAGCCGGCCTGGAAACCATTCTGACCGTGACGATTGCCATGACATTGGGCTACGGGATTTTGCACTGGCTGCAGATACTGGTGGCACGTCATAAGGGCTATCGGCAGCAGCGCCTGCATTACCGGTATTGGAGCTATGTGACGAAGCAAGTGTTCCAGGTGCCTTACTGGTATCTGGAAAAGGAAGATTTTGTGGAGACATTGGGGCAGGTCAGAGAAAATGACCGCATCTATAATTTATCCATGAGCATCCTGGACACAAGCTACGGAATTGCCAGAAGCTGCTTTTCCGTCTTGGTTGCTTTTCTGTCTTTTTTACAACTGTTCGGGGCAGTGCGGGGGCTGGGAAAGTCGGCGTTTCTGGTGGGAATGCTGATTCTGGGATTGTTTGTTCTGATTGTTTTCTCCACAGGCTACATTGTCTGGCAGCGGAAGCATAGTGCTGAAGAAATGGTAAGCTTTATGGAGGTGGTGGTGAAACAGAACAAGATAGCAATGTATCTGCTGAACGAGGTGATTGCCAGTTACCCTATGGGCAAACACATTCGCATATATGGTATGCAGGAAAGGCTGCGGCAAGAGGGAGAGAAGGAAAATGCGTGTTTTAAAGATCTCGTTGCTCATCAAAACAGGATGGAGGTGAAGCCCCGTGTTGCGGGAGATCTTTCTTCCGTGGCAATCAGCGGTATGATTTATCTGACGGTGAGCGCAGTGGCTATGGCCGGAGGCCTGGAGGTGGGCAGTATTATCTGGTATGCGGGGGTGGTGCAGCAGCTGTTGGAATCCGTCAGGCAGCTTGTGGGTCAGGCCAGTGAGCTGTATGGTTACTGTACCAGACAGCAGGTGATCTTTGGGTTGACGAAGGCGGTACAGGAGGTGGATTCCGGGGAACAGGATTTGCCTTGTGGGGAAAATCATACATTGGAATTCGAGGATGTCTCTTTTGCTTATCCGGGATCTGAGCGGATGGTGCTGGAACATGTGAATATGCGGCTGTCCGACAGGGAGCGGGTGGCTTTGGTAGGGCGCAACGGCAGCGGCAAGTCTACTTTGATCAAATTGATCTGCCGTTTGTATGAGCCGTCAGAGGGGCGGATCCTGCTGGACGGAGTGGATATTCGGGAAATATCCCGGGAAGCGTATATGGATTTCCTGTCCGTAGTATTTCAGGATTACCAGATTTTTGCTGCCACCCTGGGGGAGAATATTGCCATGAAATCAGATGCGGATAAAGGCAGAGTGGAGGAAGCTATCGGAAAAATCGGGCTGAAGCTGACCGAACAGGATATGCCCCTGCGGCGTGACCTTGAGGCGGACGGCGTGGAGGTATCCGGCGGAGAGGGGCAGAAGATTGCCATTGCCAGGGCGTTGTACAAGGACGCACCTATGGTGATTCTGGATGAGCCCACGGCGGCGCTGGATCCCTTTTCGGAGAGTGAGATTTACGAGAAATTCGGCACTCTGGTGGAGGGGAAGCTGGCCATGTTCATTTCTCACCGCCTGTCCAGCTGCCGCTTCTGTGATCGGATTCTGGTGCTGCAGGACGGGAAGATCGTCCAGGACGGGAGCCATGAGGTTCTGGCGGGTCAGGAGGGCGGATTGTACCGGGAGATGTGGGAGGCGCAGAGGCAGTATTATGTGTAGAGGGCGGTTCCTTTATATTTGCTGAAATTTTGATGGCTGGGCTTTCACTTGCGTTTGATAAAAAGAGGGTGAATTTTCTGAGGGAGTATGGTATACTCATAGACATACATATTTGTTGCTTTCCACACCACATAGCACAAATAAACGAAAGTAAAGGACAAAACCATGAACGATATCTACCGCACCACAAAGGGTTACCGCCTGAGATTTGCGGCCTTGTTCGGTTCCGTTATCTTCGGCACTGTCACCAGCGCCTTGTTTCCCTACTGCATCGGAAAAATTGTGGATCAGATTTTCTACCTCCGCCGCATGAAGGGCTTCCTGCTGAGCTTCTTTCTCTACGCCGGCCTGTACTTTCTCAATCAGTGCGGCCATGGCGTGCTGAACTATCTGTGGGCCCATCTGAAGATCACCTATGTGGTGGACATCCGCAGACGATGCTTTGCCCATCTGCTGCGGCTGAAGGCCGACGTGATGACCCATATCAAGAGCGGCGACATAATGCGGCGGATTCAGGAGGACACGGAATGCTTCCTGGAATTCATCCACCGGAGCCTTTTTTATGTGCTGGCAAATTTCCTGCAGCTGGCCATCTCCATAGGCTATCTGCTCTATACCAACTTATTCCTGGGCCTTACAAGTATCGTCCTGACCCCCGTTATGGCTTATTCCATCCGATATTTCAGAGGAAAAATGAAGGAAAAGCAGCAGCGGATTCAGTCCCGGAAAGGACTGGCAGACGCCTGGATTCAGGAAATGATGATCGGTCTCACAGAGCTGAAGCTTTTAAATGCCCAGCCCCGGCTGGAAAGGGAATATCGGGACAAAACGGAGGACATTCTCCGGGATGAAATGGATGCCAGGTACCTCTCCCTCCGATCTGATGCCGTCAACGAGGGGTTGATTCTCATCGGACAGCTTTGTATCTTTTGTATTGCCGCATTTTTTGTGGCCGGAGGCTCTATGACTCTGGGACAGTTTGTTGCCTGTGCTTCCTATTTTTCCACTTGCGCCTCTTATTACAATGCTCTGGGGCGGAAGCTGACGGATATCAGCGCCAATCTGGTGGGTATCCGGCGGGTGCAGGAATTTTTCTCCTGGGAGGAAGAGACAGACCTGCCTTCCGCAGGCAGTTATCCGGTGGAAAAAGGGGAAATCCGTTTCGAAAACCTGTCCTTCGGCTATGAGGGCGGACAGGAGGTGCTGAAAGGCTTTTATCTGGACATCCGTCCCGGGGAGAAAATCGCCTTTGTGGGGAAAAGCGGGGAAGGGAAAAGCACCCTGCTGCAGCTCCTCTGCCGCTTCTATGAGCCCTCGGAGGGAACTATATACGTGGACGGCAGGCCCCTGGCGGATTATACCTACGAAAGTCTCCGAAGCCAGATTTCCGTAGTCTGGCAGGACAACGGGCTGTTCCAGGGCAGCCTGCGGAAGAATATCCTGATGTCCGATGATAAATCCAGAGATCCCTTCCTGTGGGAAATTCTGGAGGGACTCAAACTGAAGGAAGTGGCCGAAGAGCTTCCGGAGGGGCTGGACACAATGGTTGGCAGCGGCGGAAGAGACCTGTCCGGAGGCCAGAAGCAGCGCCTGAGCATCGCCCGGGTATTCCTGAAGAACCCGGCCATATTGATTCTGGACGAAGCCACCAGCGCCCTGGACAACACTACCGAAGTGCTCATCCAACAGGCTCTGGACGAATTGTGCAAGGGCCGCACTACTCTGGTAGTAGCGCACCGTCTCTCCACCATCCGCAATGCAGATGAGATTGCCGTAGTCATAGGCGGACGCATCACGGAGCGGGGCACCCACGAGGAACTGGTCGCCCTGGACGGCACCTATAAGAAACTGTACTCCCTTCAGTTCCGGGAGAACGACCTTTTCCAGTGACAGCCCGGCTTCCGCCGTCCCGCCTACGGGCGGGACGAACCCATCCCTTACTGCCTTTCCTTCAGGAATCTCCTCAGCAAAAACGCCAGAAAATAGGGGAATGTATAGAACCTGCCGTTGTATCCGATATTTTTCATCCCGAACTTGATTCCATACCGGATATCCCCATAGACATCCTCCTGAATCAGACGGTTCAGGGACACTGTGGCGCCGTCTCCGGCCTTTACTTCCACGGGGATCAGGGAGTCCTTGTCCCTCACAAAGAAATCCATCTCCAGAGTCCCCTTCTCATTTCTGTAAAAATACAGCGGGTATGCCTGCTTCACCAGCATGTCCCCTACCATATTTTCATAGATGGCGCCTTTATAGGTATTAAAATTCTTATTGAAGCGCAAATCCTCCTGTACCTCATCGTCCAGAGAGCCAATCAGCAGTCCTGTATCCCGAAAATAAATCTTGTAACTATCCGGATTGTAATTGCCCCTCAGGGGGAGATCCGGCTGAGCCATGCAGTAGCAGACATTGACGATTCCCGCATTGTCCAGCCATTCCACCGTGCCTGCATACTCCCGGCTCCTGGCCCCATGCCCCACTTTGGAAATCTGGAACTTTTTGTTCTCCCGGCCCAGGAATACGGGAATTTTGCGGTAGACGTTCAGGATGCGTCCCTGATCCAGACCGTCGGCATATTTCGTGATATCCTCCTCATAGTCCAGCAGAATCTGCTTCTGCATCTTCAGGGTGCCGCTGTAATTCCTGTTTTTCACAAAGGAATTGACGATTGCAGGCATCCCCCCCAAAACCATGTACTCCCTGAAATTCTCCAGCATGGTCTCCAGTTCCAGCCTGGAAAAAGGCTCCAGCTCCAGCATATGCCGGTACAGATCCGCAATCTGGCCTTCCTGATAGCCCTTAGCCCACAGAAACTCCTCAAAGTCCATGGAATGCATCTCATAATCTTCCTTATAGCCCACGCTGTTGGACTCAATCTCCCGATAACTGATTCCCATCAGGGAACCGGAACAGATGACATCGAATCGGCCGTCCTGCCTGAAGCTCTTCAGACTGGTGGCACAGTTGGGGCAGGCCTGGAGCTCATCAAAAAAAATCAGCGTCTCTTCCGGCACCAGAGGGAACTCTGGATTGAGCAGAGAGATGTTCTTCAGGATGGTGTCCACCTGGAAGCCATTCTCGAAAATGCCCAAAAACTGTTTTTGCAGCGCAAAGTTGATTTCCACCGTATGCGCGTAATTCTCCTTGGCGAATTTTCGGATTGATTCCGTCTTGCCAATCTGCCTGGCTCCTTTTATGATCAGCGGAAGCCTGTCCGGATTGCTTTTCCACAATGCCAGGTCTCTGTCAATTTTCCTTCGCAGCAGTTCCACTCCCCATCCTCCCACTGAAATCCTGATTTCTGTCTCTGTGACATCTCCATGCTATCACAGAATTCCGGCTATTTCAACCTTGATTTATCACAGAATTCCGACCTTTTTTTCAAATATATACACAGAATTCCAAAACAGCTGATCAATCAGCCATCCGACCCCGAGTCTGTCTGCGGTACTGCAGGGGCGGACAGCCGTAGGCGGCCCCGAACTGCCTGTCAAACAGGGACACCTCTTTGAAGCCGCAGGACAGCGCGATCTCCGTCACAGGCAGCCGTGTCTCCGCCAGCATCCCCGCCGCCATGCGCAGACGGAAGGCAGTCAGATACCGCTTGGGGGACTGCCCTACCTGCTGGGTGAAGATCCGGTACAGATAGGTGCGGTCGATTCCCACCGTCCGGGCAATCTCCGCCACGCCGATGTCATAGCCGAAATTATTATGGATGAAATCCAGAGCCCGGTTCACATAGTCCTGAAGCACCGTCCCCACCGCCGGCTGCTTGGGCATCATATAGGACAGCACAAGGTAGAGTCTGCCCAGCAGCATATAGCTGTTCACCTCCGAGTGGCCGAAGGAATCCACCAGCTGCATCATCTCCCGCCGCAGCAGGCCGCCGCTTTTGTCCCGGTAGATCGGGGTCTCTTTCCCCAGGCCGCATTCCCGCAGGATACCGTCCGCTTCTGGGCCGCCGAAGCCGATCCAGCAGTATTCCCAGGGATCCTCCTGATCCGCCCTGTACCAGGTGGACTCCCCCGGAAGAATCAGGAAGCCCTGTCCCGTCCCTATCTCGTACCGCTCATCCCCTCTCTCGTAAATCCCCTTTCCGGACAGGACGAAGTGGAACAGGAAATGCGGTCTCACCGCAGGCCCGAAGGCATGTCCCGGGCTGCATTTCTCCCAGCCGCAGAAATAAAACGCAAGCGCACCGCCGGATTTTGTCTCCTGATGATATTCTCTCACCTCTGCCATATGTCCCTCCTGCCCCAATTCCGTCCTTCATAATACTACAATTATGTAGTTAATGAAACTTCTGGCCTGTCCGCCGCCCAGAACCACATATCCGTCCAGGACAGTATTCTGCCCTGAACCTACTTTTCCGTCTCTGCAGCGGATGACTTCTTCTTCCAGCATTTCTTCCCTGGAGAAAATTAGTAAATCATAATCCAGAAGTATATCTATGATTGCATTCTCAGCGGAGCCTTCACAGATACACGCCTTATATCCTGCCAATTCCATAGACACCTCCTATGCAAGGGCGGCAGCAACGCTTTTTTTCAGCCGCATATATGCCTCATACATCGGAGTCGTGCCTTCCAGGAAGCCGCTCTGGTACGCATCGCTCTTCTTGATGTCGTTTCTCTTCAGGATATGGGACAGATTCTCCACTGTAATCCCGTCTCGATTTCTGGTAATAAATATACTGTCATTACGATCGTATTCATCAAGCAGTTCCGGATAATGTGTTGAAAAAATCAGCATCCCGCCATTCTTATTCAGCTTGCTGTCCATAAAGAAGCGCATCAGCGTTGTGACAATCTCTTTGTTGAAATGGTTCTCCACTTCATCGACTACGATTACGCCGCCTTTCTGCAGCACTTCCTGTGCCAACGTAAAGGTTATCATGCCTTTCACTGTCCCCGACGAAAGGTAATGATTGAGCTCCGCCGGATTATTGAGAAGTATCTCATCCTTCCCCTTAAATTTCAGATGAATCAACGGCTTTTTATTTTTCTCATCGAAATGAAGGCTCTCAATCGTCGGATCCAGAAATGTGATAACCTCACTTGGAACGTCTTCGGAGAAAGGAAGCACGTTCCTATTTGTAAAACGCAATAGATTTACTATGCATATATGCTCCTTTGTCTTCTTGTTCCTGGCAATCATGATACTCACATCCTCGGACAGGAAGTCTTCCTGACTGCTTCTGATCAACGCTGGCTCTTTTCCCTCAAAGTCCAACATCGCCTTACGAGTCGTCACTTCATCCGCTTTCTTCGTCCATAGAGACTCGGAAGCTATGCTGTAGATCATCCCTTCGGACTTGCTCTTCTTTGAAGCGATAACCGTCTCCAGGCCACAGATTTCCCCCATCGTCTCCGAGAAGAAATACGTATTCAGAACCACCTTTTGGGACTCGCCCAAAATATCTCTGGTTTCAATATGATTGATCGGCTCATTATTGATTATCCCCAGAGCCAGGAGAATGACCTTCAACACAGAGGTCTTACCTGACGCATTGATGCCGATGAACCCATTTGCCGGATTCAGGTAGATATTTGAAAACAGAGGATGCAGCATCTCTTTCTGCTCTTCGGCTATTCTCTGCTGAGCATAAAAGCATAAATCCAGTTTTTCTTTAAAAAGCGGAAGTCCTTCTGCAGTAATTCGAAGAAGTTTCATAGCCACCCCCATATTTATAAACATATTTTTCGTCGATATTTTTCATTTGATTGTAGTTTACCACACTAATCATAATTTATCAACAGAAAATCCGTTTTTCGCTATCTCTCTTTATCATACTCCTCGTAATCAATGCCGTTCCCCCCTTGTCATGCACAACTTCCATACAACATTTATACAATTTCTGGAAACATAATCCCTATCACAATCCCCAAAAAGGCGATATGATAGAAGGCAAAGAAACGAATCCCATTTTCAACCAGAATCACACAGCCCGCCGTCCCGGCGGCGAAAGGAGAGAACATGCCTAAAATCACATTTATGGGAGCTGGCAGCACGGTGTTTGCCAGGAATGTACTGGGGGACTGCATGTGCACGCCCGCTCTGCGCGAGAGCGAGATCGCACTGTATGACATCGACCCCAAGCGCCTGGAGGAATCGGAGATCATCCTCAGCGCAATCAACAAAAATACCAACGAGAACCGCGCCGTCATCAAGACTTATCTGGGCGTGGAGAACCGCAGGGAGGCCCTCCGGGGCGCCGACTTCGTGGTGGACGCCATCCAGGTGGGCCTGTACGAGCCCTGCACGGTGACGGATTTCGAGATTCCCAAGAAATACGGTCTGCGCCAGACCATCGGCGACACCCTGGGGATCGGCGGCATCATGCGTGCGCTGCGCACCATCCCCGTGCTGCGGGATTTTGCCGAAGACATGGAAGCGGTCTGCCCCAACGCCCTGTTCCTGAACTACACCAACCCCATGGCCATGCTCTCCGGCTACATGCAGCGCTACACCAATGTGAAGACTGTGGGCCTGTGCCACAGCGTACAGGTGTGCTCCGAGGGGCTCCTGAACGCCCTGGGCATGGAAGACCGCCTGGAAGGGCGCAAAGAGACCATCGCTGGCATCAACCACATGGCATGGCTCCTGGAAATCTACGACAAGGACGGCAACGACCTTTACCCCGAGATCAAGAGACGCGCCGCGGAGAAGAACCGCACGGAGAAGCACGGCGACATGGTGCGCTACGAATATATCCGCCGTCTGGGATATTATTGCACGGAATCCAGTGAACACAACGCGGAGTACAACCCCTGGTACATCAAGAGCCGCAGCCCGGAACTGATCGACAAGTACAACATCCCCCTGGACGAGTACCCCCGCCGCTGCGTGAACCAGATTGCCGGCTGGGAGAAAGAGAAGAACGATATCCTGAACAACGGCCAGGTGACCCACACCCGCTCAAGGGAGTACGCTTCCTACATCATGGAAGCCGTGGTCACAGGCGTTCCCTACAAGATTGGCGGAAACGTGCTGAACGAAGGCCTGATTTCCAACCTGCCCGCGGACGCCTGTGTGGAGGTTCCCTGCCTGATCGACAACATGGGCGTGCACCCCTGCAAGATCGGCCGTCTCCCGGTACAACTGGCAGCCATGAACATGACCAATATCAACACCCAGCTGATGACCATCGAGGCCGCCGTCACCAGGAAAAGGGAAGCCATCTACCAGGCCGCCATGCTGGATCCCCACACCGCCGCCGAGCTTTCCCTGGACGAGATCGTGGCCATGTGCGACGACCTCATTGAAGCCCACGGCGACTACATGAAAGATTACCGCTAAGAAACGTAAAAACAATAGGCTCTCGGAATTTTCGGGAAGCAGAATCAGGCATTGAGGCTGGACGGCACCTGGGAAAGTGGAGGAACGGGCCCAAAGGCCGCTGTTCCTCTCTGCCAGGCGGCGTCTCCCCTCTCCTGAACTCTCTATCCGGAACCAGACAATTCCTTACTTCCTTTTACCGGAATACAACTCCCTCTGTGAACGCTCCCACATGGATATTCCCCTTCTCCCTCAAATTCGTCCCGGGTAAGCGTCTCCCCGGAATCCCTTTCCTCACCCGCCAGGGCTTCCCCCTCAAACCGCCTTTCCGCACATCTCGGAGCATCCGCCGTCTCCCTCGGGGTATTTCCTCCCTCTGCCAGAACCAGCCATCCGTCCTCCATCCACCGCATCCTCTGTATGGCAGTCTCCTGGCCAAGCATATATCTCCTTGCCCCCGCAAAGCGCTCCGCATCCTCAGGATTGCGGTCTTCGGAAGCTCTGCCGCACAGATGCACCGCATACCACTCTCCGTCCTGGGTCTCCACCAGGTCGCAGTGCCCTGCTTTCTGCAGCGGCAGCTCCTCATGGTGCCGGGAAGTAAGGATGGAATAAGCCTCCCCCGGCTGCCTTTTCCCGTCATATGGGCGGTACATTTCATATGGCCCCCATACATCTCGGGACCTTTGAATCGTCTGTCCATGCCCTTCTCCCGTTCCGGTATCCGCGCTGAACAAATAGTACCAGCCGTTGCGCTTGAAAATATGGGGCCCCTCCAGAAAGATTCCGTCAGCGCGGTAAATGTCCCTCACAGGCCCGGTCATCCGCTCTTCGGATGCGTCAAATTCCTGAAGCACCAGTCGTCCCACGTACTTTTTGGGGACTCTGTGATCCGTCACCATGCTGACCATGTATTTGCGTCCGTCCTCATCGTGGAAAAGCGAAGGGTCAAAGCCAAAATTGTTCAGCGCCACCGGCTCTGACCAGGGGCCATGGATATCCTTTGCCTTCACCAGATAATTCTCCGTATCATACATATTGCAGTAGAAAGCCTTCACCACCGTATAGACCAGATAAAATGTCCCCTTGTCATAGGTGAGACAGGGGGCCCAGATGCCCTGGGAAGGCCCCACTCCCCGCAGATCCAGCTGAGAAACCCTGTTCAGAGGGTATTCTATCAGTTCCCAGCGAATCAGATCCCTGGAATGATGAAGGCGCACCCCCGGCCACCACTCAAAGGTGGATGTGGCCACATAGTAATCCTCTCCCACCCTGATTATGGAAGGATCCGGGTGATACCCTCTTAAGATTGGATTGCATATCTTTTTCATTTTCTGCTGACCTCTTTCTATCTGCCAATAAATTTCATTCATGCCCGGCTTAAGCTATGGCCATCCGGCCGCTTTTTGCCATGAATAAGGTCATTATACCATGAGCAAAGCCTCGCTCATGGTACTTATGGCCATCCGGCCGCTTTCTGCCATGAATAAGGTCATTATACCATGTGTCACAAACACTTACCATTTCCTATCATGTTGCCGACTGACTTATTCTGCAAATTTCGTTACTTTTCATAAATTTGCCACCGTTTCTCAAAAGAGCCTATTCTCAACGAAATTAATGCAAATAGCCGACAGGGCATGCCCCGTCGGCTGTGCAACATCTGTGGATGCTCCATTGACCGTTTCTACACTGTCAGCGCATTTTGCTCCAGTTCCTTCACTACCTTCCGGAACCGCTCCTCCTGGCGGACGAAGTCGAATTCTTTCTTCTTCAAATCGTCAAGGCTTAGATTACAGGCATTTCCTCTGTAGTTCCTGGCCCTCTTTTCCGAATCGTACTCCAGCCGGTTCACCAGGAGCCCCCTATAATTTCCCGCGCCATCCTCTGACGCGATAACGGCATATTTTGTCATATTTTCCAGGGCTTCCAGGGTCTTCTCCGCATTTTCGCCATATGCATATTGCCAGGCAATCATCTGGTAGAACCGGGCCACATTATCGGCATATAATTTTGCGTCCTCCTCCGAAACCGGCAGTTTCAGCAGTTTGATGCAGAACTCATAGACATGGATGCGCTCCTCCGTGCTGTAGTCACCCTTGCGCAGCAAATCACACCCCGCGGAAAAGGCAACCCTCTCAAGCATGGAACGAATATATTCCTGGGTGGCCGCTATGCCTTCCTCCCCTTCCTGTGCAAACGAAACCAATACCTCCTTTGTGCAGTGGAGACTTCCGCCCATGTTAGCATAGTGAAGCGCCTTTTCGTCATCTCCCACCCTTTTATAGGTATAGCATAACGCTGATATAGCATCCTCTCTCAGCTTCGTATCCCTGGACTCCTGAAGAATCCGCTCCCCCAGCGAAACCATCCTGTCGGTCACCTCCTGAGGAATCTTCCATTCCTGAATCATCTGAAGGGCGCCCATCAGATTCGACATCACCCGGCAGTCATTTGGGAATTCCCCGTAAGCCTTTTCCCACAGAGCGATATTTCTTTCCGTGTCACCGGCATAGACGCATTCCATGCTCTCGTCCCGGTATGCCTGTATCCTCTCCTCAATCCGCGCCCGGCTTACGTCCAGCAGCTCATCCACGGTCACATCGAAATAAATCGCTATCTTCGGAAGCATGGTAATGTCGGGATATCCTTCGCCCCTCTCCCATTTTCCCACGGACTGAGGCGTGATTCCAAGGTAGTCCGCCAGGGTCTCCTGGGTAATGTTCTTCGCCCGGCGCAGATTGCGCAGTGTGTCTTTTAAGTTGATTTCCATAATAGACTTTTGATCGTAGAATCCGCTCTTTGATTCTATGATATAAACCTCGCTTTCCTGATAGTGATAAGCGCTTATCCTGTTTCTACTATACCCCATCTTCAAAACGCTTTCAAGAACCGCAAAGTTTATCTTTAGATGTTTTTTACAACCATTAGGTGTTTTCTGCTTCTGCTGCCACGGGCTTCCCTGAACTTCCCCGAAACTCATTGATTCCATGGAACTTGCTTCCTTCCTCCGCCTAATCCCGCGCGGCCATCAAGCGCCGATCACTCTGGAATGCATATACTGGTATACCGGTCATAGTTCCAGGGCATCGAAGAAATCCCCCTCTCCCTCCCGCCGTTCTCCCCTGTATTTCAGGAAAAAGGCCTTCATCTCAGGGTTGTCCTCTCCCATGTCCTCTAAAATCCCCTGGAAGTTGTCCTCCGTGATGCACCCAAGCTGCGCGAACAGGCTGTAGTGCTCCCGGTGGCTTCCATGCTCCTGCCGGATGACCTGCCAGGTCTCTTCCGTGGACCTGCCCTTGGTCAGGCTGCGCAGATACTGCTCCAGCTCTTCCCTCAGGGCGGGATGCAGATGCTGAGGACGGAGCAGGCGCAAAAAGGACAGGCGCACCTTGGTCCTGCGCCTGGCGCCGGTGAATTCCTCCAGGTCAGTGCCGATGTAGTCTTCCTCTCCGTAGACGGACTGGCTGATGTACCCTTCCGCGTCCGAGGCCCGCAGGACGGACAGGAGCCGGATGTCCCACTGCTCC
>OFHB01001612.1_pt1 | contig 12770 bp, 11 predicted proteins | sample 1521881 | NCBI WGS metagenome assembly OFHB01 (sample SAMEA3504090, study PRJEB24116) | mouse gut metagenome | biome: mouse gut; feature: mouse-associated habitat; material: faeces | place: Denmark | collected 2011
TGATTTTTGTGTATTCTGTCTTTGCCGCATGAGCGGCAAGACCTTTTAAACAAGTGAAGACATTCGTGCCTTTTGGCACTATGAATTGCTAAATGGGGAAACTCGAAAAATAGTTTGAATATTGACAGTTGTTCTCTAATCATTATAAAATAACATATATCGGCCATGAAATCGAATCAAGTTGGTAAGGAGGTTGTAAAGCATGGGCGGCGAGGATGCTTTAGAGGAGATAGAGGAATTTTTAAACAGCAAAACAGATGAAGACAGCGTATTATTTGAGAAGGAGGAAGCAAAATTTGAACGCATCCGTTCTGAAATGATGGCGTATGTATGTGAAATTGTAAATCAACGTTATGGCGGCTCCGGGCTGCAGGATGCGGTAGCAAATTGGGAAAAGTATAAGGATGAGGTATTATCTAAAATATAGAGATTTTGACGTCGTAAGTTTTGATGCGGCTGCGCAGGAAGTGGAAGTGCTGCATAAACATTTTCTGCCAATACAGCTTCAGTCTGTAAAACATGATTTTACCATGATACGCAAATTTTGTTCTGGGCGTATTTTGATGATGAATAGAAAATTTTGCAAGGACATATTGACTTGCTATGGGGTGGATGACCAGACAGACTTAGGAATCTGCCTGGCATGCAGCGGACTGAGTTTTCGGGACTGCTATTGGCTCTGTCCAGAAGACAGCAGAACGTCGTGGAAAAATATCAATTTATTTGATAACGAATTTTCTTTCGACTTGTCGAAGACGGCTTTGACAGGGATCCCAAGCGTTCCCAATGATTCTGTGTATACAGGAGAATTGACGGGACTGGGCACCCGGGCGAAAGGCTTTTTCAGGAGCGGAGACAAGATACTGCTTGTCAAGGATGAATCAAGGGATGAGATTAACTCTGAGATTTTAACTTACTATATCGCAAGGCTTTTGGATTTGAGGTGTACGAAATATGAGAATAGAATAATATTTGGAAAACATTGCTCGGTCTGTGCGCTGCAGACCTCGGTGGACGCTGAATTAATCCCATGCAGGGATTATATGGAATTATATCAGGAACACAGATTATCCTGGCAGAGTGAGACTTACCGTGCCTTTATGAAAACGGGCGGCGTAGATTTTGTAAAGATGCAGATTCTGGATTATCTAATATTGAACACAGACAGGAACCGTGACAATTACGGGATGATTCGAGTCAATGGAAGCATGGCGGGGATGTATCCGATGTTTGACCATGACAGTGCGTTTAAGGGGATTGGGACAAATGGGATATATTTTCCCTCTGGGATGACATTTGCCGACACCTTGTCTTATTTAAAGCAGACAGAAGAATATGCGTCTATACGCGGCAATTTGCAAGATTTTGTAAAAAGCCTGGAGTCAGATAAAGTAAAAGAGCTGTTTCTGGCGCTCAAGAGCATCTCGGTGTATCAAGCCGTGCGGGAGCGGGCAAAGCGCTTGCTGGATTAGTTCTTTTCATCTTTGGCTGCTAAGCGGATAAAGCCGTTCGAAATAATTGTCGAAATTGAAAGAATATTTTCTTTTGACAGGAATTTATCACTGTGATATACTAAAAAGGATAGAAGTTGTCAATGGGAAACCTGGTAAGTGGATTTTGGCGCTTGGCGCAGAGTTTTTCCAAATTTTGAAATGAGGTGGAAAGAATGGCAATAAAGCAGGCAGATATCAATAAAGTACGGGCATCTGTGTTTGGACAGTTGGGGAATAAGGTTATGATCCAGCTGGACAGAGGACGTAATCGGATTGATGTGCAACAAGGCGTGATTCAGGGGGCTTACCCTTCCGTGTTTACCATTTTGGTTGATGATGAAAATGAAAAGAATCCACCTCAGCTTCTTTCCTTTAGTTATGCAGACGTGCTCACCAGGGATGTAAGAATGAAATTGTGCTGATTTTTAATCAGCGGAGTAATAGCAAGAATAAAACGCTCTGATTCTGAATAGAATGTACCAATATTCAGGAGAGGAGCGTTTTATTTTGGATTTGCAAAAAAAATACATACATATGAATCGGGAAAAGGGAAAAGCTGTGACCCAGATTACGCTGGACGATGATTTTAATGTGCCGGATATGAAACCAGACTTGATCCGCATCATTTTGGATAAAGGGGAGCTAGTGCTGGATGAGACTACGATTACCCAGGATCACGTTTGGCTGAAGGGGGTGCTTAAATTTTCCTTGTTGTACCGCAGCGATCAGCCGGATGGTCAAATCAATACCATGACAGGAGAAATTCCTTTTCAGGAAAGCCTTGCCATTGACGGCGCCAACGAATACGACACGGCAAAAATGAAATGGGAGATGGAAGATCTCTCGATTGGCATCATCAACTCCAGGAAATTAAGCGTCAAAGCGCTGGTAGCGCTGAAAGCGGTTATTGATGAGATTTATGACGAGGAGCTTATTACTGGAGTCGACAGAGAGGGAGGCGTGCAGCTTTTATCCCAGAATTTGTCGGCAATGGAATTGTTTCTGGCAAAGAAAGACACTTTCCGGTTTAAGGAAGAAATCCTGCTGCCTTCCAACAAGCCTAATATCAGGGAGATTTTATGGAAGAGCGTACAGCTTAGGGGCGTGGAAATGCGCCTTGCGGACCAGCAGTTAAATTTAAAAGGAGAGGCGTTGGCATTTGTCCTTTATGAGGGGGAAGAGGAGGAGGAACATCTGCAGTGGATGGAGACGGCCCTGCCATTTTCCGGCGTGATTGATTGCAATGGATGCAGGGAAGAAATGATTGCCGACGTATTCTATGAAGTTTCTGGAATAGAGCTGGACGCAAAACCAGATTATGATGGCGAAGAGCGCATGTTGCACTTAGAGATGGTGCTGGATTTGGAAATTCAGATTTTCACGGAGGAGGAGACTCAGATAGTGGCGGATCTTTATGCCGTGAACGAGAAACTCAACCCTGTGTATCAGGACACGTTATTCGAAAAGCTGCTGTTAAAAAATGCCTCGAAATGCAAAATTTCAGAAAAAGTAAGCATTGATAAAAATCAGGAGCCTATTTTGCAGATTTGCGCTAGTGAAGGATATGCGGTGGCGGAACAGGCAGAGATCGTTGAGGGAGGCATCCAGGTGGAGGGCACGCTGCAGGTGACGATTCTCTACGTGACGGCGGACGACCGGATGCCAGTCGCCTCGGTCAAGGACATTTTGCCTTTCCATTATCTAATTGAAGTTCCTGGCATCAATGCCAACTGCCGCTATCATCTTCAGACTGGCATAGATCAGCTTACCACGGTAATGACTGACAGCAGCCAGGTGGAAGTAAAGGCTGTGTTGAGCTTGAATTGCATCGTGTTCCAGCAGCAACAAGTGAAAAAGATTACCGACGTGGAGCAGGCGCCCCTGGATATGGGAGAATTACAGGAAAGTCCTGGGATCATTGGATATATTGTCAAAGAGGGAGATCAGCTTTGGGACATTGCCAAAGAGAACTTCACTACGATATCTGAGATCGTAAAGACGAACCAGCTTTCTTCGGAACAGATTCGCAGCGGAGATAAAATATTGATTATTAAAACGGTAGGGTGACGAAAGGACGGCGGAATGATTTCGCTGTCCTTTCCGCCGTTTGAAAATTTCATTTGTTCCCTAGTTGCTATCACGGGAAGATGATGTTATAATCACTTTGAATAAGCATTGACAGAAACCTTAGAAGGAGGCCTTTATGAAGTTGAAGAAGCTAACGGCGGCATTGTTGGTATTTGCGCTTGGATTATCCCAATTCAGCGTTGCTTTGGCAAACCGAAAGTCAGATGCGGAAAACGCCAAGCAGAAAGCAGAAGAGAATTTAAGGTCAAAACAGAACGAGATTGAAAGCATAGAACGGGAACAAGGACAGCTTCAGGAGGAGATCAATGCCCTGGACGCGGAGCTTGTAAACGTAATTATCGAATTAACCACATTGGAAGAAGAGCTTTCCATAAAGCAGGACGAGCTAGAGCAGACAAAGGAAGATTTAAAACAGGCAAAGAAAGATGAAAAACGGCAGTATGAAGCTATGAAGCTGAGGATTCGCTTCATGTATGAAAAGGGCGACAGCGCCATGCTTACCAGTATTCTAGAGTCTAAAAGCATTGCGGATTTGCTCAACCGGGTGGGATATGTAAACGACGTGTATGAGTATGATCGCAATCTTTTGACGGAATACGAGGAGACGAAAGACCAGGTGGCGCAGCTTCAAAAGCAGCAGAAACAGGAAGTTGCAGCGCTAGAGCAGAAGCGCCAGGAGCATCAGGCGGCAGAGGCGAGTTATCGTACGATGATTGCACAGAAACAGGACGAGGTGTCGGATTTTGACAATCTGCTTGCCAAGGCTCAGTCGCTTGCAGCACAGTATCAAGACACCATCGATGAGCAGAATCTCATCATCGCTCAGGAAAATGAGCGTGAGGAGCGCGAACGCCGGGAGCGTGAAGAACAGGAACGCCGGGCAAGAGAAGAACAGGAGCGCTTGGAACGCCAGGAGCAGATTCGACAGCAACAGCAGGCGAGCAGCGCAGGAAGCAGTTCTGGCGGCGGTAATTCTGTAGCTTCAGGTGGAGGTGGAGATTCCAGTCAGCCAGCAGACAACGGCGGCAAGGATCCCGGTTATTCTACTGGCGTAAGCGGCAGCTCGATCGTTCAATATGCATTGAATTTTGTAGGCAATCCATATGTCTGGGGAGGAAAAGATCCCAATACAGGCGCAGACTGTAGTGGCTTTACCAGTTATGTGTATGCTCATTTCGGGATCAGCATTCCCAGCTATTCTTATTCTCAGCGTTCTGTGGGAAAGGAAGTCAGCTATGCCAATGCCAAGGCGGGTGATTTGATCTGCTATAATGGTCATGTGGCAATTTATATGGGTAATGGTCAGATCGTCCACGCCAAGGGGACCGCATATGGGATCGTGGCTTATGATAATGCTACTTATCGTCCCATCGTCACCGTGCGGCGGGTATTATAGAGGGACAAGCGTTCCCAAATGACTTTGTTTGCGCTAGAAAGCGCGCAGAATGGAGGTAGTTTGTGCTGAAAAGCGCACAGAATGGAGGAAATTATGGATATTAAGACGTTACAGAGTGATATGGTTGCGGCAATGAAAGCAAAAGATAAAGGCAGGAAAGACGCTATTTCCGCACTTGTTTCAGCAGTCAAAAAAGCGGCGATTGACGAGGGATGCAGGGAAGACATTAAAGAAGCTCTGGTGGAGCGGGTGATACTAAAGGAATTAAAAACCGCCAAAGAACAGTTGGATACTTGCCCGTCAGAACGCACAGACTTATTAGAAGAGTATCAGCTTCGTTATGACGTGATTCAGGAATATGCACCTGCTCTTATGTCTCAGGAGGAAGTGGAAGCTTATATTACAGAGAAGTTTGCAGAGATCGTGGCAACCAAGAACAAGGGACAGATTATGAAGGCGGTCATGGCAGAGCTGAAAGGCAAAGCGGACGGAACAGTTATCAATCAAGTAGTCGCAGGATTATGCAAGTAGAAAGCAGGAAATGACCATGAAGATTCAGTTACCCGGAAACGCAAAATTACTGATAGACACTCTGACGCGCGCCGGCTATGAAGCGTATGCCGTGGGTGGGTGCGTCAGAGATTCTATTTTGGGAAGAACTCCGGGGGATTGGGATATTACGACCTCTGCGTCGCCGCAGCAGGTGAAAGAGATTTTCCCTAGGACCGTTGATACCGGAATCCAGCATGGGACGGTGACGGTGCTTGAGGGAACGGAAGCATTTGAGGTAACCACTTACCGCATTGACGGGGAATATGAGGATGGCAGGCATCCCAAGGAGGTTGCTTTTACCTCAGATTTAATGGAAGACTTAAAGCGCAGGGATTTTACCATCAACGCCATGGCATATAATGAATCTGAGGGCTTGATTGACGCATTTGGAGGCATTGCGGACTTGAAGAAGCGGATGATCCGCTGCGTCGGCAATCCCACCGATAGATTTACGGAGGATGCGCTACGGATGATGCGCGCCGTGCGTTTTGCGGCGCAGCTAGGATTTTCGATCGAGGAGGAAACGAAAGCGGCGGCGGCAGAACTTGCCCCGAATCTTGCCAGAATCAGCGCAGAGAGAATTCAGGTGGAATTGGTAAAGCTTCTTGTTTCTGATCATCCAGAAGAAATACGGACACTGTATGAGATCGGATTAATCAAGACGTTCTTGCCGGAATTTGATGAGATGATGCAGACCCCCCAGAATAACCGCTATCATTGTTATAATGTTGGAGAGCATTCGATTGTTGCCTTGCAAAATATTGCCCCAGATAAAGTTTTGCGCCTTACCATGCTTTTACATGACGTGGCGAAGCCAGTCTGTAAAAGCATGGATCAAAATGGGATATATCATTTTTACAGACATCCTGCAAAAGGGGCGGGGATGGCAAAGGAAATTCTGCGCCGCCTGAAATTTGACAATCAAACGATCAACAGAGTGACAGCGTTGATTGCCTGTCACGACCAGATGCCCTCTCTGAGAGAAGCTTCGGTACGCCATGCGATGCACAAGATCGGTCTTGCGCAGTATCCGGCGTTATTTGAGGTGAAGCGTTCAGATGTCATGGCAAAAAGTGAGTATGGGCGGAAAGACAGGCTGGAGGCAATTTGCGCCTATGAGAGGATTTATCAGGACATTCTCAAAAAAAACCAATGCCTTTCTTTGAAAGATTTGGCAGTCAATGGCAATGATGTCAAGCAGCTTGGCATGGGGCAGGGAAAGCAGGTTGGGGCGGTGTTAGACCGTCTGCTTGACCATGTGCTCGATCATCCCGAGGATAATACCAGGGAAAAGTTGCTGAATTTTATAAAAACTGAACTAAAACCTGAATAGAACGGAACCTCTTCACATATGATAGAAAGACACAAGAAATGGACTTGTGAATATCATGGTGGAGGGGTTTATGTGTATAATCGAGAAAACCTGATTCTGGAACAATATCCGTTTGAAGTAAGACAGACGGCCAAAGGCAGAGGCGCATTGATTTGTGACACTAACCAGGGATTAAAGATTTTAAAAGAGTACAGAGGTTCGGAAGGCAGAGCAGATTTTTTGTACCGTCTCTTGCATTTTTTGGCGGAGCATGGACAAGGACAGGTGGACTGCATTGTACGGACGAAAGAAGAAAAGACCCTTGCCAGAGATTTAGACGGAACAGCCTATATGGTGCGTGATTGGTATGAGGGCAGGGAATGTGATACCAAGAGCAGGGAAGATATTCTTCGGGCAATCCGTCAGCTTGCGCAGATACATAACGTGCTTCGGGAATTCCCGGAAGAAATACCAGATTATCTTCAAGGCCAGCAGGACCGCCTGCTTGTTCAAAATAACAGGCATGCCAAAGAGCTGAAAAAGGTACGGAATTTCATCTTTAACCGCAAGAAGAAAAGTGATTTTGAGATGGAATTTCTACACAGTTTCGACTTGTTTTATCAAGAGGCGCTTCATGTGGTCGCCCTGCAGCAGGAACTTCAGGAGAGAGACGTGCCAGAGGATGCGCAGGATGTATTTGGGATTTGCCATGGGGATTATAACCAGCATAACGTGATTTTCCTGCGCCAGGAAATGGCGGTGCTTAATTTTGAGAAAGCGTCTTATGACGTGCAGGCAGCAGATCTTGGGAATTTCATGCGCAAAATCTTGGAGAAGCATAATTGGAATATGGGGCTTGGCATGGATATGCTGAAAGCTTATAATAATGTCAGGAAGCTGACGCGCCAGGAGATGAATCAGCTTTATATTCGTCTTGCCTATCCTGAAAAATTCTGGAAGATTGCAAATCATTATTTTAACACCAGCAAGGCATGGGTATGCGGAAGGAATTTGGAAAAACTAGAGAAGATCATTGCTCAGAATGAGGCGCGGGAGAATTTTCTTTGTCTGATCAGGGATTAAAGCGATTGAGGAGGAATGAAGTTGCAAAAGAAAAAATCACATATGTTACTATTGTTGCTTTTGCTGGCAGCGTTGTCAGCAGGATGCGGGGAAAAGAAGAAAAAGATTACCGACGGAAGCGAAGTTTATGTCCGTAGAGAGGAAGCGAAAGCACAGGTGGACGAAGAGGAGGGAGAGGAATTGCAACAGCTGCAAGCCCTTTACATAGTTACAGGCGTTGACGCTGACCATAAGCTTTTGACCTTGCGGGATTGTGAGACTGCAAGGGAGAGGCCTTATAGTTACAGCGGGGGTACTTACATCAAGGACAAATATGGAAACAGTCTGACAGTGGGCCAGCTTTCCTTGGGAGAGCTGGTTGTCATTGAGCAAAAGAAGGACATTCTCACCACGGTTCAGATTTCAAAAGAGGCGTTTTATTATGATGACCTCCATAATTTTAGCTTGGATAAGGACCAGAAATCATTGACGGTGGGCAGTGACAGTTACTATTATGACGAGGGACTTCTCGCCTATCATGACGACAGCCGGGTTTCCGTAGCTGAAATCAGCGAACAGGATAATATATGCCTCAAAGGAGTGGGGCAGAAAATATATGTGATTCTGATAGAAACCGGACATGGGACCGTGGTGTTGGAGAATACGGAGACTTTCCAGGGAGGTTATATCACGATTGGAAACATATTGTCCAAGAAGATTACGCCTCAGATGCGCATGGAGGTGCCAGAAGGGACATACCTTCTGGCAGTGGCAAATAACGGATATGGAGGCAGCCGCAACATTACGGTGGAGGCTAATACAGAGCTTAAGGTCAATCTGGACGAATTAAAAGGTGAGGGACCGAAACGCTGTAAGATTCAGTTTAAGGTGACGCCTGAAAATACGGTGGCAAAGATATATCTTGATGGAGAACTGGCAGATATCAGCCAGCCGCTAGAGGTCAGCTATGGAACGCACCGCCTTCAGGCGGAGGCAGAGGGATATGCGTCATGGAACAAGACTCTCATTGTAAATTCTGATTCAGCAGAGATTGTCATAGAGCTGAAAAAAGAAGAAGAAACAGAGGAAGATGACACCGTTTCCACATCTGGCAGTAGCAGTGGCAATACGGGCAATGCTACTGGAGGTTCTGGCGTTACCAAGCCAAGCAACACGGGCAGCAATAGAAATCCTACTGTGCCAAACAGAAACAATAGTAACAACAATAATAACAGCGGCAATAAGAATAACAGCAATAACAACAGCAATAATAATAGCAATAACAACAATAGCAATAACAACAATAACAACAATAGCAATAATAACAATAACAACAATAACAACAATAGCAATAATAACAATAACAACGGCAATAATAATAACGGCAATAACAACAATAATAGCAATGGCAGTAACAATGACGATAATGGTACAGGAAGTGGCAGCATTTACAGAGATGATTCTAACCAGGATCAAAATGGTGGAACAGGTACGGAAAATTAACGGAAAATGGAAAAAGTAGTTGAGAAAAATGCCATATTGAAGTATGATAGAACCATGTATGCAAGGTGTTGAAAACTACGGGAAAGCAAGGAGGAAAAAATGAGCTACAAAGAACTTTACAATGAATGGCTGACGAACTCATATTTTGATGAGGAGACCAGGGAAGAGCTTCGAAGCATCGCTGATAACGAGAAAGAGATCGAAGAGCGGTTCTACATGGATCTAGAATTTGGAACGGCAGGGCTTCGGGGCGTAATCGGAGCAGGAACCAACCGCATGAATATCTATACTGTGCGCAAAGCCACGCAGGGACTGGCAAATTACATCGCATCTGTAAATGGACAAGCAAAAGGCGTGGCGATTGCTTTCGATTCCAGAAGAATGTCCCCGGAATTTGCAGATGAAGCAGCGCTTTGCCTTGCTGCAAACGGGATCAAGGCATATGTGTTTGAATCTCTTCGCCCTACGCCGGAACTGTCTTATGCAGTGCGTAAGCTGGGCTGCATTGCCGGAATCAATATTACCGCAAGCCATAATCCGCCGGAGTACAACGGTTATAAAGTTTATTGGGAGGACGGCGCCCAGATTACCCCGCCCCATGATAAAGGAATTATGGACGAGGTCAAGAAAGTAACCGATTATGCCACGGTCAAGACTATGGGCAAAGAAGACGCCAAGGCTGCGGGATTGTATCAGAATATTGGGGCAGACATTGATGATCCCTATATAGAAGAGTTAAAAAGCCTGGTTCTTCGCAAAGACTGCATCGATGCAGTGGCAAAAGAGCTGAAGATTGTATATACGCCGCTTCATGGAACTGGGAATATTCCAGTGCGCCGCGTTTTGAAAGAATTAGGATTTGAGCATGTTTACGTGGTACCAGAGCAGGAGAAGCCAGACGGCGAGTTTCCGACAGTCAGTTATCCCAATCCGGAAGCTGAGGAAGCGTTCCAATTGGGGTTGAAGCTTGGCAGAGAGGTGGATGCGGATCTGATCCTTGCCACCGACCCGGATGCAGACCGACTGGGCGTTTATGTAAAAGACGCTCAGACTGGAGAATATCACAGCCTTACAGGCAATATGTCCGGTTGCCTGATTGGAGATTATGTCATCAGCCAGAGAAAGGAACAGGAAGGACTTCCGGCAGACGGGGCGTTTATCAAATCCATTGTCTCTACTAATATGGCGGACGCAATCGCAAAATATTATGGCATTGCCTTAGTGGAAGTGCTCACTGGGTTTAAGTTTATCGGACAGAAGATTCTCGAATTTGAAAACACTGGAAAAGGGACATATCTCTTTGGCATGGAAGAAAGCTATGGATGCCTTACCGGAACTTATGCCAGAGACAAGGATGCGGTAGTGGCTTCCATGACATTGTGTGAGGCGGCCGCTTATTATAAGACCAAAGGCATGACGCTTTGGGATGCGATGATCGCCATGTATGACCGTTATGGTTACTATAAAGACGATGTAAAATCCATCACCCTGAAAGGGATTGAGGGGTTGGAGAAGATCCAAAAGATCATGAATGCTTTGAGGGAGAACGCTCCCGCTGAAATCGGCAGTTACAAGGTGGTTTCTGCAAGGGATTATAAGACAGACGCTATCAAGGACATGGCAACTGGCAGCGTAACCCCCACCGGGCTTCCGTCCTCCAACGTGCTTTACTATGACTTGGAAGGCGACGCCTGGGTATGCGTAAGGCCATCCGGCACAGAGCCTAAGGTAAAATTCTACTATGGCGTGAAAGGTTCTTCTTTGGCAGATGCAGATGAAAAATCAGAAAAATTGGGCAAAGAAGTGCTTGCAATGATTGACAAGATGCTGTAAGGATAGAGGAATCCAGGGGACTGCAGCCTGCAAAAGAACAAAATCCCTGTAAATGTGGAATTTTTCTTGACAAACAATATAAAAACAAGTATAAATATGTGTGTAGGTAATCTAGGCAGAGTAATTTTATTCCCGCGAGCAATGAGCCAGGCAGCCGCGCTTGCGCGGACATTTGGCGAATGCCGCGAGAGTCAAATACCCCGCCCTTTGGGGCAGAAAGAACAAACCAGGGCATGCCCCGTAGCCTGCTGCGGGATATTTGACTCCTGAGAGGCCAGATGCAGGTGCAGTACCGCCTGCCGGGAATGTGATTTCGGATATAGATAAAGGCTGAGCATGTTTGATGGGTAGTTACTTTGATAGGATTAGATCCACAATAATTTTAGAGAGAATCCAGAGGAGGAATTTTGTCATGAACAAAGCAGAATTAATCGCAGCAATGTCTGAGAAAGCAGAAATATCCAAAAAAGATGCAGAAAAGGCATTAAAAGCATTTACTGACATCGTTACAGAAGAATTAAAGAAAGGTGAGAAAAATGGGAAAAATACATACATCAGCAACCGAATTAATTGGAAAGACGCCCCTTATAGAGTTAGTTAACATAGAGAAGGAAAAAGGGCTTTCTTGTAAAATTTTTGCAAAATTAGAATATATGAATCTTTCTGGAAGCGTAAAAGATAGAATTGCCTTAGCAATGATTGAAGATGCTGAGGAAAAGGGGAAGTTAAAGCCAGGGGCTACGATTATTGAGCCTACCAGTGGGAATACTGGAATTGGATTAGCGGCGGTGGCGGCGGCAAGGGGGTACCGGGCAATTTTGACCTTGCCGGAGACAATGAGTGTGGAGAGAAGAAATTTATTAAAGGCCTATGGTGCAAAGGTAGTTCTGACAGATGGCAGCAGAGGAATGAAGGGAGCTATTGAAAAAGCAGAGGAACTTAATAAGGAAATTGAAGGCTCCATTATTTTAGGCCAGTTTGACAATCAGGCCAATGTAAAAATTCATAAGAAGACGACAGGACCAGAAATTTGGGAGGACACTCAGGGAAACATAGATATTTTTGTAGCTGGGGTGGGAACAGGAGGAACCATCACTGGAGCAGGGGAATATTTGAAATCTAAGAAGGAAAGTATTCAAATTGTGGCAGTAGAGCCAGCAGGTTCGCAAGTACTTGGTAAAGGAACTCCAGGTCCTCACAAGATTCAAGGAATAGGAGCAGGGTTTGTTCCTTCTATTTTAAATACTTCGATTTATAATGAAGTTATTCCTGTTGAAAATGAGGAGGCATTTGTCATGGGAAAGGAAATTGCTCTTAAGGAAGGAATCTTAGTAGGGATTTCATCGGGAGCAGCCCTGTGTGCGGCAGTTAACCTGGCAAAGAGAGAGGAACATGCAGGAAAAAATATTGTTGTCATTTTTCCTGATACAGGAGATAGATACTTGTCGACCCCTATGTTTGCGGAAGAATAAATTTTTGCCTTTTCGGTGTCTGGGATGAAAGGAATGGAAATTACTGTGAATTATCATGA
>OFHB01001622.1_pt1 | contig 12734 bp, 13 predicted proteins | sample 1521881 | NCBI WGS metagenome assembly OFHB01 (sample SAMEA3504090, study PRJEB24116) | mouse gut metagenome | biome: mouse gut; feature: mouse-associated habitat; material: faeces | place: Denmark | collected 2011
AACACATCATCAACTACTCCAAGACCAGGGAGGTCTATGTGGCCTACCGCAAGGCTGGATACAGCAAAAAGTTCCTTGAGGGGCATCGGGAGGCTATCACACTGCACAAGGCGGCGAAGGAGGCTTTTGAACAGCTCGGCTTGAAAAAGCTCCCCCGTGTCAAGGAGTTGAACGCCGAGTATGCCCGGCTTCTGGAGCAGAAACGGGCGGCGTACCCAGCGTACCGAAAGACGAGGACGGAGATGCAGGAGTACCTTGTAGCGCAGAAAGTGGCGGCTGTCCTTCTGGAAAAGGAGAAGGAACAGGCGGCTATGGAGGAGCGGCGCAAGGAGGAACAGCGCACCGATCAGCACAGATGATCTTGGCGGGGCTGGCTTACAGAGATGTAGGCCAGCCCCGCTTTTTTTCTTTTTTCCGGAAAAGCAGGGACTGCCGTTTCCGGCTCCACAAGGGGCGTAAGCCCCGTCTGTCCCTGCGAAGCAGGGACAATAGCGTTCGGGAACCGAACGCGCAGCCAGCCCTGGCAACGGGGCTGTTCACGGGGTTTGGGGTACGGCCCCAACGAGCAAAAATGGACTTCCAGCGGTCACGCTGGAAGTCCATTTTGAGCATTTGTGGGAACAAATGCACTGCTCGCCAAGTTGGTATTCCTGCTGCGAAAACGCAGCATTTACGAAAAACCCTTGTATATTTGCAGCGGACGTGCTATAATAAAATAGAGGTGGATCATTATGAGCAATATTGGAAGCTACTTAAAACAGACTCGAAATAACTGTCATCTCAGTCTTAAAGATGTACATGACCGTTGCGGCGTAACCGATTCCAAGTTGAGCAGGATGGAACGCGGTGCGGGAAAGCCTCTTGATCCTTTAGAGTTGCGAAAGTTAGCACGGCTGTACGGAATTGGTTTGGTCCCATTATTTATCATGGCAGGTTATTTGGATGAAAGCGACTTGGTGGAATATCAACTCACTTTCAAAAACGCTGACCTTCTGAATGAGGAAGAAAAGCAAAGTATTCAAACACAAATCGACTTGCTCACAAAAGGAAGGCAGGTAATTAACAATGGTATTTAGACTCGGTGAACTTTTCTGCGGTCCCGGTGGATTGGCCTGGGGTGCAACTCATGCGGACATTGGACTCCCTGACTATAAGATCGTCCATGCCTGGGCAAATGACTATGATGAAAATACTTGCAAGACTTATGCCCGGAACATCTGTCCTGAAAGTCCTGATTCCGTTTATCACGCTGATGTCCGCAAGTTTGACCTCACAACGCTTACGCCGATTGACGCCTTTGCGTTTGGCTTCCCGTGTAACGATTTCAGCGTTGTCGGAGAGCAGAAAGGAATCGATGGCACCTACGGACCGCTGTACACTTACGGGATTAAAATCCTGAAGCAGTACCGCCCTCAATGGTTTCTCGCTGAGAATGTCGGAGGACTGCGCAACGCTAATGATGGAAAAGCGTTCACGATGATTCTTGACGCAATGAGAGACGCCGGATACAGGCTTTATCCAAACCTCTACAAATTTGAAACCTATGGCGTACCGCAGGCGCGTCATCGTATAATCATAGTCGGTATTCGTGATGATATTGACCTTGAATTTAAAATCCCGTCCAACGCTCCGTATGCCAGTGTTGACAACTCGTGCCGTACAGCAATCGAAGTCCCGCCGATTTCTTCGGATGCCTCTAACAACGAACCTACGGCACAATCGGCAACAGTGGTTGAACGGCTCAAGCACATCAAGCCTGGTCAAAATGCCTTTACTGCTGACCTTCCCGAAGAACTACAACTCCATGTAAAGGGTGCCAGAATCAGCCAGATCTACAAACGCCTTGACCCCGATAAGCCCGCCTACACGGTAACAGGAAGCGGCGGCGGCGGCACACATATATATCACTGGAGCGATCCCCGTGCCCTGACCAACCGCGAGAGGGCAAGATTGCAGACCTTCCCAGATGATTTTGTATTCGAGGGCAGTAAGGAAAGTGTGCGCAAGCAGATCGGCATGGCTGTTCCGTGCCAGGGTGCCAGAATTATTTTTGAGGCGATCCTTAAAACCTTTGCAGGCATTCCCTATGAGTCTATGGACGCAAACATTGAAGAATAACAGAAACGCCAAGGTGGTAAAAACCATCTTGGCGCTTTTTTGTTTTATCGCAGTATATAGCACTCTTTGTATTTATTAATCACAGCCTCTGCAAATGCATAGGCTTCTTCATTATAATCGCTGTCCCGTTCCCATTCATCAATATCATTAGAGTTAACTGGCCTGATAATATACTCATCGGTCACAAACATTTTTGCTATATCCATAAACTCACTAAAACTCGATGTAATTCCTCGAGCATCAACATAGTACCATGTTCCAGCTTTGTATATTTGGCAAAAGGCATGAAAGCATTTCTTGTTTTTGCCTTCAATTATGTATGGATCATAATCAAGTACCTTTCTCAACGATAATGCAAAGTGATGACAGGATCCACATAACAGGTCATAGGCTGTATCATACGGAAATTCATCATCATCGGGAGTTTCAAAGAAATTAGTATAATTTATATTAAGCAGCGATTCTGTTGGATCGCCATCATTATAAAACCCCTTATGCCATTCATAACGATGAAAGGTGCAGAGTGCCTTCCTATTACTCATCTTTTCCATTACCTATACTATCATTCCAAATTTGACTGCCCGTTCTTGAGCCATACAATTACTGAAACAGGGACTTAATCCATGCAAACAGTTTTACAACACGACTTTCTTGTTTTTCCAAATCTGCCTTGGCCGTGACACTTTCCTCTTTGACTGCGGTTGACCCAAGTATCTCAAGGGTGGTCTCACCCGTGTATGGATTTCTAAAATGGTCGGTCAACGATGACGGAGGCGGAGCCGCACGCAAATACTCTACCAAGTGGTTTAAGTGCTTATACAAATCTTTGAACTGAATTCCAAAATTGTCGGCCTGCAAATGGGTTTTTGTTCCTGGAAGAATGGAACCTTTTCTGAGGACAACGGTAGTAGGTATGCCATCTTTCAATTTTGCAAGTGATACCGCTCCGCGGTAGCTCACTTTCCCCGTGGGCTGATCGGAATTTCTATCCCAATCCACCGTGAACATGACAAACAGATGAGAGAGGTTGTTATCCCTCTGCCGGAAGTTCAGTTTGTTCCATTCAATGAGCATCCAGCGTCCGCCGGAACGGGTGCCTTTAACATCGATGCGCCACCCATTGATCTCTGCGTCCTGGTTATCCCATTGACCTCGCGGATAGTAGTTAAAGTCCAGCGGCACATCTATGCCGTAGTTTTCTTTCATCATCTTGCTGAAAGCGACCTCTGCTATTTTTCCTATGAGATTGTCGCGGGCGATTTCATTTTCAGAGCGCGCTTTTTTAGGGAATTCTTTGCTAAGTCTGGCAAGTGTTGCGAATCCTCTATAAACCACCTTGCCAGAAGGCGTTGGATCGCCATCTTTCCAGTCAACCGAGAACATGACATACAAATGAGACAGTTCATCATCCTTTTGCCGAAACGCCAGCTTATTCCACTCAATCAGCATCCAGCGCCCAATGCGAGTACCCTTTACATCAATTTTCCAGCCATTATATTCAGCATCTTGACTGTCCCATTTACCACGAGGATAATACTCAAAATCCAGGTCAATATCTATATTGCGGTCTTCTTTCATCATTTTGCTGAAAGCAACTTCTGCGATTTTTCCGATTAAATTATCATGAGCAATTTCCGCCTTGGATCTGGGCTTAGTTTTGGACTCCCCATACTCTATTTTTTGTTGTTGCAAAGCGCTTTTCTCGGAAAACTCGCGACACTTTTCCAATTCTTCCTTGGTTAGATATATAATTCTTTCAGCCATTTAATATCAATTTCCTCTTTTCTATGGAGCTAATCACTTCATTGACACAGTCTTCAAGGTGCTTGCGAATCTGCCATTCCCAAAAGCGAAGCACCAGCCACCCCTCGTTCTGCAAAGCTGCAGTGACCTCTCGATCACGTTCCATGTTCCGTTCAATTTTCGGCACCCAATAATCACGGTTGGATTTGATACGCTGATTGCGGTTCTCCCAATCGTATCCATGCCAATAGTCAGAATCGCAAAAAATTACAATCTTGTACTTCGTGATGGCTATGTCAGGCTTTCCAATAAGTTTCTTATAGTTCTTCCTATATCGAATACCGCGCTCCCACAAGGCCTTTCTCATTCGAAGTTCAATGGTGGTGTCCTTGCTTCGAATTGCCTGCATATTTCGACGGCGCTGTTCCGGGGTTAAGTCATCAGCCATAAGTCACACTTCCGTTTCATCGGCATCCACAACATCATAGTAGACAATGTTGCTTGGCAGTTTAATATTCGGAACCCAAAGTTCACGCCCGTTCCAGCCTTTTCTGCCAGTTACCTTATACATCGTCAGCACGACCTGGTTTGTAAAGGACGCGCCAAGGCTCCAGTCATTCGGAGACAGCAATGCGCCCGTGCCTTTGGCAACATCTCTGCCACGGCGGACGATCAGTATGCCCTGTGCGGCAGGTTGCTCCGCCAAAATAGTGTCAAGCACAGATACAAAACTCTTGATATCAAAATCTTCGTCCGAAGTCACATGGGCGAAAATTTCCTTCATCAAACGAAGATTGACTTGATAGGATGGTTCATCCTCTCCGAAGGGTGCCAAGAGAGCATCCAAAGCCTCAATGCTGTCATTTTCCGGGTTGAACGGATAGTAGTTCGTACCGCCGGAAAGCATGAAGACCTTTTTATTATCAAGCACATTTGCACGGGTGGGATTCAGCCCCTGCGGATAGAAAATTCTGATATGATCCGTGCCGTTTTCAACCTGAGCGATGATGGAATTGTTGGTAGCGTTGATATCCGAGAACAGCTTATAGAGCGGCTCGTCAATATACACGCGCATCATTCCGGCATCGCGGTCATAGCCGAACATACGGCTGTGTTGCCACATCGTATCCGCCTGCGGTTTCTTGCTCGTTCTTGTGTAGTAGATGGTGTGAAGAGACGGAAATGTCACGCCTCTGCCGAGGGTATTTCCGCCGATAACGATATTTGAACCAGTAGAATACTCCTCGCTGGCAACATCATTTTTGCCATTCATCACAAGCACCTTGACGCCGCCGCTCAGAACAAGGTCTCTCGCACAAGCGTATACAGCATCAAAGTCTGCTTTCTCACTCTTCTGCGGATTTAATCCCTGGTATTCCTTTTCGAGTTCGGATTTGAATTCATCGTCAATGTGCTGGACGCACCAATCCAGCTCTGCTTTAATTGCCCGCTCGTATCTGCTGTGAACCGCCTGGCGGACGCTCGGATGAATTAAGCAGTTGCAGGTCGAGCCGCCCGTTGCAAGAATCTGCCCGGACACAGCAAGGTGGTGCAGAACGACCTGGCGCTCCGGCTTTGCAATCGTTTCGAGATAGCTGATGCATTCTGCCGTTTCATTCTTCGGAAAGAAAAAGTCTCCGCCAAGGTACCCATTTCCGGGGGCAAAGTAGTATGTAAAATACGGATGCCAGCCGGATGCCATTGTCTGAAGCAAGATTGCCTGCGGGGTACCCGTCACTTGGAGGTATATACTGCTGGAAGATCCATTTTTGATGGAATCCAGGTATTTGTTAATGGAGGACTGCCGCCCTCTGTTCACCAGCGTGTTAAGGGATGCCGCATCAGCCTCGTCGTCAACAATGAACAGCGGATTTCCTTTCATAAAGCCGGTTGATGCGAAAACATTAGCCCACAGTCGAAGAATGCGGACATTCTTTTTCAGCACGATGATTGCTGGTTGCATGAGTCTGTTTTCGATAAACAGGCCGGAATCGTTTTCTCCACAGATGCAGAATCCCTGCAAGTCTGCCTTGACCCGTTCAAGCGTCTGCTGCTGAAGCACGACATTATCTGTTGTAAGGAGGACAAAGGCGGGAAAGCCCATATCTGCGGCCTTGCAGATGATGCCGAACATCTGGCCGGTCTTGCCCGACTGAACATTTCCAAACAGGAGTCCGATTTCGTGGCTGCAGAAAGAAAAATGCTTTATATGCTGGTTTCCAACATCCTCTGCCGTCTGGGATATGGATTCCGCAAGTCGAACATTCCCTCGATCTGCGATTGTTTTCAGATAAGTCTTTAAGTATGGCACTATTCATCAACCTCCTCTTCCTGGGCAGCTTCAAATGAAAGGAACCAGACATCGAGAAGATTGCCGTCTTCGTCTTCCATCTTTTGATCCGTCTTTGTCAGCACAAGCGTATCGCATCCGTATGCCGCCAGCATCTCTTTGGTAATCATTCCACGGCGATCACGGTCAAGCTGTGTGTCGTTTACTGGAGTAACCAGTCCGGCTGCGGCAAGACGCCCTTTTATCCAGCGGCCAAGGATAAGTTCATCGCCAACTGCGCTGAACTGCTTATTGCCATCACTCGTTGTGTGGGCCTTGAAAGTATATCCGTCATCAGTGATAACATAGAACGTCACATTCTTCTCTGGATATCCAGGAAGCAGGGTTATGCTCTTGCTTACCGTGAGCTGTGTCTCATACCAGTCGCGGGATTTTCTTGCGCTCCTCGGAGCCGCATAACTAACATTCAGATTCGACTTTGTATAGTGTCTGTTATCATCCATATAGCGCTCATCAAATGCTGGCACCTTTATCGGAAGCACAAACGAAATCTCGGTTTTGTGACGGGCGTAAATTGCAACTTCGGCCTGCGGCACCTGATCCACAGTATCGACACCCGTCAATGAAGTGTTGACCTCACGAATAAGCGGCACATCTGTGATATCGGCAATATTGGCGGAGCAGGTATTGCTCTGCATCTTCCGTATAAGGTCGAGTATCTCTCGGCATTTGGAAGGGTCAGTGGTCAGGCAGGAAACCTCATACTGCCTTCGATTATTGGCCTCCGGCTTTATAACGCCAAGGTTCGCCGATCCGATAATTGCAGACTTGACATCACCGTCTTTATGAAATACATAGAGCTTGCCGTGGTATTTGAAAGCCCTCACCATTCGTATTTCCCCAACGCCGTCGGCTCTCCACCTTTCGTTAAGGGCAACTGCCGTGCGGTATGTTCCTTCCGGCATTCCCTCAATATAATACATACCGATCACCAGGCTCACATATCCAACGCCATGTTCCGTAATAAGCGCATCGAGTTCTTCGAGAGCGGCTTTGGAGACATAGCCGACTGCAATGTCTACGCCGTCACAGTCTGCAATCTGTTTATTAAAACAATCAACGATTGTGGTTTGGCCCTCGTCCAGCCCTGCCGGTAAAATATCCGAGTACAGCAGTTTCATTTCATCTGCTCCCTTCTTTGCCTATTCGTCCACCGTTTCCATTATGTCCTCTAATCGACAGTCCAGTGTTTGGCAGATGCGGAGAAGAACATCTGTAGTGATGTTATCACCTTTTCCAAGTTTTGCAATGGATGCGGAACTGATGCCTGCCTGTTCCTTCAAATCGCTCTTTTTCATGTTTTTGTCGATTAGCATCTTCCACAGTTTGTTGTAGCTGATACGCATTCCGAAATCCTCCTATTTAAGCCTAAGCATCATGTCATAGTGCTGCCTTTGATTCATGGCATCGAAGATCATTTCAAATATCTGCCTGCACTCCTCAGGATTCAATGATTCCTCCACGAAATCCATGCCATCATTCATTCCGATAGAATTTGCGTTAATGTAGGCAAGCATCGCTGATGCCAGCTGGAACTTCTCTTCATCATCGTTGCCGTCCGCATCTTTGAAACGGCCATCTGCTTTCCCTTGGACGAGAATAACATGACGAAGGGTAGCGCCTTCATACCCGCAGAGCTGCAGGAAGTAATGCTCCAAAATCCGGCGGATAACATTCATAAGAGGAACAGCGGATTTGACCTCTCTGTACTCATCCCATAGTGCCGCATAGGAGTTCTTTACGGGATTTACATTTATTCTCTCCGTGGGAACATTGGGATTGACATCATCACACAGCTTGATGGTTGATTTCATATTCAGCTTGCGGATCAGATAGAATGACGCAAATTCGTATCTTGAAACATAGCTGTATGAGATTTCCCGGTGGAAGTAAGCATTGTGAGTCAAGATAAAAATCTGCTTGATAAAATTACTGTCAGCTGTCCTATTGCGATTATCAGCATTGTTCCGGCAGACCTCGATCATCTGGCGGACAAGCGTACTCACAATGAACAGCGAACCGCTGTCCATGCTGGAAACCGGGTCATCAATTACAACGATCTTCTCCCTGGTGTCGCCATCAGCCGAGTCGCTACCATACACCAAGTGGTAGAAGTACAAAAACGCTATAAAGTTCTTTTCGCCCTCGCTCAAATTATCTGCAATCGTTCCATCCGGGCGGCGAACCTCATAGACATGATCAACGCCGCGCTTTGGCTGAAGGCTAAAGCCCTGCATACCAGAATCTCGGAGCATATTGTTGATGCTGTCTTTCGCAGTTTCTGTTTCTACTGTGTTTTTGTGCAGGGATTTCAGTGTAGCTTTGATATTCTCCAAATCCTCAGTGTGCTTTTTTATCTCCGCTTCCAATCCATCAAGTTCCTTTTGTATTTCCGTATCACTTTGTTGGTAAGCGGCAATTACATCTTTGAGGCGGAAAGCCAAAAGTGAAAACACAAGGTCAGTGCATTCGCTTCGTTTCTTGGGGCCAGCATCGACAATGACATTATTGGCATCAATCAGCGCATTAAAATTTTTGATTATATCAGCCAGTTCATCCAATATAGGAGAAATGTCAGAAAGAGCTGCTGTTGATGCCGGATTTTCAGTTTTTGCTTTGATTGCCTCAATGTTGGACTGGATCGCGGCCTTAAGAACCGCCAGCTTGTCCGTGTAAGGCTTTGTATCAATCTGCGGATATACTTCGCTCGGCAGATTTTGAAGCGGCACAAACAGATCGTTGGCTGTCTGTTTATACAGAGCAAGGAATGCATCCAGCCGACGGAGGTTATCCTGGTACCGGGTGTCGAAGCTGTCAATGAATATCTGTTCAAAATCGGTAGGAAGCACCTGCCCGCAGTAAGGACATTTTTCTCCCGCTTGACGGGAGTATTCCTCGTGGCCCTGGCGCATCCATTCTGTCGCCCCAATTCCACGGAGAAATCCTGCTAGTTCCGTGTCGGCGCTGTTCACGATTGCAGTGGTCAGAATATCGCACCCCTCAAGAGTGTCCAGCACAGATGTGTCAGCGATAGTTGCAAAACGAGGATAGCGTTTGGCTGTATCCGAATACGCAGAATCATAAAGCCTGCGCAGTTCTTCAATGTCTACACCCTGCGGAGTATGCTTAAGGATTTCTCTGGTGAATGGCTCCGACTTTCCTTTTCCGCTCTGTGTTTTGGCGAACTCCTCTCGAAGTGCTTTTTCTCGATCCCAGCAATCCTTATAAAAATCCCGCTGCAGTTTTGAGCGCGCCGTAGCCGTTTTGTCTCTTTTCTCAGTCACTTCGGTCAGTGCCTTTTGAATGGTTGCCCGTTCTTCTGTTTTTTCTTCAATCTGCTGCTGTATAGCCGCATTTCTCGCATTGAGGGTGAAAACGCCCTTCATGTTACGGTAACTTCGGAAATTTTCATCAATGAACTCTTGATCATACACCAATGGCAAATAGTCTGCGGAGGTTCTGCCAGATGCATAGCTTATGCCTGCACCGCTTTTTATTGCTCTTGCAATAGTGGACTTCCCGGTACCATTATTCCCGAAAAAGAAATTTACATAGGTGGGTTCAATATAAGTGTGGGCGTCCTTATAGCTTGCATCTGTCAAGTCAATGCGGACGATTTCAGATGGAATTTTTGCTGTCATTAGGACACCTCCTTACATCGGTCTCGGCATACCTGGAATGCCTGCCTCGTCAAAAGCCTCAAACAAATTTGTCTTATGCACCGACCAGGCACTGTGGTTAAGATCGGTGATCGCACAGTCCATATTCAAATCAAAAAACACAGCGTTGCGCTTATCGCACAGCTTTTGCTGCTGAATAGGGGCGATAGGATTAAAGACGATTTGTATATTTTTTCCTGCCACGCGCACCTTTTTTATGTAGGCATACATCGCCCATTGGGTTGGGTCTGTTACACCCTTTAACTCTGTATTCTCGCGGCAGATAATAGCGGGAATACGCTTCAGTTCCTCAATGCCCGCATCCGACAGAGTGGAGCATCTTTCAAAAATCTCTGCCGGGACGTTATATTTTGTCAACGCGCGGCTTGCCAGAATCGTCACCATGTTATTGGAAAAAACATCCTCTTCGCAGGTAACAATAAGCTGATAGTATTCTGTGCTAAAAGACTGGATCGCCATCATCATCTCAGCACTGTTGGCAGGGACTCCTTGCTGATAGGTGATATTGAAATTAACAGTGCCGCCTTCCTGGTTCGTGACATTAAAATTATTTGTCCCCGTTTGCTGCATGGAAGGAGTAGCTGGAAGAGTGCTTTTCTTTACAGAAAGATCGTTGCTCATACTCCACCGCCTTAAAAGTTAAAGTTCATCGTGCCGTTATTCGTTAGATTAAAGTTGTTCTCTCCGTTCTGGATGACATTAGTCTGTTGCTGAATAACGGTTGTTTTTTTGCCTTCCGTGGCGGCGCTTGATGGCTCCTCGTCATCCACGACCTCCGCCTCAATAGCTTCTGATCTGTCCTGGTCCGCATCTTCTGGGATAGGATACAGCTTCTCATAAAGCCGAGCAATCTTACAACGCAGCTCATAAGATTTCGGCTGAAGCTCATCTCTAAGGCGGTTTCCTTCTTCCCATGATTCATTACGGAACCAGAGTATATTCCGCCCCGGAATATACCGCAGAAAAACCTCGGAAATGTAATAAGTGTAATCACTCAGCGTGCCCAGGATATCCAGCACCAGCGTTCTGAATGCGTTGTTCTCAATCTCTCTTACCGAAAACCGCCATTTCTCAATAAGATCGCCTATTTCATCGGAGAGGGAAACCACTGTGGGACCGGCAGAGGGATCGTTTCTTATGATATAAACCAAGATATCCCTGCTGTCGGCTCGGAAGCTCTTAAGGTGTGTCATATCCTCGGAAGATAGCGCCGCCCAATCCGATACATTGCCAGAGCTGTTGCCTGCTTTCGCACCTTTAGAGGTGCTTTTCCTTTTCGTTGCGGCCGCCTCATTAACAATCTGCTTGAAAAGTGCCGCTAACTCTTCGCCTGCATTATGTGCGTTGATGTTTGGGCAGAATTCTCGAAAACTGTCACAAAGCCGCTCTGTCACGCCATCCTGAAACTGATTGCAGAACCCCACGAACTCTTCTGAATCAACATACGGGCTTATTTTTTTTGCCATTCTTGAAATGCTCGTATTCCCATTGTAATACGCCTTATACGATTCCTCCGAAACCTCTTCCAACACACTGCTACCTTCTTCTGTAATAATCGTGCTAAAAAGCGTTTTCGCAAAGGCGTGGGTGCTGCTGGCACCGCCAATGATAGGATGCAACCGCTGTGCAAACTCATAAAACTTCATTTTTTCATCTCCTACCCAAGCCTACCGGAGCCTACCCTTAAATACCTGCGCCTACCCACCCGATTTTATATAATGTCGGCAAGAAAGCGGTGAAACGCAGAGAGTTCGTAAGAAGGACAGGCGGCGAAATTTACATTATCTTTTATTATATCATGTATTTGTAAATTTCTCTACCCCTTCCGCCGAAATTCCGTCTTTGTTCGCATATTTTGTTCTGCGAACGCAAATCGCCCTTTCATGCTGTCATTTGGCGCACCATTTGATCACGGTGGCTCACACCCTGTGGCAGTTAATTAAATATTGACACAGCAATCTGATGAGCAAGAGAGCTGCAATCCGGGATGGAGAAACCAACTCTTTCAGGACTGCGGTTTAGGTTTTTACTGCCGTTTTCAGCTATTTTCAGATTTTGCCTCCATTCCTCGAACGAATGGAGGCATTTTTTATGGTCAAACACCGTTGGTACTACGCCCGCTATCCGTAACCCCCAAATTTTGGAAGCCTGACATCTTTTCAAAATTTTGGAGGTTACAAAATGAGTTTTAACTATGGTTTGGAAAAGAAGAAGTTTGACCGTAAGTGGGACAAGCTCCGCAAGGAGTATCGTGCCGCCGGTATGGATGAGACTGCTATCGAGGCTATGTATGAGTTCGATTGGCAGGGGTTTAACGCAGAGCGGGCATATCGCAACCACACGCAGGGAATGCCGGCCCAGCAGTTCGATGATGATGGGGATGCCGCAGGCGAGGACAAATCCGCCCTGCTGGTAAAGTTCTTCAATGCCTTTGCGGTGATGCCCAAGGATACGGATAGCGAACGGCGGTACAGCTGGCTGGACGAAATCGGGTCAGAGAACTTATCTGCGGCTCTCCGACGGCTGTCTGCGGAGGATATTGAGTTGCTGACACTGTACGTTTTCGATGGATACAGTACCACAGAAATTGCCTCCATGAAAGGTATTGCACATCAGAATGTAAGCAAGAAAATCCGGCGTATCAAAAATTTTCTGAAAAAATTTTGAATAAGGGGTGCAAAAGCGGCCTTCCCAATGCCTACCCCCTGAGAGGACAAGTTCTCAGGAGGTCGGCAGGGCCGATGGGGATTCAGTTTTCTCAGGGAACTTTGAAAACTGAATATCCAGTCATCAGGAAGTCTTGGAGACAAGACCACGTTACTGTCTGGAATAGCCTGTGCAGC
>OFHB01001624.1_pt1 | contig 12723 bp, 9 predicted proteins | sample 1521881 | NCBI WGS metagenome assembly OFHB01 (sample SAMEA3504090, study PRJEB24116) | mouse gut metagenome | biome: mouse gut; feature: mouse-associated habitat; material: faeces | place: Denmark | collected 2011
CCCGCCTTTCACTCGACACACCCTGTTGCACCATCTGCAGATGCCCCTGATTTTACAGGATTTCCCCCCTTTATGCAATACTTTTATATCAAAAAAGAGGTGGTATTTTTCTACCACCTCCCTTTTTCCCGCTGTCTCTACTGATCCGGAAGCCCCTGGGCGCACTCTTTCCCGGCCTCCGGCCTGTTCATCAGCTTCCAGGCCGTGCCAAAGAAAAGCGTCACCGTGGTGGCCACAGCCAGAAAGTCAGACACGGGTTCCGCCAGGAACACTGCAAACTCCTTGTTTTCAAAGAAATGAGGCAGCAGATAGATCAGCGGAATCAACAGGATCAACTTCCGCAGCACCGCCAGAAACAGGGACTGCACCGCCTTTCCCAGGGCCACAAAGGTCTGCTGGCAGGCGATCTGGGCCCCGAAAAAGCAGATGGAAGCCATATAGATCCGCATGGCCCAACGGGTATACTCCACCGTGGCCTCATCGGAGGAAAATATCCTGGCCAGCCCCCCGGGCACCAGCATGGTGAGCGCCCAGATAAACGCGGAATAGCCCAGACAGCAGGAAAGATTCAGCAGAAATGCCTTCCTCACCCTTCCCATATTCCCGGCTCCGTAGTTAAAACTCACAATGGGCTGCATTCCCTGTGAGAGCCCCTGCAGGGGCATCATGGCAAACTGCATCACACTGGCCAGTATGGTCATGGCCCCCACCGCAATGTCCCCGCCGTATTTCTGCAGGGAAGTGTTAAAGCTGATGGACAGCAGACTCTCGGTGGAAGCCATGATAAAAGGAGATACCCCCAGGGCCAGCACCGGCGCCATAACCCTGGGAGATATCTTCAGATTCTCTCTGCGGATGCGCAGGGTTGTCCTGTTTCCGCTCAGAAACCGAATCACCCACACCGCCGACACCGCCTGGGAGAGCACCGTGGCCAGTGCCGCCCCGGAGGCCCCCATGCGGAAGAGGAAGATAAACACCGGATCCAGAACAATGTTCAGACCCGCCCCGATCATCACCGTCTTCATGCCAATGTCCGCAAAGCCCTGGGAGGTGATGAATGCGTTGAGACCCGTGGTAAAAAGCACAAAAATACTCCCGCAGACATATATCCTCAGATAAGGCAGCGCATAGACAATGGTATCATCACTGGCCCCGAAGGCGTACAGCACCGCCTCTGCCGAGAGGAAAAACACCGCCGACAGCACCAGGCCCACACAGGCCAGGGTGGACACACAGCTGCCCAGGATCCGCTCCGCCTCCCCATACTCCCCCCGTCCCATGGCGATGGAAGCTCTGGGAGCGCCGCCGGCTCCGATCAGGGAGGCAAACGCCGCCACCAGGGTAATCACAGGCAGCGTCACCCCCAGGCCCGTCAGGGCCAGGGCGCCCACACCCTCAATATGGCCGATATAGATCCGATCCACCATATTGTAGAGCAGATTCACAATCTGGGCCGCTATGGCGGGCATTGCCAGGGAACGCAGCAGCTTCCCCACAGGCATCTCCGCCAGTTTGTTACCCATCTGTCCTGTCTCTTCTTTTCTGTTCTCCTCCATGACCTGCTCCTCCTTCCGCGCCGCTCCGTTTAGATTTTCAGGATAATGGTGGCAAATCTAAAGTACACCAGCAGCGACAGGGCGTCCACTATGGTTGTGATAAAAGGACTTGCCATCACCGCAGGATCAAACCCTATCTTCTTGGCTCCAATGGGCAGCAGGCAACCCACCAGCATGGCCATCAGCACCGCCGCCACCAGGGTCAGGCACACTGTCAGCGCCACCAGGATCCCCACCTGGTCAAAAAACAGCAGCTTGGCAAAATTTGCAGCCGCCAGAGTGCAGCCGCACAGCACCGCCACCCGGGCCTCCTTCCACACAATCCTGGGCACGTCCCTGTATTCTATCTCCCCCAGGGAGAGCCCGCGGATAATGGTCACACTGGCCTGTCCCCCTGCGTTTCCACCGGTATCCATCAGCATGGGGATAAAAGCGATCAGGGCCGCATACACACTCAGAGCATCCTCAAAGGAGGAGATGATTGCCCCTGTGAACGTGGCTGACACCATCAAAAGCAGCAGCCAGGGAATTCTCTTTTTATAAGTCTCCCCCACTGTCATCCTCATATAAGGTTTGTCACTGGGGACAATGGCAGCCATTTTCTCCATGTCCTCCGTGGTCTCCTCCTCCATAATGTCCACAATGTCGTCCACGGTGATAATACCCACCAGACGATTTTCATTGTCCACCACCGGCATGGCTGTAAAATCATATTTTTTAAACTGAGCGGCGGCCTGTTCCTGGTCCATAAGGGTATTGATGGCAATCACGTTCTCATGCATAATGTCCCCGATGATCTCCTCCCCCTGGCTCAGCAGAAGGTTCCGCAGCGTCACCGTCCCCAGAAGCTCCCTTCTGGCATCCAGCACATAACAGATGTTGATGGTCTCACTGTCCAGCCCCACCCGGCGGATCCGCTCAATGGCCTGGTCCACGGTCAGCGTCTCCTTCAGGGACACATATTCCACGGTCATAATACTCCCCGCAGAGTCCTCCGGATAACGCAGAAGCTGATTCAGAGCCTGACGCGTGTCCGGGTTGGCGTTGGCCAGAAGCTTCTCCACCACATTGGCGGGCATTTCCTCCAGAAAATCCACCGCGTCATCAGCCATCAGGTTGTCAATGATATTGCCCGCCTCCCTCTCGGAGAGGGAGTTAATGATGGAGTGCTGGCTGTCCACTTCCAGATAGGAAAATACTTCCGCCGCCAGATCTTTGGGAAGGATGCGGAACACCTTCAGCATTCCCTCCTCTTCCAGTTCCTCCATCAGGACAGCGATGTCCGCCACATTCAGCTCGGCAAGAAACTGACGGACATTGGTATACTGCTTAGCTTCAAGAAGCTTTAAAAGCTCCTCCAATTCGATTCTTGTTTCCATAGCATTTCTCCTTATGTGGTTTTCTGATTAAGGTGCAACTTCGACCGGGAAGAGGATTCTCACCGCTTTTTTGCTGACTCTTCATTAAAAAACCACCTCCTTTCAAAATGCCATGCCCTGAGAAACTCTTACAATACCATTTATTTTAGACCGATCAGCGGTTTTTGTCAACGAAATAAAGCTCCTTCTTTTTCTCAAAGACCGCCTTCCCGCCGGTGGCGTCGGCCAGTTCCCTGCCCAGGACGTCAAAATCCTCTCCGGGCACCTGCAGGCGCAGAAGGATTTTCTCCCCGTAATCCGCCTCCAGCGGTTCCAGCCCCCTGTTCCCAAGCAAGTACAGAATCTTTCCGATGCTGCCATAGTCCGCTGTGACCTCTGCCTCACATCCCCGGCGCATGGTTCCAGCCAGACAATTCTTCAGTCCCTCTTTCACCGCCTGAGTATAGGCCCTCACCAGTCCCCCCGTCCCCAGAAGCACACCTCCAAAGTACCTGGTGACAACCACGGCTGTGTCCCGCAGTCCCTCTCCTGTCAGCACCTCCAGCATAGGACGCCCGGCAGTTCCCCCGGGCTCCCCGTCGTCGCTGCAGCGTGTCAGTCCCTCCCTGCCGCCCACCACATAGGCATAGCAGTTATGCCTGGCATCCCAATATTTTTTCCTGATCTCCTCAATAAATTCCAGCGCTTCCTGCTCACTGCCGCACCTCCGCAGAGTGGCGATAAAGCGGGACTTTTTTTCCACATACTCCCCTTCCCCGCCCTCAAGCAGAACACGGTAGGAATCTCCCCTAGAATTCTTCTCTTCCATTCCGGCCAATCCTCTCCTCCCTGAACGGCCCCTTCCGGCCCATGAAAGAAATCATATCACAAATTACCCGAAATGTGAAACACTTCAGGCAGAGAAAGTGCAAAAAACAGAGCATGACCCATTTGCTTAGGGTTGCACAGAGACAGCGGAATATGCTATAATACCCTTAATATATTTTCAATATGTACGCAGGAGGCAGAACATGGAACAATCACTGTACACGAAAGTAAAAGTAAACAATGAGATTGAACTCTGTGAGATTTCCAACCCGGATTGCAGGCATATGATTGAAAAGGCACTGTTGCACCAGCGTATTTCCTATTACATCCGCTGGCCGAAACCCTCCCTGTTCCGCCGCAATAAAAACACCTGTATCATCTGCGTGAACGACTATTCAAAGGAAACGGCCGAAAACGTAGTGCGCAATGTGTGCGACGAAAAGGGATACCCGGTAAAATTTCTCATGCGGAAATCTCAGAATCAGTACCTGTAAACCCAAAATATTTCCCGCCCCGAAATTTTGTAAATTTTTTTAGATTTCTGTTGACAAAATACATAACGCCTGCTATAATAATCTATGTTGGCTGCGGGGAACAGAGACAGCCTCCAGGACTGTTGGCGAGAGGGAAATAGAGCAGTCCCAAATGGTTTAAGCTACCTTGGCGCAGTCGGTAGCGCGCATCCTTGGTAAGGATGAGGTCGGCGGTTCAAGTCCGCTAGGTAGCTCTGAAAGAAAGCGAAAATAAAGGCTTTTCGAGGTATAATGCTTCGGAAAGCTTTTATTTTATTATAAGACAATGTGAACGGATAAGCTACTCTCAGCCCCAGCCCATGCGATTGGGGCTGTTTTAATTTCTTTGAAATTCCTGGCACAAAATAATTTGACATACGCATAATAACCTATAATAAAAGTACGGAAAACCATACGAAATCATGAGGTGATACTATGTTGGCGGTAAAGAGCATGGATGTGCGTGAAAATTTTAAGGAGTGGTGTAATAAAGATGGAAAACATGTGGTTAATTGGTGGGGGTTATACTAGTATAATCTACAACAATTACTACACAAAAAGTATTAAAATTGATGAAAAGAATCGTTTAGTATACGATATTGATGAATTGCAGAATATCAAAATCATATCATGCAGAGGACATTACGACGATTAAAACGAAATATTCAGAAAAAGGAGCAGGATTCACACACCATGTGTGTCCTGCTCCTTTTTGTCTTTACTGATCGCTGTCAGCAGATTCCCTGTGGGATCCTCTCATCCGGGAGCCCCGTGCGGTACAGATTTTTGGAGGCTCGGATGCCTCGTGGCTGTTTGCCAATGGAATCGACGCCATTAATATTGGGACGGGCATGAATAAGGTCCACTCTACCGATGAATTTTTATCCGTAAAAGAGATGACATGTGCGGCACAGCTGCTGCTGGCCTCCGGCGGCCGGATCTCCCCCAGGGGGCTGCGTCCCCGGATCCGTCCCAGGCGTCACCGCTCCCTCTCCCTCCGGAAGGATTCCCGCTGCGGCATTTCTCTGCTCAATCTCAAGTCTCTGTATATTCAGAGCGGCCTCGTAATCCGGATTTGCAAAGAAGGCATCATCATGCATACAATGGTTGGAAGTAGCCGCCTGCTGCACCTGGCCGTCCGCCCCCACCACACTGGATCCTCTCTGCAGTGCAGGATCCTCGATCAGAGGTACTTCCGCCGTCCCATACACAGGGAAAGGACAGTTGGGACTTACGGGCATAAGGTCATAGGCACAGATATATCCCTCATAGTGAACATTACAGCTCTCGGTGGGAACCGTTCCGTCCGCAAAATACTCTGTGTAAACCGTTCCCCGGACATCACAGACCCCAGGGATGGGAAGCAGGCCCGACCTGCTGCACACCGATGCCCTGACAATGCCGGCAGGGGTGGGAAAGGGTTCATTGGGCAGATTCTCGTGAATCCGCTTCATCACCGTCCTCCACAGGGTCTTGGCTATACCGATCTCATAGTCTGATCTCTTGGTGCTCATGCCGATATTGTTGTCATAGCCTCCCCAGACAGTACAGGTATAATAGGGGGTATAGCCTGAAAACCATACATCGTGGTAATCCGTAGATGTACCCGTCTTCCCGGCGATGGCCATATTGGGGAATCGGCAGCTTGTCCCCGTACCCGAGGCCACCACATCCACCATGGCACTGGTAAGCAGATAGGCAGTGGTCTCCTTGATGACCTGTTTACCTACAGGGGAGGTATTGTCCAGAATCACTTCTCCCTCCGAGTTGGTGATCCTGCTGTAAAGCTTGGGTTCAATATAGGAACCCATGTTGGCGATGGCCGCATAGGCGCCATTGACCTCGAATGGAGTGGCCCCCCAGGTAAGACCGCCGATGGCCAGGGACTGATTGATATCCGTGTATACCACACCATTCTTCTCAAAACCGTCCGTAAGGGTGGTAAATCCAAAGTTTAAAAGGTAGTTGTACCCCAGCTCAGGAGTGATTACCGTCAGTGTCTTCACCGCAATAATGTTCATGGACTCACGGATGGCTTCCCGGATGGGATTGACGCCTCTGTATCCAGTTTTATAATAGTTCCTTACCGGTTTTCCGTCATTGTAATTGAAAGGAGCATCCGCATACACGGTGGCAAGGGTCTGCCCGGCGCTGTCCAGGGCCGGTGCAAAAGCCGCCAGCACCTTGTAGGTGGAACCGGGGGAACGCATGGCTGAAGTAGCCCTGTTCAGAGTCCGGCGTCCTTCCTTTGTGCCGCGCCCGCCCACAATGGCCACCACATATCCTGTGGACTGATCCTCAATCACCATGGCGGCCTGGGGCTGTGGTGTCATGGTGACGGTCTCCACATAGTTGTCCTCACTGTCCGCTATGCCCAGATCCGCCAGCATGGCCGAGCGGTAGGTCTCGATGGCCTCATAGGCTGCGTCCTGGGAGGAGAAAATCAGGTTAAACTTCTTATCCTTGTTCTGTTTAAACCAGGTCATCATGTTTTCCATGCTGAAGTTGACTTTTTCCCCGTCCTCTTTGAATACCGTCAGGGCGTAGTTCAGATACCACTTCACATTGGCAGGGAAATTGTCCGGATTGGCAAATTCCTCATCCGCGATGGCCTGGATGGCAGGATCCAGGGTGGACTCAATGCGCAGTCCCCCGGAGGTGAGCAGGTTCTCCGCCATGGTCTCATTGTAACCGGCAATCTCCATCAGGTCTTTTTTCACCTGCTCATAGAGTGCATCCGAAAAATAGGTTCCCGATGTAACATTCTTGCTGCTCAGATACTCGGCATCGTGGGCCGCAATACGCTCGTATACGGCTTCCGTGTCCGCCATTGCCACATCATACTCTGCCTTGGAGATAAACTTCAGTTCCAGCATCTTGTCCAGGCAGCGCTGACGCCTCTTGACATTATTCTCAGGATGCCGGAGGGGATTGTATCCCGAAGGATTCTGCGTGGTGGAGGCGATAACCGCACACTCCGAGAGCGTCAGCTCACTGCAGGACTTTCCAAAATATCTCTGGGAGGCCGACTCCACCCCCAGGGTATTCTGCCCTAAGTTGATGGCATTCATATACCGCAGCAGAACTTCATCCTTTGAGAAATGCTTGGACACCTCCAGGGCCAGGTACTGCTCCTGCAGTTTACGCTTGATCATTTTGATCATATTCCCGCCCTCCTCCGTCCAGGAGGTAAAGACCGTGTTCTTCAGAAGCTGCTGGGTGATGGTGCTGGCTCCCTGCTTCTCCTTGCCCAGGGTGATGAGGAATTCCCACCCGGACCGGGCCATGCCCTGGATGTCAACGCCGTTGTGCTGATAAAACCGTTCGTCCTCAATGGCCACAAACGCATGGGCAAGATTCTCCGGAATCAGATCCATGCTGTTGATCTGGATTCTGTTGGAATTGGTGGCCACATACTGGTCAATCTCATTGCCCTCGCAGTCGTAGACAATGCTGGCCTCCCCCACCGCCACCACATCGCTCAGGCGGACATCGGGAGTTGTGGATAAGATTCCCTTCCAGATGCCGATACCTGCGGATACGCCGCAGATCACCAGCCCAAGAAGGGCAGCCAGGGACAACTCCACCATGGAAACCACAATCTTTCTCCAAATCTTTTTTGTCCTGGAGTTCAGCACCTTCTGTTTGGCGCGGACTCCTCTTTTTCCATAATTCATTTTCACACCTCATGCCCTTCCGGGGGCAGTTTCCTTGTGTATGTATCTCTGAAAAATAAAAAAATCTGTCCCTATTATAGCAAAAAACCCAGGGCAAATAAAGGCTTTCTTTCTCTTCTTTATAATTGTTTCACATTTTGGACAAATTTATACCCCGCACAGAGTTCTTTCACCCCGGATATCCTGCGCACGGACGCAAAAATGCCCGGGCACAGAATACCCAGGCATTTATTTTCTATAAGTTATATTTCTCAGGCGCCCTCTAAGGCTTGCACCGGCCGCAGGGTTCATATCCCTGGGAGAACAGTCCCTCCCGGCTGCCCCGGTACTCCTGCCGATTTTCCTCCTGGATATCGGCCACACTGGCGCAGGATGCGTCATGGAATTTATAAGACTTTGTATTCAAAATATAGCTCTGACGGCTGTCTTCCTCTCCCGGCTCCGGATCCGCCAGACGGCTGTCCCCAGTGGCATAGTCTATGACAATCTGAGGCTGTACATTATAACAGTACACATTAAAGCAAATTCCCTTTCCCTCATCCTCCACAGAAAAGGCCTCCATCTGCACTCCCGAGGCCACCAGGTTATCGCCCTGGAAGCAGGGCGTCACCCGGTAGAGCACATGGTTTCCTGTCTCCTTAATGTAGTCCGCCACCATGTTCTCAAAGGGCAGCATCCCCTGTACATTCATATACCTGGTGCCTGTGATCAGATTCTGCCAGTTGGCATCCTCCGCAGACAGCTGAAACCCGATCAGGTGGCAGCGGTTAAAGAGATATCTGCCGTCCACACAGTCATATTTCACCGCCTGCCACCCGGTGGGCTTCACCTGGCTGATGCTGCCCCGCTCCTGGGTGGGCATGGTGTCCGTGGAAAGGCTTGCATAAGCCCTGCCGCATCTGCCCAGTTCATCCAGTTCACTGTAATCCTCAAAAGAAACCGTTGTCAGGTCCTTGCTGTCAAAGTCCGGCCGGTTGTCGTTCAGCACCACATAAGGGCTTCCTGCATAGGGAGGCACCTCCTCCAGGGAGGCCGCTCCGGCAGGCACCTCCCCGGAGGACGCCTCTCCCCCCGGCATGTTAAAATAGGCCAGCACCAGCATGCACACCGCCGCCAGCGGGGCCAAAAATTTCTTCAGTTTGTTCATTCTTCCTCTTCCTTCCGCTTCTTCTCCCGGATGAACAGGTCATAAATGCAGGGAATCACCACCAGTGTCAGCAGGGTCCCGTAGGTCAGTCCTCCGATCGTCACCACCGCCATGGGCTTCGCCATCTCCGATCCCATGTCATCGCTGAACACCATGGTGGACAGAGCCAGTATGGTGGTCAGGGCCGTCATAAGCACCGGGCGGAGCCTGGTGCGGCCTGCCGTAAGGATGGCCTGGCGTTTCTCCATGCCCTCTCCCCGGAGTTGGTTCATATAGTCTATAAGCACAATACCATTGTTCACAATAATGCCTGCCAGCATGACGAAACCAATCATGGCAATGACGCTGACCTCGCTGCCGCTGATATAGAGCCCCAGAAATCCACCTGTAAAGGCAAGGGGGATGGTGAACATAATAATGAAGGGCGACAGCAGCGACTGGAACTGGGCAACCATGATCAAGTACATGAACAGCACCGCCAAAAGCAGCATCAGCACCATCTGCTCCATGGCATCCGTGATCATCTCGTTCTCCCCGGTAAATACCAGACGGCATCCCGCAGGCGCCTCATACCCGGCAAGCTTTTCCTCCACGGCGGCGGAGACCAGACCCACATTGTACCCTTCCGCAATGGCCGCGCTCACAGCCACATACCTGGTCTGATCCGTCCTGCTGATGGACCGCAGAGCCTGGGTGGTCTCAAAGGAGACAATCCGGGCCAGGGGCACCATCACCTTCTCCCCGTTTTCGTCAGTGCCCTCCACCTCCAGGCCTTTGACCAGCTCCCGGGTCAGCTCTATGTCCCCGCCGTTCATGATATATACATCATAGTCCTTCTCGTCCGCCGCAATGGTGGTGGCCACCGTGGCAGAGGCAAGCCTGGAATAGAGCTGGGCATACACCTGGGCAACCGTGAGGCCGTAGTGCACCGCCTCCTCCTTTTTCACCCGGATCCGCAGCTCCTCGTCTGCGTCCTCCAGGCCGTCGCTCACCTCCGCCGTGCCCTCCACGCTCTCCACGATGGCGGCCACCTCCTCGGCGATGCGCCGCAGGGTATCCAGGTCACGCCCCCGCACCTGCACCACGATGCCGCTTCCGCCCATAGCGCTCATGTCCATGCTGGAGGTGTCCACAGTGATCTCGGCCTCCAGCTCCTGCGTCTTCTCCTTGATGACGCGGGCAATCTCCTCGTTGCTCATGGTCTTGTCTTCTCTGGTCACCACATAGACCGAGGCGCTGTTGGTGCTGCCGCCCCCGCCCCCTAACAGGGCCATGTTGGAGCTGCTGGTCATGGCGCCCACATTGGACACGTCCTCGATGGAGCGGATTGCCTCCACCACCTGGTCCGTGACCTCCCCGGTCTCCGCCAAAGTGGCATCCTCCGCCAGAGCCACGTTCACCGTCAACTGGGTGGAATCCATGTCCGACATGAAGGCCGTGCCGTTGGTAAAGGCCAGGGTCACGCTGCCCGCCAGCAGCCCCAAGGTCAGGATGAACACCAGGGGCTTCACCCGCAGGGCGCCCCGAAGCAGCTTTTCATAGCCCCGCACCAGGCCGCCGAAAATCTTCCCCTCCTTCTGTTCCTTCGTCCTCACCAGGAGCTTGGAAGACATGGCCGGAACCACCGTCAGGGCGATCAGAAGGCTTGCCAGCAGGGAGTAGGCGATGGTCAGGCCCATGTCCACGAACAACTGCCTGGTGATGCCCTCCGTGAACACAATGGGCAGGAACACGCACACTGTGGTCAGGGTGGAGGCCAGGATGGCCCCGGCCACCTCTCCGGCCCCCTCTGTCGCCGCCTCCTCCACGGAGCGCCCCTCGCTGCGCATGCGGTAGATGTTCTCTATGACTACAATCGAGTTGTCAACCAGCATGCCGATGCCCAGGGCCAGCCCCGACAGCGAGATGATGTTCAGGGTCACGCCGCTGAAGTACATGCACACGATGGCCGTCACCAGGCTCACGGGGATGGAGAACGCCACCACCATGGTCGGCCTCAAGTCCTTCAGGAACACAATCAGGATCAATATGGCCAGCACCGCGCCGAAGAGGATATTGTTGATGATGGAGTCCATCACCAGGTCGATGTAGATGCCCTGGTCCATCAGGGTGATCAGGGACAGGTCCGTATTCTCCGCCATCATCTCCCCGAAGCGCTCCGCCAGCCTGTCCGACACCTGGCCGGTGGAATACCCCGTCTGCTTCTGTATGGTCAGCATGACCCCGGCGCTGCCGTCCACATTAGCATAGATTTCCCCGGAATTGTCCGTGTAGAACACATCCGCCACATCCCCCAAAGTGATGACGGGCACGCCGTCCATATGCAGGTCCATCAAGGGCAGCGCCTGGAGCTCCTCCACGGTGGAGGGCTTGTCGCCCACCCGCACCATGTAGCTGATGCCGTCCTCCGTCACGTAACCTGCAGGCATGGAGAAGTTCTGGGCGGTGAGCAGCCCCTTGATGGTGTCCACGGTGAGCTTATCCGTCATGTCCGCCTGTTCGTAAGCGTTCTCCTTGGCCTCCGCGAGCTGCTCCTCCCCGTCCGCAAGCTGCTCTTCCGCATCCTCCAGCTGCTTTGATTCTCCCATGTCCTTCCAGGCCCCGAAATAGCCGCTGATAAAATGTGCCGCAAGGATTGTACACCCAATCAGCCATAGCACCAGAAAAGTGCTGATATGCTCCTCCGCATAACTGCCGGCTGTTTCAATTTGAAACATCAGGTCATCATACAGCGTTTCATCCTGAAGCCGTTTGATTGGGGCCAGTTTATTCCAACCGTAGAAATAAACATTCAGAATACTAAAAGACATTCTGAGAGAAACAGGGAACATCAACCGAATGCCGACCATCGCCCACAATACACAGAATACACTGTTTGGTATCCTGAATATTGCGATTTTTCTCAGAATCAGCGTCAGTATAATCATAATCCCTGCCGAAAGGTTACAGATCAAAACATCCACAGCACTACCTCATTACTTCAGACGCTCCACAATATCATTCAGTTTCTGCACTTCTTCATCCGTCAGCGGAGATTCTTTCACAAAAGCTGAAAGGAAATAGCTTCTGGAGTTGCTATAGTAATCTCTGAGGATATCTATAAACTTTGCATTATGCACATCTTCCCTCTCAATCAGCGGCTGACAGATAAAGCCCGGCTCGACCCGCTTTACAAAGCCTTTTTCAATGCATTTGCTGATTACGGTATAAGTCGTACTTTTTTTCCAGCCAATCTTCTCTTCAAGGATGCGATACAGTCGGCTTGCAGACATCTCCCCTTCCGTCCATAACACCTCTAATATATTCATTTCCGATTTTCTAATGTTCATCATACACCTCCTTCATTTATATACTATAAAATTAAACTACCATATTTCACTGAAAAATGCAACAAAAAAATCAAAAAATCTCAATTTTTTTACTTTTGCATCGTGGAAAATTAAGGAAATCGTCGAAAAATTAAAACTCTCTCATTTTTCTAATATTATTTTAATATTTAACAAACCATCCTGTAACATTTATCTGCTATACTGATTAAAAAACACAAGGAGGCTTTCAACATATGAAACATAGCAAAAAAAATTTTTCTAAACCAGTACTTTTTCTGGCAGCATCTTTGATTGCGTGCCAGCATGTTTCTGCCCT
>OFHB01001630.1_pt1 | contig 12693 bp, 9 predicted proteins | sample 1521881 | NCBI WGS metagenome assembly OFHB01 (sample SAMEA3504090, study PRJEB24116) | mouse gut metagenome | biome: mouse gut; feature: mouse-associated habitat; material: faeces | place: Denmark | collected 2011
TCCGGGCTTTTGCCTGAAGCAATTGCAGCAGTTATTTTCCGACAATTCCTAAGAGAAAACAGATGACACAGATATGAGCGGAACCTACGCACTGGAACCCGGAACCCCAAAAAGGCGGATTCCGCGCGCCCAGAGCGAACAGCGGGAGGAAGAACATGAAGAAAAAATTACTGATTACAGGCTTCGAGCCCTTCGGAAAGGACCAGGTAAACGCTTCCTGGGAGGCAGTGAGCAGGCTGGAGGACATCATCGGGGATTATGAACTGACCAGACTGCGGCTGCCGGTAGTATTCGGCATCGCCGCGGAGCAAGTGCTGGCGGCCGCGAAGGTGCTTGCGCCGGCCGCGATTCTCTGCATAGGACAGGCCGGCAGAAGAAAAGCGTTGACGCCGGAGCGGGTGGCCATCAACCTGCGGGATGCCTCCATGAAAGACAACGCCGGGAACCAGCCCAGGGACGAGCCTGTGGTGTCGGATGGCCCTACCGCCTATTTTGCCTCTGTCCCTGTCCGAAAGATGGTGGATGCCGTCAAAGGCAGCAACATACCCTGCGAGTTTTCCTGTTCAGCGGGAACATATGTGTGCAATGACCTGTTCTATACCCTTCGCCATCATTTTAACGGCACAGAGACCGCAGTGGGCTTTATCCATGTGCCCTATCTGCCGGAACAGGCCCCGGAGGGGACTTTCAGCATGCCGCTGGAGACGATAGTCAGGGCCCTGAGCATCGCCATAGAAGCCATGTAAGAAAAGCAAGAACATACGTTCTTTTCTGCGGATCAATTTCGCGATTCCCCAATAACCTGCCAAGCGGAACATACGGGCATTAAAAATCCGGGAATCCGCACCAGCGGAATCCCCGGATTTTTAATCAATTCATGTTATCCAATGCACTTTGCCGGGCCCTGAAAAACTCCTGGACGGGAAGCGCCGTTCCAATCAGCCCTCAGCCCCAGGTTCTACAGCCGTGTGCTCGCAGGTATTGTACCGCAGCTGCAGGAACTGGACGCGGTCCTTATTGTACAGTTTCTTCAGTTCATCGGAATACCCCACCACAACCCAGGGGAATGAAGCATGGAACAGATTCAGGATATCCTGCGCCACGGTCTCGTTGGCCACGGAGAAGGTGCGCCCTTTCGGGGCAAGCTCATCATACACCATGACATTGTAAGTGGTACCGGTCTTGACGCCGTTGGTGCGGTGGGTGACAGTGTTCTGGTAAGCCCACATAATCTTGCTGTTGGGGAGCGCTCTGGGGATGGAACCGGCCGTATAATAGGTCATCAGCTTTCCGACTTTCAGGTCGCCTTTTTTGTCAAAAGCCTGCGCGTTCCTGTAATCGGACTCGATGGAAGCCTCGGTGAAGCCCCCATTGGCGATGTCCTGATGCATCTTCTTCAGGGAGCCGCCGCTGGCCGCGCTGGCGATCCGATAGATGCCGTAGACGAAAAGGACGACACCCGCCGCAAATAGGATGATATACAATCCGAATGAAAGGGACGGCGCAGCGAACGCATCGATATAAACAGGAAGCGTGCCGTCGGCAATTTCGCTGGCCGTAAAGCCGGCCTCCTCAAAATAATCGTTGAAATAGTCCAGCTCCTCGGAATCCAGCTTCTTGATCTTGCCCCGGAAGTTGATGGGAGAGGAAGCGTTGCTATCGGCGGTATTGTTGGCCATAGTGTCCATCCGGGAGCCATAGCTGGCGGGGACCTTGATGGTCATGTAGAGAAAATCGGTGCCGCTCTTGTTGAAGGCAGGGATGACGTAATAATAATCTGTGGTGGTGTTGGCATTGGTCTTGGTGTTGTGTGAATACTCTTCCAGATAGCAGCCGAAATTATATTCCAGATCCACGTTCACAATCTGGCTTCCGAGCTCTTCGTATCCCAGGGTCGAGAAATCCACGCCTCCCTGAACGCTGTAGAACGCGTCCATGGCATTCCAGCCTGCCAGCACGACACCGCCGATAATCAGGATGATGCTCCAGGCCAGGGTACTTTTCAGTGCTTTCTTCTTCAATTCTTCAAACATTTCCTTTTTCCTCCGACTTAAATAATAGAATAAAATATAAAAGCCACTCTTCTCATTTTACCACCGGGACTATGAAACCGCAAGGTACAAGAAGCATATATTTTTATAAAAATTTAAGTGAAATTTAACAAAAGCCTTTTGGCCGATCAGGACAGCAAAGCGGCTTCCACAAGGGGGATTTTGTTGTAAAGCCATATTTACAGAAAGGCAAGAATCATGTAAAATAGAGCAAAAGTGCTTGCGATGCGGATTGGGAAGCACAGAAAAGAGGAAACAGGAATGAAATTTAAGGATATGCCATACAAGAGAGTGGATTTCGACCAGGTCGAAAAGCAGATGCGGGAGCTGATGGAGGAATTCGACAGGGCCGCGGACGGGGAGGAGCAGTTCCGGGTTCATCAGAAGTACTATAAATTGACTGATTCGGTGGGTACCCAGATGGTCATAGCCCATATCCGCTATGACGTGGATACCACGGACGAGTTCTACAGCGCGGAACATGAGTACTACAATGAGAAGTCGCCCATCTACAGGAACCTGGTGCTGGAGTATGAAAAAAAGCTGTACCAATCGCCCTACCGGGAGAAGCTGACGGAGAAGATTGGCCCGGTGGCCTTCAAGAATATGGAGATAGCCCAGAAAGCCATGGACGAGCGGCTGATTCCCCTGATGCAGGAGGAGAACGCCCTGACCACGGAGTACAGCAAGCTGATCGCCAATGCGCAGATTCCCTTTGACGGCCAGGTGCTGAACCTTTCCCTGCTGCGCCCCTACACGGTGCATCAGGACAGGAGCGTCAGGGCCGCCGCGTGGAAGGCCCAGAGCGAGTTCTTCGCGGCCAACGCAGAAAAGCTGGACGAAATCTATGACAAGCTGGTGAAGAACCGCACCGCCCAGGCCAGGGAGCTGGGATATGACAATTATCTGGAACTGGGATATTACAGGATGAACCGCAATTGCTACGGCAGGGAGGAAGTGGAGGCGTTCCGCCGCCAGGTGAAGGAGGACTTCGTTCCCTTCGCGGAGAAGCTTCATGACCGCAGGAGGCAGAGGCTCGGGCTGGACAAGTTGAGCTGCGTCGACACCGCCGTGTATTTCAAGGAGGGGAACCCTGCGCCTTTCGGCACCCCGGAGGAAATCCTGGCCGCCGGGCAGAAGATGTACGGAGAGCTTTCGCCGGTGACGAAAGAATTCATCGATTTCATGATGGAAAATGAACTGTTTGACGTGCTTGGCCGCAAGACCAAGCGTGCCGGGGGCTATATGACCTACATGCCCGACTACGAAGCCCCCTTCGTGTTCGCCAACTTCAACGGCACCAGCGGGGATGTGGACGTGATTACCCATGAGTGCGGCCATGCCTTCCAGGGATGGCTCTCCGGCAAGGACCCCATCCGGGAGCACAGCGATATCACCATGGAGACGGCGGAGATCCATTCCATGTCCATGGAGTTCTTCACCCAGAAGTGGATGCCGCTGTTCTTCGCGGACCGGGCAGAGGATTATATCGAGATGCACCTGGAGGACTCTGCGGCGTTCATCCCTTACGGCTGCATGGTGGACGAGTTCCAGCATATTGTCTACGAGAACCCGGACATGACGCCGGACGAGCGCCATGCCGCATGGCTGAAGCTGGAGGGGGAGTACAGGCCCCATCAGGACTACGGCGATGACAGGTTCTTTGGCAAGGGAGGCTTCTGGCAGAGGCAGCAGCATATCTACACCTCGCCTTTCTATTACATTGACTACTGCCTGGCCCAGACCTGCGCCCTGCAGTACAAGGTGAAGATGGACGCGGACTTTGGGGCGGCCTGGGAGAGCTACCTGAAGCTGTGCAGGCTCTCCGCCAGCGATTTCTTCACCAATATGATCAGGGAAGTGGGCCTCATGAGCCCCTTCGAGCCCGGCTGCATGAAAAATATTGTGGAAAAACTTGAAAAATATGTGAAATAGCTTCACATTTTCCGAAGAATACGGTAAAATAAGCCGGTGTGGCAGAGGCAGGATCACGAACAGCCACTGCCCAGAGAGCACCGGGACCGCAAAGGACTACGAGAAGGGAGTACAAACAAGAAAGGAGACATGGTCATGTCCAATCATGAGACACCGAATACGGAGCAAAAACCGGAAAAGGTACAGACAAAATATGACTTGAAGATGCAGAGAAGAAAAGAAGAGAAGGAGAGGGAGGCGAGGAGCAGGCGCAACGGCAACATCATCGGCATCGTGATCGTGGCGGCGCTGGTCTGCCTGGTGGCGTCCTTTCCCATCCGGACCTATCTCACGGTGCACGGAACCTATGTGAAGGTGAACGGAGAGAACATATCCAAGGTGGAGTACGACTATAATTATAACATGGCTGTCAGCAATTACCTCAATCAGTACGGCAATTACCTTTATATGATGGGGCTCGATCCCACGTCCGACTTCACCTCGCAGATGTATTCGGAGACCCTGACGTGGGGGGATTTTTTCCAGCAGATGGCTGTGGAGAATATCGTGCGCAACAAAAGCCTGTTGAAACAGGCGAAGGACGAGAACTTCGTCTATGATGTCAGCGAAGAATATAAGAGCTTCGAAGAGTCCCTGCAGCAGATGGCGACCGAGGGAGGGACCTCGGTGAATGAGTACAGAAAGCAGCTGTACGGCGCTTATGCCACCCAGTCCAGGCTGAAGCCCGTTGTGGAGGAGCTGCTGTATGTGGCTGCGTACTACGATGAACTTTCCGACCGCAATGCCCCTTCCCAGGAAGAGGTCCAGGCGTATTATGACGAGAACAAGGAAAATTATGATTCCGTGGATTATCGCATGCTGACAGTGGACGCCGAACTGCCCACGGAGCCGACGGAACTGGCTGACCCGGCAGACGAGGAGGCAGAGGGACAGGACGATGCCGAGACAGGGGACGGCGAGGATGCCGAGGCCGCTTATGAGCCCTCCGAGGCAGAAATCGAGGCAGCCATGGCCGAGGCGAAGGAAGAGGCCGAAAAGGCGGAAAAGACCGTGGCCACAGAGGGCGAGCTGTATGAGAACCAGCGCCAGTCGGCGATCAGCTATCATATTAACAGCTGGCTGTTCGAGGAGGAGAGGAAGCCGGGGGACACTACGGTGATAGAGGATTCCACGAACCACCGCTACTATGTGGTCAGCTTTGAGGACCGTTACCTGGACGATGTGCGCGCCGTGGACCTGCGCCTGGTCATCACCGCGGAGGAGAATGGACAGGCCATCCTGGATGAGTGGAAGGCAGGCGCGGCCACCGAGGAGAGCTTCGGAGAAATCTGCGATAAATATAACAACGCCTCCACCATCCAGGCGGAGGGCGGACTGATGGAAGGCGTATTGTCTTCCAATATGCCTGCGGAGATGAGCGCTTGGGCCCATGAGGAGGGCCGGGCCGCAGGTGACACGATTGTCATTTCTCCGGAGGGTGAAACCAATTCCTATGTGGTGTACTATGTGGGAACCGGCGATGAAGAATGGGTTCTGAGCATACGGCAGACCCTGGTGAACCAAAAGATGTCGGAGTACGTGAGCGAGCTTTTGGCGAACGGCCAGGTGGAGGATCCCAAGGGGCATCTGCGGTACCTGGAAGTCCAGGCAGCGGAAGAAAGCGCGGCTCAGGAGTCCTCGGAGAGCACGGAGGCTTCCGGCAGCGAGAGCCAGTCAGAGGATGCGTCTGACAGCGAGAGCCAGCCGGAGGATGGGACCGACGGCGAGAGCCAGCCGGAGGATGGGACCGACAGCGAGAGCCAGCCGGAGGATGAGGAATCCGCAGAGGGTGAAGAGTGATCCAGTGTCCTGGTCTGCGGAAGAGCGCGGCCGTGGGCAGAGAATGTTCGAATGACAGAGCAAGAGGATAGAAAAATCGGAAAGCGGTGGGATTCCTCACCGCTTTTTCTGTCCATGCCGCGTTTTGTTCCCTGACGGGAGAAAACCTACACAAAGGCCAACGCACAATACCACGCGCAAACGTCAACGCGCAATGCCCCGGGCAAACGCCGAAGCACAATGGCCAGGGCCATGGGTCTGCGCCACAGAAAGGAGCCGGAATGAAGAGAAAGGCACTGGTGCTGGACATTGACGGCACCCTCACGAATTCGCGGAAAGACATCACCCTTGCCACAAAAACGGCAATCCAGGCGATCATGGAGAAGGGACATCTATGCGTTCTCGCCTCCGGCCGCCCGGCGCCGGGCATGCGCCGCTATGAACGGGAGCTGGAACTGGAAAAATACGGCGGTTATCTGCTCTCCCAGAACGGAGCCCGCATTCTGTCCAGCCGTACCGGCGAGCCGATCTACCAGAAGGCCCTGCCCCTGGAAATCGTGCCGGGGCTGTATGAATTCGCCCTGGAAAACGGCTGCGGGCTGGCCACCCACAAAGGGGACATGGTGATCTCCGCCTTCGCGCCGGACAGATATGTCTCCCTGGAGGCGCGCATCAACGGGATGCCCATGCGGCAGGTGGAGCGCTTCCCGGATTTCGTGGACTTCGATATCTATAAATGCTTCATGACCGCGGACGACAGGAAGGCGGCGGTGCTGGAGCGGAAGCTGCAGAAACTCTACGGAGAGCAGGCGGCAATTTACCGCTCCGAGCCCTTTTTCATCGAAATCGTGCCCAAGGGCGTGGACAAAGGGGACTCCCTGCGCCGCCTGACGGAACACACAGGCATTCCCCGGGAGGATGTGGTCTGCTGCGGCGACGGATTCAACGATATCTCCATGCTGCAGTACGCCGGCGTGGGCATCGCCATGGGAAATGCCCAACAGGAAGTAAAGGACGCAGCGGACTATGTCACGGCCACCAATGACGAAGACGGCATCGTGGAGGCCATCGCCCGGTTCTTCCACGCGCCAGGCGATTTGGCCGATGCAGACGCTCAATGAACAGACAGCTGGGATTTTTCAGAAAGGCGCCCGGATAAGCCGGAGAACAGGCGAGAGCGAACTCCGGCACGCCGCAAGGCAAGCGGCCTGGAAATCCCAGGAGGGAATCGTGACAGACAGGGAGGGCGACATGAGACAGGAGATTCGGATAACCGTGCCCCAAAAAGGGCAATATATCATCAAGACGCTTCACGATGCCGGTTTCCAGGCCTATGCGGTGGGCGGCTGCGTGCGGGATTCGGTCCTGGGCAGGACGCCCCAGGACTGGGACATCACCACCTCCGCCAGACCGGAGCAGGTGAAGGCCCTGTTCCAAAGGACGATCGACACCGGGCTGCAGCACGGCACGGTCACGGTGATGCTGCAGGGGGAAGGCTTTGAGGTGACCACTTACCGGATTGACGGAAAATATGAGGACAGCAGGCATCCCGCACAGGTGACATTCACCCCGGACCTGAGGGAGGATCTGCGGCGCAGGGATTTGACCATCAACGCCATGGCCTACAATGACGCGGAAGGGCTGGTGGATCTCTTCGGCGGGCTGGAGGATCTGGAAGCTGGCATTGTGCGCTGCGTGGGGGAGGCCAGGGAGCGCTTCCGTGAGGACGCGCTGCGCATCCTGCGGGCCATCCGCTTCTCGGCGCAGCTGGGATTTTCCATAGAGGAGGAGACGCTGGCCGCGGTGGAGGAGCTTGCCCCTACTTTGCGCAGGATCAGCGCGGAGCGGATTCAGGCGGAGCTGGTGAAGCTGATGGTCTCGCCCCATCCGGACTACCTGCGCACCGCTTATGACAAAGGTGTCACAAAAGTGATTCTCCCGGAGTTCGACAAGGCCATGGAGACCCCTCAGAACCATCCTCATCATTGCTGCAGCGTGGGGGAGCATATTCTGCATTCCCTGTGCCTGGTGGAGGCGGAGCACACCCTGCGCCTGGCCATGCTGCTGCACGACATCGGAAAGCCCAATGTCCTGACCGTGGACGAGGATGGCATGACCCACTTCCACGGCCACGCCGCAGTCAGCGCGGCCATGGCGGAGCAGATTCTGAGGCGGCTGAAATTCGACAATGACACCGTCCGCAGGGTGTGCAGGCTGGTGCAGTACCATGATTACGGGAACGGCCAGGAAATCGACATCCGCCTGGCCCGCAGGGCCATGAATCGGATCGGGGAGGAAGCCTTCCCGGGGCTCTTTGCGGTGAAGCGCGCCGACATCCTGGCCCAGAGCAGCTACCTGCGCCAGGAGAAACTGGACAGGCTGGAGGCCTGGCAGGGCTGCTACCGGCAGATTCTGGACAGCCACCAGTGTGTATCCCTGAAGACCCTTGCGGTGAACGGCTCCGACCTGATCGCCATGGGCTGGAAGCCCGGCAGGGAGCTGGGGGAGGCCCTTTCGATGCTTTTGGAGCAGGTGCTGGAGGATCCGGCGCGCAACGACAGGGAATGGCTGCTGGCGAAGGCGCGGGAAGGGATTTGAGAATCTAATCTTTTCCCGCTGTCCGTTTCATACTTTCAGAAATCTTCTCATATGATAGGTTAAGAGCCGGACTGAACACAGTGCGGCCACAGGGGACGGAGCCGGTGCTCCATATCGGACCCCTTGTGCGGATATCCGCCCAGGGATTCCCGATACCGAGTGTCGGTTCCCAAGAAGCCGATCAGGAGGGGACTGAGGTGAACGACAGAGCAGTTGAGTTGCTGGAACAGTATGATATCGAGGTGCTCCGCACCAGAAAGGGCCGGGGCGCCATTGTGTGCGACACCAATCAGGGATGTCTGATTTTCAAAGAATATTCGGGAAGCCAGGACAGGATAGAGTTGCAGGACAGGGTGCTCCGGCAGGTGGCGGAGGCCGGACTGGTGCGCGTGGAGGCCATCATACCGGCCAGGGAGGGCTCGCTGTTCGTGAAGGATATGGACGGCACGGCGTATGTGCTGAAGACCTGGCAGGAGGGACGGGAATGCGGCGTCCATGAGAGGGAGGAATGCCTGGAGGCGGTGCGTCTCCTGGCCAGGCTCCACGGGAGCATGGAGCTTCCAGCGGACACGCCGAATATTCCGGTGGCGTTCTCCCCGGAAAAGGAGTATGATAAGCACAACAAGGAGCTGAAGCGGGTGCGCAAGTACCTGCGCCAGAAAGGGCAGAAGAGCTGGTTCGAGACCAGTCTTCGCAAAGCCTTCGACCCTTTCCTGGAGCAGGCCCTGGCGGTGACGGAAGAGTGGAGAGAATACTGCCTGGAACCAGGACAGCCCGGCGCCGGGGACAAAGATTCGGTCTCCCTGTGCCACGGGGACTATCAGTACCACAATATCCTGCTGGGGCCCAGAGGCTGGTTCGTGGTGAACTTCGAGAAATGCATGTGCGACGATCCTATCCGGGATCTGTACCTGCTGCTGCGGAAGCTCCTGGAAAAAGGGAACTGGTCCGTGCCGCTGGGGGAGGAGCTGCTGGCGGCTTACGAAAAGGAGCGCCCCATATCGGCCCGCAGCTGGATCGACCTGTACTACAGGCTTGCCTACCCGGAGAAGTTCTGGAAAATCGTGAATTTCTATTACAATTCCGGAAAGGCCTGGATTCCCGGCAAGAATCAGGAGAAGCTGGAGCGGGTCATAGAGCAGGAGAAGGAAAAGCAGCATTTCCTGGACCAGGTGTTCCGCAATGTGAAGGGGCGGCGCTAGAGCTCCAAAGGCAGCCCTTTGGGGCGGCGCATGCGCCCTGGAGGGGACGGAATCCGGCAGAAACCCAAAAGCGCCCTGGAAGGGCGGCGAGGAAGATAGCAGAGGTACAAAGAGGATAATATGAAAAAGAAATGGAATGCAGGAGACAAGATGAGACATAGCGGGACGGTGGCGGCCATATTGATTCTGACATTGCTGTCAGTTTCCGGCTGCGCGGTCCCTTTTCTAAAAAACGGGCAGGGAGACGCTGCCTCCGGCGAGCCTTCCAGGGTGGACACGGGCTTCGTTGTCCCCGGGCCGGAAAGCTACGACTCGGCGGACACGGCAGTGCTGGTGGACCGGGACAAGGAGAACGGCACAGTGACTTTCCTCAACCTGGAGCTTGGCCGGAACTACACGCTGTCCATGGACGGCACCACTAAGCTGTACGATAAATACGGCGACGGGGTCTCCATCGAGCAGATAGAGAAGGGCGATATCGTGGATATCACCTTCCTGAAATCCAAGAAGCACCTCACCACCATGCAGCTGTCAAAGAACAGCTGGACGTACGCGGAGGCGGAGCGGTATGAGATCAATGCCGTCAGGGGAGAGGTGAGCATCGGCCCGGAGACCTATAAGCTGACTTCCAACACCATATATCTGTCGGAGGGCAGGGGCGTGGAGCTGATGGATCTGAACGCGGCGGACGTGCTGAGCTTCCAGGGCATCGGCAACCAGATATGGAGCGTCCGGGTGGAGAAAGGGCATGGGTACCTGCGCCTGGAGGGTGACGAGAAGTTCGTGGGCGGATGGATTGAAATCGGGCAGACCATCATACAGCGGATCACGGAGGACATGCTGCTGCTGGTGCCGGAGGGAAGCTATCAGGTCAATATCAGCAACCGAGGGGGCGGCGGGATCAAAAGCGTGGACATTGCCCGCAATGAGGAAGCCGTACTGGACATCGGCGATCTGGAAATACCGGAGCCGCAGACAGGGATGGTGCTGTTTTCCCTGACGCCCGCCGACGCGGATCTCTACATTGACGGTGAGATTGTGGATGCCTCGGGACCGGTGACGCTGGAGTACGGACTCCATCAAATGATTGTGCGTGCGGAGGGCTATCAGTCCATTACCCAGTATATCCGGGTAGCGCAGGAATCTGCCAGCTTCGCCATTGAGATGGAGGCGGTGGGAACGGATATAGAGGAAGAGGAGAGCAGTACGGATCCGGATGCCACGGAGTCGCCCAATCCTGTTACGAATTACTATAAAGTATATATCGATGCGCCGGAAAAAGTCGAGGTATACCTTGACGGGCATTATGTAGGCATTTCTCCCTGCAGCTTTCGGAAAGAAGAAGGGGCACATGTAATCATACTGCGGAAGGAGGGGTATGAAACCAGAAGCTATACCATACAGGTTGACGATGCGGAGAAAGACATGTCGTTCTCCTTTGCGGACCTGTTGAAATACGGTCCGGATACGGATGCTTCCGCAAGCCCCAAACCGGATACAGACCCGTCGTCTTCGCCGTCATCATCTTCGGAGCCGACTTCCAGCCCGTCTCCCACGCCGGAGCCGACACCGAGTCCGTCTCCCACGCCGGAGCCGACACCGAGTCCCTCCCCCACGCCGGAGCCAGACCCGTCAGCCGCCGCTGACTGATGCTGCCGTCATGCAGCTAGGAATTTTGCGGTTTGAACGGAAAAATTTGGTTCTTTCCAAAGTTAGTTGACTTTGTGCTTTAATTCGAGCCGCAATAGCTTCCCTTTCAGCAGTTCGAAGCTATTGCGGCCATACATGATCCGTTTCACCACTTTCAGCTTATTGACACTCCCCTCGGCGAGTCCGTTATTATAATCCAGTTCAATCGCTTTCCGCACAGCATCTATATCCCTCCGAAGCCCATTCACGAAGCTGTCGATCTTTTCTATCTTCAGCCTTTCGGCATCTTCCATCCACTTGTCCAGATCCTCTGGCTTTTTGGAGAACAGCGTTTCCTTGAAAGTTTTTACGATGTCATGTACCTCACCAATGACCGGATACCTTTCAATGACCTTATCCAGCTGTTCCTGTGATATCTTCTTCACTTCGTCAATGGGTCTGTATAACAGGCTTATCAGCCATTTCCGTTCTATCTTCTCCACAGGCCCCGTGTTGTCTGCTTTCGCCTCTTTCATGAGTTTGCGTTCCCGTGTCGTATACATCCGGATCGTTGAGGATGCCCCATCATACCCCTCTTCCCTTATGGCTTCTTCTATCTGGCGGAACGTGCACCCCTCACCCAGCATCTGCTTTATCTTTTCCGCGTATGGCTTAATCTTGCTGTTCCTGGTGGTATTGTACAGGCCATGTGCCGGATTGAAGTCCGGGGACTGGTACCTCCTTACTGTCGCGCCGCAGATGCCTACTTCCGCTGCAATCTCTTTACATGTCCATCCCTGCTCCGTCAGTTCCCGGACCTTTTCCACCGCCTTTTTCTTTTTTTCATAGGCTGCATTGTGCTCCCTGGTGGGGAAGTCTTCCTTTTGGGGCTCTTTCTCCCAGTAGTCTTCAGTCTCTTTCCCCTCATAATGGGAAGCCGACACGGGAAGCCCTATGTTCGCAGCCACAAGAGAAGTCATCACGCTCTTTGCCGCATCTGTCAGCCCTTTCAAGAGATGGAAGCGGTCGCTGATCTGTATGAGCCCTGCATCTGCCTGTCTCACGGCGCTGTTATAAGACACGGACCCGTCACGGGAGACAATCTCAAGATTGGGAAAGGAGGACAGCCATTCCGCCACGTCATCGACCTCCCGCGAGGGGAGCAGGTCTATGATCCTGTGCGTGTCGATATCTACCATGACAGTTCCGTATGTATGCCCTTTTTTAAAGGCAAAATCATCAATGCATACCTTTGTGGCTTTCCCTTTATCTGGAAGGGGCATATCTTTTTTTTAAGAGGTTGCAGATGGTGCTCTTTCCCACATCCGCAATCCCGTCTTTCAACATGTCCGCTGCATTTACTGAACTGACATTCAATGAGACATTGATGATCTTTTCCAGAAGACGCCTGCTCTTCTTGGCCTTGGGGCTGATAAAGCCGAAGGTCTCCGCAAAGGTCT
>OFHB01001631.1_pt1 | contig 12691 bp, 9 predicted proteins | sample 1521881 | NCBI WGS metagenome assembly OFHB01 (sample SAMEA3504090, study PRJEB24116) | mouse gut metagenome | biome: mouse gut; feature: mouse-associated habitat; material: faeces | place: Denmark | collected 2011
GCCCGCCATCAGGAGAAATAACGCCCGTTTCCCCGGCACATACCCCACCAGAAGACAAAGAGCCGCCATCAGCAGTCCGGGAATCACCGCAAACGCCCCGTCTTTCCACCAGAGCACGCTGACCGTCACCCACCAGAAAACGAGCAGCAGCAGAAACAGAAACGCCAGCTTCACATCAGCCGGCTTTCCCTGTGAGACATAGAAATGTGCATAATGCGACCCGTAATAGTCATTCCATTTTTCAATCACGCGGTTTGCCAGCATAAAAAGCCCTCTGCCAAGACTCTGCTGCTGTTTAATGTAAACCCAGAGGAAGCAGTCCGCCACTGCCAGATGCAGCAGCAGCGCCGGCAGATCCACTCTGTTCCGGAAACCGGCCCCTCTGCCTTTTCCGTCTGTCCGCCACCAGCCGGAAAGATACGGCAGAAAATAATACATGCCCTGGATCACCGCCCCCGTCAGCGTAAATATCCTCAGGGAAAACAGGATCTTTCCCGTCATAAAGACATCTTCGTACATATAAAGAAGGCAGACCGCCAGGCCACGGATACAGATATACGACATAACCCATGTCACCACACCTGTGAACACATGAAATACTGTTTTACTCTCAGACAATCAGTTCCACCCCGCTCAGTTCTTCTTCCAGCTTCCGGAGATCCATCCTCCGGCAGCAGACCCCGTTTACCGCCAGCACCGCTTCCCGGCTGACCGATATCTCCGTGACCACCTGCTCTCCCCGGTACTTATCCAGATACCGCTCCCTTAGTCCTGCGGCCTCCACATCCTCCTGCCTCCGCCTGCCGGACAGATATCTGCACCGGACGACGCCCTCATACATCGCCATCATGGCTCTGTACATATCCTCCCCGCAGTCCGCCCGCATCCGGGCGACATCCCCGCTTACGCGGTCATACCAGGCAATATAATGTGCGCACCCCTGTTCTGCCAGAGCCAGGGAGACTGACGCGGCGACGGCAAACTGCGCATCCGCGGTGACGGCCTTTTTTCTGCCTCCCGGAGCGGCCGGTTCCACATACAATACAACAGGAGCTCCCAGCGGCCTGCTGTTTTCCCGCACGATCAGCGAATCCGACCGCACCGACAGCTTCCAGTGAATATTCTGTATACGGTCACCATCCTTAAACGGACGCACGGAATATACTTCGGATGCATCTGCCCCGGGTCTTCCCTGGTCGTAAATCTCCGAATCTCCGGCAAAGCTGCGGCACCGCTCCGTCACATGCACTGCCGCCGCGTACGCCGGAGGCATGACCGTCAGTTCCACGCATCTGTCACAGCGCCTGGCAAGAGAAAAAATACCCGTAAGGTCATAAACGCGCAGTTTGCGGAGCCGGTATGTCACCACACCGCAATGGTTTCCCCTCACGGTCCGGTACAATTCCATCTGCTTTCCCCCAGGCGATCCCGTAATGACCAGACGCCTGCGCTCCCCTGAATATGAATTTGTGCAGCTCACATATCCTTTGATCTTTATCACCGGAAAAATACCGCGGTTGTGACAGGTAAATACCAGCTTCTTCTTTTCTCCAGGAGCTGCCACGCCGGCAGGCAGGGAAAGCTCTGTCCGTATCAGAAACATCTGCACAAACACATAAAGATAAGCCAGCGCCGCAAAAACAACGCCGCAGAAAACGCACAGCAGAATGGTTCCGCTCTCATAGAGCAGCGCCGTGTAGGTGAGGAGCATGAGCGCGAGAAGATATATCACACCGCCCATCCCCTCACCCCTTCGTCCGCATCCGGTAAGAAACCGGCTTTGTCACACTGCGCAGAATTTCATCCAGTACTTCCTCCTGCGTCACGTGTGTCACCCGCGCCCTGGCGCTGAGCAGAATCCGGTGTTTTGTCACATCCGCAAATACCTTTATCGCATCCTCGGGAATGACATAACCGCGCCCCTCAAGAAACGCCTCCGCCTTCGCCATCCGTGTGAGCGCAATCAGCCCCCGCGGACTGACTCCCAGCTCAATACAGGAATGCTCCCGCGTGGCGGCAACCAGCTTCTGCATATATGTATATAGATGATCATGGACAAAGATCTCCTCCACGGCCTTCCGCAGCCCGGCCAGTCCGTCCGCATCCATCACCTGTCCGACCTGCTTTGCCCCACCGCTCCCCGCTCCCCGCGCGATCGCGATCTCACTCTCCGCGTCCGGATATCCCATACTCATGCAGATCATAAAGCGGTCCAGCTGCGATTCCGGAAGAAGCCAGGTGCCCGCACTTCCCCGCGGATTCTGCGTCGCCATCACAATAAACGGCTCAGGTACCGGACGGCTCACACCGTCCACTGTCACCCGCCCCTCCTCCATCACTTCCAGAAGCGCAGACTGTGTCTTGGGGGAAGTGCGGTTGATCTCGTCTGCCAGAAACAGGTTGCACATCACCGCCCCCGGACGGTAGAAAAAATCATTTGCCTCCCTGTCATACATCGAAAATCCCAGGATATCCGCCGGAAGTACATCCGGTGTGAACTGTACTCTGTTGTTCTTCAGCGCCATCGCCCTCGAAAATGCAACGGCAAGCGTCGTCTTCCCAACCCCGGGCACGTCCTCAATCAGCAGATGCCCGCCCGCCAGGATCGCTGAGAATGCTCTGCGGATACACGCATCCTTTCCTCTCACTGCCTTGCGTATCTCCTCTGTCACCGCCTCCGCCATCCGGTATTCCCGGCTTTTCTGAAGGTTCTGTTCCATATTCCGCCTCTTTTCACACTTTCATTGTCTTTTTTCACAAAAGGCTGCCACAAAACTCTTTTATGGCAGCCCGTCCGTAATTTCTTCTATATTTATTCCGCGTTTGTTCCATTAGCGTTTGTATTGCCGCCTGTCGCGTCATCCACGCCGTTCTCCACACCATTGATAATATCTTTTCCGGCATCGCCGATACCATCCACAACATCATCCACAACATCTCCCGCCGTTGTATTGCCGGTATCGTTTGTTCCGTTTGTGCCGTTCGTCGTCCCATTAACATTTGTCCCGTCTGTTCCGGTTCCGTTGGTATTCGTTCCGTCCGTCGTCCCCGTACCGTTGGTGTTCGTTCCGTTCGTGGTTGTCCCGTTCGTGTTCGTTCCGGTTCCGTTGGTATTCGTTCCGTTGAGGTCTGTGTTCTCCGTACCGCTGATCCCGTTTGTGTCCAGCATACCCTCCGTGCCATTGAGCATATTTCCGGAATTGTTGTTCGTACCATTGTTGACCGTACCGCTGTTCTCTGTGTTCTTTCCTGCATTATTGTTCTTGTTGTCCGTGTCGTTTCCACACGCTGCCAGTGCGCCGAGAGACAGGGTAAGTACAAGTCCTGCAACTGCAACCTTCACCTTTTTCATGATCATATTCTCCTTTTCCTTTCAGAAATATTCTGTATTTCAAGGATAGTATAACCAACCGTGAATGGCTTATTCCGTCTGCCTGAAAAATTACCAGATTTTTTTTAACATTTCCAGCCGTAATGTCCCAGCTCTCGCGACAGCTCCTCCTGAACCCTGCGCACATCGACGGCCAGCTCCAGAACCCGCTCACGCGTCATACGGCTGGTCGGGCCGGATACGCTGAACGCATACTTTACTTCCTTCTGATAACCGCGCAGTGATGCCGCAATGCAGCGCACTCCCTTTTCATTTTCCTCGTCATCCAGAGCGTAACCATTTTCGCGCACTTCTTTTAATACCTGCTGCATCTGTGCAAAGTCCGTGATGGTTTTGTCCGTCTTTTTTTCAATCGCACTCTCTTTCCAGATCTGTCTGACTTCCCGCTCCGGAAGCGTCGCCATTATCGCCTTTCCCACACCGGAACAGTACATCGGATGCACCATTCCCACATGGGATACCATCCGTATCGTGCCGATCTTTGCCTCGATCTTGGAGATATAGAGAATATTGCTCCCGTCGCGCTGTACAAGATGAACTGCTTCCCCGCTTAAATCCGAGAGACGCTCCATATAGGGCCTTGCCACCTGCAGAATATCCGTGTGTTCCAGAATTCTGTCCGCCATATTGACGATTTTATAAGTGAGCGCATACTTCTGTGTCGCCTCATCCTGCTTCGCATACCCCATATATACCAGGGACATCAGCAGTCTGTGTACCGTGCTTTTGTGCAGCCCGATGGCTGTGCTGATCTCCATAAGGCCCAGTTCCCGCTTGTCTGCCAGCATCTCCATAACCTGAAATATACGTTCTGCGGACTGTACCGGATTCTTTCCTTCCTTCTGCTCTGTCATTCCCTTCTCCATTTCGCTCGTTCTGTTTCGTATTGTGAAACCGCTATGCAATCATAGCATGACTTATACAAAAAAGTCAACAGGCGACAGTTATATACTGTTCAGAACGAAAAGTGCGGACTCCCGGCTAAAGCAAAAATTCCCGGCAATGCCGGGAATTTTTTAACAGGGAAAGTCACCCGGAAAATCACAGGCGCAGATGCTCCAGTTTCTCCTGCAGATCCTTAAGCTTCCATTTATTCTTCTTGCTGACTGCCAGCTCTGCGTTGTTCAGTCCTTCTTTTATAAATCCGGATGCGTCGCTGACATATTTATACGCTTCCGCATCCTGATACCTTTCAAAAAACTTAATGGCTCTCTCTGCAAATCCGGAAAAATGGATGCTCTTTCTTTTATCATTCTGACAGCAATTTTCCATGATATCCAGCGCTTTTTCCGTCTGGGTTCTGTCTGACTGCAGATTCACGTCAAAATACAGCTGCGCATAGGTGCTGTCAATAGAAAATCTGTTATAATACGCCATATTTCTTGCTCTGTCAATCCACCGGAACGCCCGCTTATAGTCATTTTTCCGCGAAAAATATATCGCTGCCTGCTGGTACACATATTCGCTGCCGTCCTGCACTGCACATGCATCATAATAGCGCTCCCCGTCCTCAATGGATTCAAATGCCTTTACGGTAAAATCGGCATCATAACCGGTGCGTTTAAACTTATCATACTGACAGATTTTATAAATTGGCACATTATCTATAAAATCGTTTAAAACACCTGCAAAAACTTTATTCCCCACAGAGACGCTGCTTATTATATTTTCTGCAAAGAAACGCGATCTGCACTGGTAATAATCCTGCAGGGAGTTCAGGATATCAAACGCCCCGAAATATTCCGAACATTCTTTTATCAGCCCGCCCACACGGTTCAGCAGGGAGTACATTTGCTCCCAGGTATAATTTTCATCTCCCAGAAACGAATAAACCATATCAAAAGAACAGGGCACACCACAGGCATGCACGTAACAGATCATAATAAAGACTCTTGCCACTTCCCCGTCATTCTCAATAAAGTCGTTTATAAAGTTGAAATTATCTGACTTCAGATTTAATGACAGAAGATTCAGCAGCGTAGGATCTTTTGCAAATCTTTTTGTGCTGCCATTTCTTTTCAGTTCATTTGGAATAATATTCTTTATTTTCTGTGCATCCTCCGGCGATATTTCCGTGATATCCACACTTGCAAACCTGCAGTCTTTTATTTTGTGATACTGCCGCTCGTAGTTAAAATCACGGTCACACAGAATACACTGTACATTCGGAGCATTCAGCACTTTTGTGACGGCAACCGTATCCCGGAAGCAGTCGTCCACAAACAGCATACTTTTGTGCCCTTTTAACGCCTTTAAATATACCTCGGCCTGACTTCCGGCCGGCGCCGCCATATAATGTTTTGGCAGTGATGTTTCCAGACCGGCCATCAGCTGCATAAGCAGCGTCGTCTTGCCGGATCCTCTTATACCGGTCATTATCACATCTCTCCCCGCCGCCACATGATCTGCAATCTGTGTGTAATGAGACAATCTCGGAATCTCGCCTGAATAAATATGAGACCATCTCGGGACATAATCCAGAAAAAAGGCATTCAGCGGAAAGGACGGCAGATTTTCATCATTGACAGGCGGCAGATATCTGCTCAGAAATTTATTGTCCTCCTCACTGAGTCTGTCCGGCAAAATCTCCTCTTTCTGAAATATTGGTCGATTGCAAACCGAGGTTCCTGTTTTGTAATCGAGTTTCACATTTTGTAAGCGAGGTTCAAAATTTGTACCCCAAATTCCACTTTTGTAGCAACTTTCCCGTTTTTTCTTCCCTTTCTGTGCTATAATCTCCTTATGACAGGGTAAAAATGCGCACAAAAACCGGACGTCACTTTTGTCTTACAAATTTTGTAAGCCGAAATCCACGCCTCTTCCGATCCTTATTTCCAGTCGGCGGTCTGTGTCTGTTTTTTAGTTTCTCTCTGCCCTGTTACTTCCGGAGTAGTCCCGGCGTGAGGTTGATGGTTGCGGCATCAACCTCATGGCATCCTAACTTCTGCGCCAGTTCTTCCCCGTAATAAAAGCAGAATGCTTCATACGCACTCTTCCCGTTCAGTTTCTTCCTCCGGTACGAATTGATGTGATCCATCATCCGGTCGATATCCGCCTGCGTCAGTTCATCAAAGCTCTTTCCCTTCGGCACCACCCTCCGGATAAATTCATGCCCTACTTCGATCTCTGCTTTCTGGTAAGGTGCACTTGGATTGCAGTAATAGATCCTCGTCCTCTGGAACCCCTTCCCGTCCGGTCCGTTCTCAATGCATTTCGGGTTGGAAAACTCACTCCCGTTGTCCGTAAGGATCACCGGGAACAGCCTGCGGAAATCCTGTCCCCCAAGCCGCTGGTATAACTTATCGTAGATTTCTATCACACTCTTTGATGTGTTCGCCTCCCGCAAAAAACCTAACATCAGCGATACATTTACGAAGAATACCGTCAACAGCACTTTCCCTCCTCTGCTTCCTATCACACTGTCCATCTGTACCACCGCCGTGTCCGGGTGTTTCTCCATGTATACCTCGTAATCATGGTAATTCCTTCCCACACGGCATCCCTTGTCCACTTTCAGCTCCGGCTTTTTATACCTGGGGCGGTACTTCACTTTCCTCGGCAGGTCGATGTTCCTGATATCGAACAGGCATCCGTCCACGTAATTGTAAAGAGTCTTCTCGCTGCACATCAGTTCATCCTTGTTGTTCAGGTAGATCTGGTGGATGCTCTGCCCCTGTTTTACCAGCGGCACCAGTATCTCATTGAGCCGCGCAATCTCCCCTTCCGTTGACAATATCCCGCTCCTGGACTCTGATATCTTCGCGGATGCCTTCCTCTGCGCTTCCAATGCATCATAGACGGTCTTTGTCAGGGTGCATTTCTTCACTTCGCTACAGCCGTTGCACACATAGGGCGGCTTGAAACGGTGGGTGCATACTTCTTCCTCATACTGTTCGCAGTACCGGTTGCAGATAAGTTCACACTGCCTGCAGGTCGGAACCAGCGGATGCTTACATTCACTTGTCCCGCATACTTTCTTCCGCCTGCACCCTTTCCGGTATTTACAGGTGTTGTGGGGAAATATGCTGTACCCTGTGTCCTGCTCTACAGAGTAATTCCTTACCTCCTTGGTGATGGTCGTCCTGTCCCTGCCCAGTCTCTTCCCGATCTCTGTAAAGGTCAGGTGTTCCTTTAATCCGTTCTGTATCTCCAGCCGGTCCTCATAACTCAAAAACTTTGCCATCTTTTTTCTCCTTTCCCCGCCGGCTGTCCTGTTTCCACACAAAAACGGGAAGAACATCTCTGCTCCTCCCGCTTTTGTATCGTCACTTTCACTATGATATTTTATTCTGTTTGTATCTGTCTTTCCCCCTTGGTCGGGAATCTCGGTTTGCAATTCACGACAGGCACAAAAATCCCCCCGGAATGCCGTTTTTCGCGGCCGTTCCGGGGGGATTTTTACGGTCTAGAGTACCAGGGACGGAGCGGAATATGTCCGTGCTGCCAGCTCGTTATTGAGCAGATACAGGCTGCGCGGATCATTTCCGAAAAGTTCCATTTTGGTGATCAGATCCATGGAGTTCTTCTCCTCCTCACCCTGTTCTTTGATAAACCAGTCCAGAAACTGTGTGGTGCGGAAATCTTTTGCCTCCTGGGCAGCCTCATAAATGGTATTGATCAGGGATGTCACATACCGTTCATGTTCGAGACCCGCCGCAAGCGGATCCATCAGCGTCCCGAATACCTTATCCGGTTTTGCAATCGCCTCAAGAGTGACTTTCTCACCATTATTATGAAGGTACTGATACATCAGCATGGCGTGGTCCTGTTCTTCCTTCGCCTGAATTTCGTACCAGTTTGCAAAGCCGTCCAGTCCCTTCCCCGTATAGAAGTTTGCCATATCCAGATACAGATATGCCGAGTAAAACTCCTTGTTGACCTGCTCATTCAGTAAAGCTGACACTTTGTCGTTCATCTTTTGTTCCTCCTGATTTTTCTATTTTCTGTAAAAGCTATTATACGCTTCCCCAGCCGCCGCATCAAGTGAATTCTGTTCCCGGCTTCTTACTATAGATAATTCACATACTTGAAAACAGGGACTACCTGTGTTAAAATGATATGAAAAATCAGCAGAATTCAAATCTGAAGTACATTCTTTTTCGCAGGAGGATCTTATGAAATTTCTGGCTAATCAAAAACTTGCCGCCCGTATCGGTATCATTTCCACGGCAATTGTTTTTCTGGGCATGCTGCTGCTCTGGATTATCGTGTCCACACGGGTTGCCTCTGCCGTTGAAGACAATATTACCAATCAGATGAAAGACGCTGTCGAATCCAGGGCTTCCATCATTAACGACTACGTATCTTCGGCAGAAGAATATATGACTGCCTTCGCACTTGCCAGCGAGGTTCGTGACCTCCTGAACGAACCGGATAATCCGGCCTTTCTTGAAAAAGCCCAGAAATACACGGAAGATTTTGCGGCAGTCAAAGGAATCTTTGAAGGGCTCTATATCGCCACTCCTTCCACACATGTTCTGACCCATACTTCCCGGGATGCCATCGGGATCACTACCAGAACGGGGGATTCACTGGACGAATTCCAGAATACGATTCTCGCCGGTCCGGAGCTTACCAACCTTGGAATCATGAAATCGCCGGGTACCGGAAGCATGATTCTTTCCATGTATTATCCGCTTTTTAACGACACGGAATGTATCGGTTATGTGGGCGCCGGCGTTTACGCCAGCCGTCTGATGGACGCGCTGCTGAATCTGAAAATCGAGGGGCTTCCGCACAGTGAATATATATTTCTGGGTGTGGAAAACGGTATTTATCTGTATCATCAGGATGAGACTCTGCTCAATACGGAGACAGATGACAGAGGTTATCTGGAAATCCTTCGCCGGATCCGGGCAGACGGCGGCACAGAGCCGGATACATATTCTTACCGGGACGACAGCGGCGTCAATCAGCTGGTCGGCTATAAATATCTGAAAGAGCGGGACCAGGTTTTTATGGTCCGCGACAGCGCTTCGGAAGTCTACGGAAAGGTAGCGGCTGTGCGTCTTACCGTGGGGGTGCTCTGTGCCGTCATGGCCGTCCTGATTATTTTTATCACTCTGCTGATCCTGCGCAGGGAAGGCCGGGAACTTATGATTATGGAGCACGCAATCCATCGCCTGGAAAAGCTGGAACTGTCTGCTGACCGTGATCTGGAATCATTTTATGGAAGAAATGACGAAATCGGTATGATCGCACAGACAATTCACCATGTCTGCGACTGTCTGCGCAGGACGATCGATGACATAGGCCGGATCCTTGGAGAAATGGCTGACGGAAATATCGCTGTGGACGTGGAAATGAACGAATCCTATTATATCGGAGATTTCAGGGTTCTGGCTGAAAGCCTCAAAAGCATCCGCACGCATCTGACCAGCGTCATGAACGATATCAGTCAGATTGCAAATCAGGTGGACACCGGTGCAAACCACGTATCCGAAGGCGCCCAGGCGCTCTCGCAGGGGACGATACAGCAGAAAATATCCATCGAGGGCCTTGTATCCAATATCTCAGACATCACCGCGCAGATTCAGAATAATACCGTCCGCTGCGGGGACGCCAGCGATCTGGTTGACAGGGCTGCCGGCTATGCGGCAGAGGCCGATACCAAAATGGAACAGCTGATCGCGGCCACAAATAATATTGACCGTTCTTCAGCCGAAATCGGCAGTATAATAAAAACAATTGAAGATATCGCATTCCAGACGAATCTTCTCGCGCTGAATGCTTCCATCGAGGCCTCGAGGGCCGGCGCCGCAGGAAAAGGATTTTCCGTTGTCTCAGATGAAGTCCGCAACCTTGCCGCAAGATCCGCCAAAGCTGCCGGAAACACCGGCACACTCATCGGCAGGTCTGTTCACGACGTAAAGACCGGAATGGAATCCACCAGCCATGCCATCTCCGCGATGCAGGTCATCAGCGAGTGCATTCAGTCTGTCAAAATGCAGATGGACGAAATCGCGCTTGCCAGCAGCCAGCAGTCGGAAATGATCGCTTCCGTGGATAGCAGGATCAAAGAAGTTTCAAGAGTTATACAGGCAAATTCCGACGCTGCCGAAGAAAGTGCGGCAGTTTCCAGGGAACTGTCCCGTCAGGCCGGAACGCTCAACCAGCTGATCCGCCAGTTCCGCATCCACTAACACCTTTACCTGTTTTCAGAGGCAGAAACGGTGCGCTGCAGTTCCGCGGTTATGGCGGACGCAGTGCACCGAAGTTTTTTCAGCGCCGGATATCTTTATTCTCCGGAAACTGCGCGGCGATATGGCATCCGTACAGAAGTCTGCCGAAGAATATTCTCTGCCCGTCAACGGTATCATTGAATCGAAAGGAAGTATTTTCATGAAAAATCAGCTGATCTGTTACAGCGTGGGTCCTCTGCTTTACTGTCCTGCGAACAGCACAAACATTGTTTCATCAATTGTAAACGAAAAACTGGGGAAACAGTTCTCCCTGGCGCTCTGTCTCGAAGATACCATCAGGGATGACCGTGTCGCGGAAGCGGAAGAAATCCTTATCGCGTCCCTTCACAAACTTGAACAGGCGCGCGCGGCAGGTTCTTTTTTTATTCCCCGGATCTTTATCCGTGTCAGACGGGATGAACAGATTGCGTCTCTCCTGTCCCGCTCCGGATCCGCCGCCCGGCTGATTACCGGATTTATCCTTCCCAAATTCTCTGCGGACAGTGCGGACGCTTACATCCGGGCTGCCGTCCGGGCTAACGAGTCGTCCCCGGAACCTGTTTATATCATGCCTATTTTTGAAAGTCCGTCCATCATCCATCTGAAGGAGCGGGCAGATATTCTCTATACCATGAAAGAAAAGCTGGACCGCGTCAGTGATCTTGTGCTGAATGTAAGAGTTGGGGGAAATGATCTCTGCCACCGCTTCGGCTTTCGCAGACACAGCAACGAGTCCATTCACAGTATCCGCCCGGTTGCAGATATTCTCTCTGATATCGTCACTGTCTTTGGCATGGACTACGTCGTGTCCGGGCCGGTGTGGGAATATTACAATGGAGAAAACTGGGATACCGGACTTAGAAAAGAGCTGGAAGAGGACAGGCTCTGCGGTTTTATCGGAAAAACCGTGATTCACCCAAAACAGATCGACCTCGTCAACGCCGCTTACCGGGTGTCACGGCGGGACCTGGAAGATGCAAAATCCATTTTAAACTGGGACAGCGGATATCACTCGCTCGTCTCCGGCAGCACTGCCGGGGAGCGGATGAACGAATTGAAAACACACAGCAACTGGGCGGCTAAGATTCTTCTTCTCTCACAGGCCTACGGCGTCAGATGACGCCGTCGCTTCAGATATCCGCCAGTTTTCTGATAATCCCGCATGTTTTATAATGCACGAGAGGGTATTGTTCCACGGGAACCGCTTTTTCCTCTGCAAGTCTTCGCACATGCGCCAGGGACGGATCATCCCGGTATCTTTCATCTATCAGAATTTTATAGGGAACCCTGCGCAGGAGAACTCTCGTCGTCTCCCCGATTCCCGGCTTGATCAGGTTGATATCGCTGATCTGAAACCGTGCCGCAATCGTTCTCACTTCATCCAGCCCTTTTCCCGGAGCCGCCTCCGGCTCTTTGGGCCAGTCACCGCCGGAAGCCGCCTCGATCGCTTCTATAAATTCGTAGGACAGATCCGCATGACTGAGATCTCCGTAATACACAGCGCCGTGGTAATCCTTCTCCCCGATTATATCGTCCCGCAGAAACGTCCTGCTGATCAGCCCGCACACCGTGCTGTTGAGGCAGGAGCTCGGAATCAGGATATCTTCGTGCGTGCCGCACAGATCCGTCACATTTGCAGGATCGGCTGCCACCGCGATCTGTGCACTGACGCCGTCAAACGCCGCAACGGCTTTCTTCAGCTCCTCTGAAATGGCCCCTTTTCCGATCCATCCGTCGACAAAAAGAAGATCCTGCGGCCTGTAATGCTCCAGGAGAAAATTCATCGCGTTTCTGTCAATCCCCCTGCCGCGGATAATCGAAACCGCATAATGCCCCGGATCAATACCGTATTTTCGCCGTATGCATCGCTTTAAGAGAATCCCGATCGGAATACCGGCACGCGCCAGAGACACGAGAACGACGTTCTTTCCTTTCGCGGCGATCACCTTGTCCGCGAGCCGTTCGATTGCGCGTGCCACGGGAGGCGCATAGTGAAACAGCGCCTCCCGGTAGATCTCCATACGGCTGTCCATGAGGTCGATGAGGTTTAGCATCTCCGCCTCCGCGCACATAGGCCGCACCGCCGCGCCGAACTCCGGCTCCCCGTGGTGGCTGAGGA
>OFHB01001639.1_pt1 | contig 12644 bp, 7 predicted proteins | sample 1521881 | NCBI WGS metagenome assembly OFHB01 (sample SAMEA3504090, study PRJEB24116) | mouse gut metagenome | biome: mouse gut; feature: mouse-associated habitat; material: faeces | place: Denmark | collected 2011
CCAGAAGAACTGTTAAAAAGAACTGTAAAAAAACAATCCGTCTGGAGCGGATATTTGCAGGTAAAATATTTGCGGCTGAGTTTTATTATGAGCGTGAAATGTATTTTGATGTTGCAAAGCATATTTATGATGTGGGAGTTATGTTGGCTCTGCAGCCGATTCAGGACATGATTGGAAATCCGGGTATGTTTCTTGAAATGTCAGAATATAAGAGATTAGAAGAAACAAGGAGAACGGGCAGTTACCTGTCAGACAGAAAGTTCTCTGATTTTAAGATATTCCGTGGTATGTCTGATAATACAGATCTCAAAGATGCTTATCAGAATATGCAGAAGGATTATGTTTTTTCGAAGAAAGATTTACTGTCATTTGAATTTGCCGCAAGCAAGTGGAAAAAATACAAGACTTTTTAAGTGACACATGAGTCTTGTATCCGGAGGGGTTCCCTGCTATAATGAGATACAATATATCCTCAATGCAGAACAAAACGGATTATGGATGTACCTGTGGATATATCTATTTTGCCAAGGAGAACATCATGCAGAAAAACAGCCGAAACGGAATAGCCCTGGCCATACTTGCGGCCGCCCTCTATGCCCTGAACGCCCCTTTCTCAAAATTATTGCTTGACCACATGCCTCCGACTATAATGGCCGGGCTGCTTTACATCGGCGCAGGACTGGGCATGGCCATCATTGCCCTGGTCCGGAAGATAAAGAAGACGGAGAAGGCGGAGTCGAAACTCACCAAAGCGGAACTGCCTTATACCGTGGCAATGATCCTTCTGGACATTGCCGCCCCGATATGCCTTCTCCTGGGCCTGAAATCCACTACCGCCGCAAATGCAGCCCTGCTGAACAATTTTGAGATCGTGGCCACCGCCATCATTGCCCTGATGGTATTCAAGGAGAAGATAAGCTTCCGGCTGTGGCTGGGAATCCTCTGTGTCACACTGTCCTGCGCCCTGCTGTCCTTCGAGGACATAACAAGCCTGCAGTTCTCCTACGGCTCCCTGTTTGTGCTCCTGGCTGCGGTTTTCTGGGGATTTGAGAACAACTGTACCCGGAAGATATCTTCCAGGGATCCTTTGGAGATTGTGCTTTTGAAGGGGATTTTTTCCGGAGTTGGGTCTGTTGCCATAGGAGCGTGCATCGGTGAACGAATAACCGCATTTCAGAACGTGCCCGCGGTTCTGGGGCTGGGATTTGTGGCCTACGGATTGAGCATCTATTTCTATGTATATGCACAGCGATTCCTTGGAGCGGCGCGGACCAGCGCTTATTATGCGGTTGCACCCTTCCTTTCCACAGGTCTCTCCCTGATGATTTTCCGGGAAATGCCGCCGGCGACCTATTTTATTGCCCTTGTTTTTATGATTGCGGGGGCGTGGCTTGCGTCTTCGTAATGTTGCCCCTTTCCGAAGCGTATGAGGCCAGGCCGCAAGTGCATCGACAAAAGTCTCTGCTTTTCCCGTAATCCTTTTTAGACATTTCCGTCCCAATGTCTGAATTTCAGTCATCTGTGTCCGTCTGCCTTAATTTTAGGCAGACGGACTTTTCTGTTGATTTTCAACACTTTTCCCATTTGTTATACTGTCATCATCAAGTGAAGGGAAGGAGGTACCCGGATATGAAAGTACGTTGTGTGGCGCCTATGAAGATTGCAAAGATCGGTTATATCGTTATGTCTGTTATCCTTGGTATAGTCGGTATCCTGTTCATTGCCCGTCCGGAGTTGTCCGTAAAAGTGATTGGATATGCACTGGGAATCATGATGATCGTCTTCGGCTGTATCCGGCTGGTGGGATATTTCTCCAGGGATCTGTTCCGGCTGGCATTTCAGTATGATTTTGAGTTCGGCATTCTGCTGATTGCCCTGGGGTTCATCGTCCTGTTGAAATCCCGGAATGTGATGAATTTCATCTTCATCGCCCTGGGAATTGCGATCCTGGCAGACGGCCTGTTTAAGGTACAGATAGCAGTGGATTCCAGGAAGTTTGGCATAAAATCATGGTGGCTGATTCTCCTGCTTGCCGTTCTCACCGGATGTGTGGGCGTGATGCTGATGCTGCGCCCGGTGGAAAGTGCGTATGTGCTGATCAGGATGTTGGGGGCAGCGCTTCTGGCGGAAGGCATCCTCAATCTGTGTGTGGCAGTCAGCACGGTGAAGATTGTCGGCCACCAGAAGCCGGACACACTGGAGAGCCGGTATCAGGAGATAGAGTAGATAGACTGATTTATCCGACGGAAAGAGTCCGTCATGAAAACGGATTCATTCCCGGCAATTACAAATTTATATAGGAAAGGACAAGAAAAAATGCGTTTTTCAAAGACAGTGGTAAAATACCGCATACCGATTTTAATCCTGGCGGTTATCTTGATGGTGCCGTCAGTAATGGGAATGGCAGGAACCAGGATCAATTATGACATGCTGGATTATCTGCCGGAAGACATGGACACCGTAATCGGGCAGAATGAATTGATGGAGGAATTCGGCAAGGGGGCGTTCTCCTTTATCATTGTGGAGGATATGGCGGATAAGGATGTTGCAAAGCTGAAGGCGCAGATTGAGCAGGTGGAACATGTGGAAAGCGTAATCTGGTACGATTCCCTGACGGATTTGTCCGTCCCCAAGGAGCTGCTGCCGGATAAGCTTTACAGAGAATTCAATACAGAGCACTCCACCATGATGGCGGTCTTCTTCGACAGCTCCACGTCGGCGGATATCACAATGGACGCCATCCGGGAGATCCGTTCCGTCTGCGGAAAGCAGTGCTATGTATCCGGCATGTCGGCGCTGGTTACAGACCTGAAGGACCTGTGTGAGAAAGAAGAGCCGATTTATGTGGGAATAGCCGTGGCACTGGCCTGCGCCGCCATGCTGCTCCTCCTGGACAGCTGGCTGGTTCCCTTCGTGTTCCTGGCGTCCATCGGCATTATGATACTGCTGAATCTGGGATCCAATTATTTTATGGGAGAGATTTCGTATATTACCAAGGCGCTGTCGGCGGTGCTGCAGTTGGCGGTTACCATGGACTATTCCATTTTCCTCTGGCACAGCTACAATGAGCAGCGGGCAAAGCTGGGGGCGGATGCGATTGGCTGTGGGAAGCCGGATTCGGGTGAGGAGGCAGGCATAAATGCGCAAGGTGGAAAAGAGCGCAAAATAGCCGCTGCACAGCAGAAAGGCAGAGCCGCGGAAGCCATGGAGGCCGCCATCCAGGAGACCCTGGCCAGCGTATTGGGCAGCTCCATCACCACGGTGGCCGGATTTATCGCCTTGTGCTTCATGTCCTTCACCATGGGCAGAGACTTAGGGATAGTCATGGCGAAAGGAGTCCTGCTGGGCGTCCTGGGCTGCGTCACCGTGCTGCCCGCGCTGATCCTGACGCTGGATAAACCTCTGCAGAAGACGAAGCACAGATCCCTGATTCCCGACATGAGCAAATTCGCGGCAGGGACGGTAAAGGTATTCGCGGTCTTCCTGGCAATCTTCGTCGTGCTGATCCCGCCGGCCTATTATGGCTACAGCAAGACCAACGGCGAAGTCTACTACGATATGGGCGAATGCCTGCCAAAGGATATGGAGTATGTAATCGCAAATTCCAAGCTCCAGGAGGAGTTCAATATTGCGTCTACGCATATGCTGCTGCTTGATACAGATATATCTTCCAAAGATATCCGCCGGATGGTGGATGAGATGGAACAGGTTGACGGCGTGAAGTATGTACTCGGACTGGAGTCCGTAATCGGCTCCCTGGTGCCGGAGGAGATTCTGCCCGAATCCGTCACGGAGATTCTCAAGAGTGAAAAGTGGGAATTGATGCTGATCAATTCGGAATATAAGGTAGCAAGCGACGAGGTAAATGTTCAGATCAACGAATTGAACCGTATCCTGAAAAAATATGACGGCGGAGGCATGCTTATCGGAGAAGCACCCTGTATGAAAGACATGATCGAAACCACGGACCATGATTTCAAGGTTGTGAATGCAGTCAGCATCATAGCGATCTTCCTCATCATCGCTATCGTGGAAAAAAGCATCACCCTGCCCTTTATCCTGATTTCCGTGATTGAGCTGGCGATTTTCATCAATCTGGGGCTGCCTCACTATCTGGGACAGAGCCTGCCGTTTATCGCTCCCATCTGTATCAGCACTATTCAGCTGGGCGCCACGGTGGACTACGCAATCCTGATGACTACCCGGTACAAAGAGGAGCGTATGAACGGAAAGGACAAGAAAGCGGCTGTGACAATCGCTCTTTCCAGCGCCATCCCTTCCATCATCGTATCCGGAATGGGACTTTTCGCGGCGACCTTCGGCGTTGCGGTTTATTCCAATATCGACATTATCAGCTCGATGTGTATGCTGATGGCCAGAGGCGCGGTAGTAAGTATATTCTGCGTAATTTTTATCCTGCCGGCATTGCTTCGGCTGTGCGATGGAGTCATCTGCATGACTACGGCAGGAATGCATCACAATCATAACAAGAAAGAAAACAGGAGGAAATTGACGGAGGTAACGGTATCATGAAAAATAAGACGGTTCAGAATATGTTAAAGAATAGAGAAGGAATGGCAGGTAATAGAGGAAATATTCGGATGAAAAAGGCCAGGATTCTGGCTATGGCTCTCTGCATAGCGTGTGCATTGGGGCAGGCAGGTACAGCGGTGTATGCACAGGCATCCGGGGGCAGCGTCCAAGTCCGGGAGACAGCAGGAGCCGGAGCCGAAACGGTTCCGGCCATGGAGATCGGGAAGCTTGTAACCGGTCAAGACGGGCCGATCAATATACTGCTGGCAACAAATACAGACACCGATTCAAAGGCCGAAGCGACCGGTCAGGGCGAAGACAAAGCTGCCCGGGGAAGCGGCGCAAAGGAGCATAGGCCGGCCGGGACAGAGGAGCTTCAGACATCTAAGGAAGAAACGGTCTATATCCTGGCGGATGCCGACGGCTCTGTGCAGAAAATCATTGTCAGCGACTGGATCAAAAATGCTTTGGGGCTGGATGAGATTCATGATATAACAGATTTGAAAGATCTGGAAACCGTAAAAGATGAGCTGGAGTATACTGCAGGCACAGACAATGAAACGGTCTGGAATGCCGGGGGGAAGGATATCTATTATCAGGGGAATACAGAGAAAGATCTGCCTGTCACTATGGATATCACTTATATGCTGGACGGAAAAGAAATAACGCCCCGGGAGCTGGCCGGAAAGAGCGGCAAGGTGACGATCCGTTTCGATTATACCAATACGCAGTATGAAGATGTGACAATCGACGGCGGAAAAACCAGGATTTATGTGCCCTTTGCCATGATGACAGGCATGATTCTGGATGATGAGGTCTTCACCAATGTGGAAGTTACTAACGGCAGACTGGTGAATGACGGAGACCGTACAGTAGTGGTAGGGCTGGCTTTTCCCGGTCTGCAGGAAACATTGGATGTGGACAGGGATAAGATGGAAATTCCGGATTATATGGAGATCACTGCAGATGTGAAAGATTTCGAACTGGGCATGACTGCTACCGTGGCTTCCAATTCTGTTTTCAGCGGTATCGAGCTGGAACGGGATGATGCTGTGGAAGAGCTGAACGGTTCCATGGGGGAACTGAAGGATGCAATGGATCAGCTGATGGATGGGTCCGGGCAGCTTTACGACGGATTGTGTACCCTGCTTGACAAATCGGCAGAGCTGATCGCAGGTATCGATAAGCTTGCCGCCGGTTCTGCAGAGCTTCGAAGCGGCGCGGCCAGCCTGGATGAGGGAGCGGCAAAATTGCAGGATGGCGCGGCACAGCTCCAGAATGGCCTGAATACGCTGGCCTCCAAGAACGGAGAGCTGAACGGCGGAGCAAGGCAGGTTTTCGAGACACTCCTTTCTACCGCCAGGACACAGCTGACGGCGGCAGGTCTGGATGTTCCGGAGATGACAGTGGAGAATTACGAGGAAGTATTAAACCAGGTCATCGCATCGCTGGATGAGGATGCGGTCTACCGGCAGGCGCTGACACAGGTAACCAATGCCGTGGAGGAGAAGCGCCCCTACATCGAATCCCAGGTTACCGATGCGGTGAGAGGAGAAGTGGCGGTTAAGGTAGAAGCGGCTGTACGCGAACAGGTGACACAGAAGGTGACCGAAGCTGCAGGAGAGCAGGTCAGCGCAGCAGTGACGGAAGCGGTCAGGCAGCAGGTGACGGCAAAAGTCACGGAAGCAGCAGAGGAACAGGTCCGCGCAGCAGTGACACAGGCAGTCAGGACAGCTGTGACAGAGCAGGTGGAAGCTGCCGGGAAAGCGGAGATCACGAATCAGGTGACGGCAGCGGTGAAGGCAGAAGTGACAAAGCAGGTTACCGAAGCCGTGAGAGCGGAAGTGACGAAGCAGGTTACCGAAGCGGTGAAGACAGAAGCGACAGCGCAGGTGACGGCGCAGGTAAGGGAACAGCTGAGTAAAGCGGTAACGGAAGAAACCGGTAAAAAGGTGTCCGGGGAAGTGATTCAGAAGGTGACCGGAATGGACCAGGCTGCCTATGAAGCCGCTGTGGAGGCCGGAACCATAAATGAACAGACAAAATCAGAGGTGGACAGGGCTGTTGCAGAGCAGATGGAATCGGAGGAGGTGAAGAACCGGATCAATACGGAGGTAGATAACCGGATGGAGTCGGAAGCCGTGAAAGGCCAGATCAGCACCAGTGTGGATAACCAGATGGAATCCGACACTGTGAAAGATCAGATCCGTACCAATGTGGATACGCAGATGGAGTCGGAAGCCGTGAAAGGTCAGATCCATACCAATGTTGATGCTCAGATGGCAGGCAATACCGTAAGGGAACAGATCGATGCGAATGTAAAATCAGTGATTGAGGAAAAGGTGGAGGAGCAGATGGCAACCGATGATGTGAAGGCTCAGATTGAAGCCAACACAGCGGCCCAGATGGAAGCTGTCGTTCCCGCCAAGGTGGAAGAGCAGATGGCAGGCGATGAAATCAAGGCTGCTATCCAGGCCAATATTGACCAGCAGATGCAGTCAGTGGTTCCTGCCAAGGTAGAGGAGCAGATGGCCAGCGAGGAGATCAAGGCTGCCGTTCAGTCCAATATAGATGCGCAGATGAACAGCGCGGCGCTGAAGGATACCGTCGCTGCCAACACAAAACTTCAGGTGCAGAAGGCGATCACGGAGAATATGGCCGGAGAGGAAGTACAAAGCAAGCTTGCCGCCGCATCGGAGGGCGCAAAGTCTGTTATCGCCCTGAAATCATCCATTGACAGTTACAATGTATTCTATCTGGGGCTTCAGGCGTATACGGCAGGAGTAGCGGAGGCGGCTTCAGGCGCCGGCACATTGACGGCAGGAATCGGTGAACTGAGGGGCGGTACATCGAAGTTGTATGACGGTTCCAATCAGCTCTATGACGGCATTCAGACCATGAAAAAGAGTACGCCGGCTCTCACGGAAGGGATAACGAAGCTTCGGGACGGCGCCCTGGAACTTTCCGACGGACTGGATCAGTTTAACGAAGAAGGCATTGGCAAGTTGGTGGATGCGGTGGACGGAGACCTTCAGGGACTCATCGACAGGCTCCGGGCTATGGCTGACGTATCGAAAAATTACAAATCCTTCGCCGGGATTGCGGAGGAAATGGACGGAAGTGTGAAATTTATTTACCGCACGGACGCTATTGAAGCGGATACCAGAAAGTAGAAATTGTAAAAAAGCCAGATGGAATTGTATCAGCCTGCTTAGCCGGCTTTATGTACGGCAAAGCGGGCTGATGCTCTTTGGGATACTTTATAGTATAAAAAGGATACATATTCTTGCGAAAAAAAGGTCTACTGTGTAGAATAAAAAAGATCATAGTTGTCTTAAGCAGGCGCTGTATAGGGCCAGGCAGAACTGGAAACAGGGGATAAAGCTAGATGAAGGCGTCAAACTTTCTGCAGTTAAAGATTTATCGGCGGACTTTTTTAATTTATCTGTCCATTGTAATTGTGTTCTTTTTCTTCATTATTTCCAACCGCTATAACAATGCCCGGTTAGCGGGGCAGCAGTTTTTCTCTGAACACATGGACAGGGCATTTTCCCAGGCGGAGGATGAACTGGACAGCGTGATCGGCACAATAGATAATTTTCTGATCCGTCTGAACAGCAGCCCGGTGTTGAAGAAGGATTTTTTCTATTTTTTCGGGGCTTCCCCGGCGGAATATACAACGTCCAGGCTGCGCAGCGGGGACATGACCTATGAAAGCTACCTGAGTACCTGCGATAATCTGGTTACAGACTGCAATTACCTGATTCGGTACATTATCTATTACTCTGAGGAGAATGTCATGTGCATGGAATACAGCCCGGAAGGGTATTCCAGGTGCAAGATGATCGAGCCCCAGGAGGGGGAGGCCCTGTGCAGGACGGGATATGCTTATACCAGAGATATTTACCGGGATTCGGTGTACAAGGGAAAGATAGCCTTTATCATCGATGTGGACGTTCCGATTGAAAGCGCTTTTTGTCAGCAGGGAGAAATTGCTGTCTGGCTGGAGATTCAGGGCGCCGGGAAACGTCTGGGGAATGCGTTGGACGGTGATTTGGAGTTTGGCGAGATTACGGAATCCGGAAGGCTTCAGGGAGTGTTTTCCCTGACATCCGGAAAGGTAGGAAAATATTTTTATGCGGTGAACGCGTCGGAGAATTATTCTTATCTGGTAGTGGCAGCAGGGAGGGCCGGGGCTTATATGCAGAGCCAGATAAAGGAATTGTGGGTTTTGTTCTTTTGCCTGCTCCTGGTATTCCTGTTGATTACGATGCTCTATATGCGGCAGTTTTCTGCAGACGGCAGATTTCTCCAGGATATCCTGCGCAGCGTGGAAAGCGCCAGGAACGGATCGTTTCAGCGTATCCGGGTGGGAAAGCGCAGAGATGAATACGCCGTCATTGCCAGGCAGCTAAACGGGCTGTACGAATATCTGGAAGCTTTGATCCAACAAAAATATGAACTGACCATCAGTCAGCAGCGGACGCAGATGCAGATGCTGAGTTCCCAGCTGAATCCCCACTTCCTGTACAATACCCTGGAACGGATCAGGCTGCGCGCTCTGCGGGTACAGAATATGGAGGTTGCCCAGGCTACGGCAAACTTAGGCCTGTTATATCGCAATATCGTAAAGACAGAACCTGTGATTACCCTGGAAAAGGAGATCGCCATTACGAAACAGTACCTTGATCTGATGTGTTTCCTTTATGATGATCAGTTTCTCTATCACTGCGATGTGAAGGAGGAGATTCTGGGGATTCTGACGCCTAAAATCTGGATGCAGCCCATTATGGAGAATTTTTTTAAACATAATTTCAAGGAGAATGAAAGTATCAAGGTCATCGTGTTTACAGGGGAGAAATGCGGGGAGGGAATCAGGCTCACATTTTTTGACAATATGGGGAATATCCCGGAGGGGCAGCTTGAATATCTAAACGGCTGCTTCACGCCGGAAGAAGGTAAAAAGAACGAGGAAGACAGGGGGGGCATCGGCCTCCAGAATGTGTACCACAGGCTTTGGCTTTATTATGGGGATAAGGCATCAATGACAATCCGGAACAATGCGCCGTCCGGGGTGTGTATTGAGGTGTTGCTCAGGGACTGCGCAGAAATAACCTGCGAAGTATCCTCGCAGGCCGTTACGGAACACTTTTTTAGAAAGGAGGCAGACTGATGTACCGGATGCTGGTGGTGGACGACGAGAAAGATATCAGGGAGAATATCCGATATCTTCTGGACTGGAGCCGATATGGAATAAACCAGATTGAGACGGCGGCTACGTATGAAGAGGCGGTGAATAAGGCGCTGGATATAAGGCCCCATATCATATTGATGGACGTGAAGCTGGGAGACGGCCGTTGGGGATATGAACTGGTGGAGTATTTACGGGCGTCCGGCCTTAAGGCAGTGTGCTGTATGATCAGTGGTTATGACGAGTTTAAATATGTACAGAGATCCATGCAGGCTGCCGCCAGAGATTATCTTTTAAAGCCTGTGGACGTGGGGGAATTGGAACGCTTTTTGGAACGGGCAATTGCAGAGGAACTGAAGGGAAAGCTGCCGCTTCAGAGAGACGATGCGCCGGATGTGGACCCGGTGCTGAAGGTGGAGTATGGCACGCTTTCCAAGATTACCAACAAGATTATCATGATTGTGAAGGGGAATTATCGAAGCTCCCTGTCCCTGGTGGGGATAGGAGAAATGTTCTGTATGAGCAGCAAATATATCGGGAGAATTTTTCTGCAGGATACGGGAATGAAATTTTCCGAGTATCTGATGGCATACCGTATGGTACAGGCGAAGCGGCTGATTGAGACTACGGGGGACAAGGTTGCAGTCATTGCCGGGCAGGTGGGGTATACCCAGGTAAATAATTTTTATGTGCATTTTAAGGAATATTACGGCTTTTCTCCCACAGCGCTGCGGGATACAGGGGAAGAGGAAGGGGCAGAAAGCGGCGGGGAGAATGGAGGGACACATGGAAAGGTATAGAATCGTCCGGAGCCTCCTGCTTTTTGTACCGGTAGTTTTTCTGGCGGCAGGATGCGGCGGAGACAGGGAACGGGAAAAGTTTCCGGACAGCCGTGAGGAGCCGGCCAGGCTGGTTTATTATACCATAGGCGAGCCGGACTCGGGCCTGGGGCAGGGGGAGGAGGCGCTGAATGAGCTGTTGCTGGAGCGGTACGGCTTTACGGTGAGTTATAACCGTGTAGGTTGGAATGACTATGAGGCAAAATTGGATTCCCTCTTCAGCACGGACGGAAAATTTGATATAGCCTTCGCCTGGACGGATAATTACGTGGAAAATGCCCTGGCAGGAAACTGGCTGGATCTTACAACTTATATGGAGGGAACCTGTGCGGACACATTTGCGGCGGTAAATGATAAATTTTGGAAGGGCGCCACAGTGAACGGATGTATTTACGGTATCCCTACCAATAAGGAGCTGGCCGTGCCCATGTATTTTCTGTACGACAGGGAACTGGTAGAAAAATACGATATTGACATAAGGGAATATCCTACATTGGAGTCTATGGAACCTTTGCTGCAGATGATTTCCGGTGAGGAGCCGGAATATATACCGTTGTTTATGACCAACAGCAATGTCAATTTTGCGTCTATGGGAGGTTATGAATATGTGACCTATGCGGACATACCGCTGGTAATACGGACAGAGGACGCCTCGGCGACGGTGGTGAATCTGTATGAGACGGAGTATTGCAGGGAGCTTCTGGATACGCTCCATAAGTACTACATCGCGGGCTATATCAATGAGGATGCTTCCGTGAGAACCGCGTTTTCCCGTTTCCAGGGGGAAAAGGTTTTCCTTCGGATTGCCAGCGGCGGGCCGGATTCGGAGGTCAGCTTTTCTTCTACCTTTGGCTACCCCATTGTGACACAGTGTGCCAGCGATCTGGTAGTGACTTCGGAATCCGCCCTGGGGGGAGTCATGGCGGTGAATGCCAGGACAGGACATCCGGAGGAATGCGCCGTCTTCCTGAATGCGGTGAATACGGATCCGGATATCCGCAATCTGCTGAATTATGGGGTGGAGGGGATTCACTATGAATTGAATGAAGACGGGCAGGTAACCTATCTTTCGGATGACTACAGAGGAGTAGCCTATACGCAGGGAAATTGGTTTATCCTGAAAACAGTAGCAGGGGAGAATCCGGATAAATGGGAAGTGTATCGGGAATTCAACGATATCGCCATAGAATCGCCCATTTTGGGATTTATCCCGGATTTGTCCGATTTCTCTGTAGAATGCGACAATGTGGGCCAGGTGTGCAGGAGATACGAGAATGCGTTGATGACGGGAACCGTAGACCCGGAGGAATTCCTTCCGAAGCTGCAGGATGCACTGGAACAGGCCGGAATCGGAACTTTGCAGCGGGAGCTTCAGCGCCAGATAGATTTCTGGACATTATCCAGAAGGAAATAAGAGAATGTTTCCTTTTTATACTATAAAGAATCCCATAAAGACTTTTTGACACCACTGTTAAAACTTATAATAAAATAAGCTATAAAGAGTATTGAATGCGCAAAATGACGAAAAAGTAGGAGAGGATGGTGTCGAAAATTGAAGAATAAGGAAAAAATGCCGAAGACAGCAGGCGCCGGGGCGGAAACGAAGAAACAGGGAGGCAAGAAGAGACGGTGGACGAAGGGCGACACGGAGCTGACGCTTCTGGGGCTTCCAACTTTTCTGTGGTTCGTGGTGTTTGCATATCTGCCCATGTTTGGTACGATCATTGCCTTTAAAAAATATAAGATTTCCGCGGGGCATGGTTTTCTGTACAGCCTCTTCCACAGCGAGTGGGTAGGCTTTGACAATTTTGCCTTTTTCTTTAAATCCAACGCGTTTGCCATGCTGTTACGCAACACGATTCTTTACAATATCGTCTTCATAATCCTTGGAACTGCGATTCCGGTCACATTGGCAATCGTGATCAGCCAGCTCTACAGCAAGCTGCTGTCAAAGGTTTATCAGACGATGATGTTCTTCCCCCACTTTATGAGCTGGGTGGTGGTGAGCTATTTTGTGTACGCTTTCCTGAATCCTACCAAGGGGCTTTTGAACCAGGTGGTGGGCTTTTTCGGCGGGGATC
>OFHB01001643.1_pt1 | contig 12634 bp, 6 predicted proteins | sample 1521881 | NCBI WGS metagenome assembly OFHB01 (sample SAMEA3504090, study PRJEB24116) | mouse gut metagenome | biome: mouse gut; feature: mouse-associated habitat; material: faeces | place: Denmark | collected 2011
CGCGTCCTCAGCGCAAAGCGCTTCGGAATGGAGAAAAAAATGAAACAACAGGAACTGACCTGTATCGGCTGCCCGCTCGGCTGCACGGTCACCGTCACCACAAACGATCTTCCCGGGCCCGACGGGGAAAACATCCTCTCCGTCACCGGAAACACCTGCCCCAGGGGCGACTCTTATGCCAGAAAAGAAGTCACCTGCCCGACCCGCATCGTGACCTCCACCGTCCGCGTCCGGGGCGGAACCTCGCCTCTGGTAAACGTAAAAACTGCTTCAGCCATCCCCAGGGACAAAATCTTCGACTGCATGAACGCCATAAAGGATGTCACCGTCACTGCGCCGGTGCACATCGGCGACCGGATTCTCTCCAATGTCGCCGGCACAGATGTCGATGTCATCGCAGCCCGGAACATCCCGTCCGCAGAAGTATAAATCCTGACAAAAAAAGAGCAGATATACTGCTCTTTTTTTGTTTACGCCGTACTTTTGCTCTCCGCTTCCGTCCGCACCGTTTCCTTCGTTTCTTCCTCCCGCATCAGAACCACCGAGGAAAGTTTCTGCATACGTATCTCAAGAATCCCGCTTTTCACCTCGTAGTGCTTCGGCATCGGCGAATATCCGGTCTCAGTCGTAATCATAATCCGCTCCAGCGCGCATTCCCGCGGCAGACCTGCCGGCCATACTTCCAGCTCGACATCACGCTCCGCAGCGCCATTGTTGACAATTATAATAAACTGCTGCGTTCTGTTGAACCTCGCATAGCAGAGCAGATCCTCCCCGCCGGTCAGAAACTTCAGCGATCCGACACGCAGCGCCGGCGAATCCCTGTGAATCCGTATCATATCGCGGTGAAAATCCACCAGAACCAGATCCTCCCTGCCCCAGGGGTAGGTTCTCCGGTTATCCGGGTCAGTAAAACCGCACTGTCCTGCCTCGTCGCCGTAATATATCGTCGGAGCCCCCGGCCAGGTCATCTGCACTACCACCGCAGAGCGGAACACTGCCGGACAGATGCCGTCGGATGCTGCGTCCGTGCCGAGCACGGATGCCCTGCCCGCCCTTCCGTTCGTCCTGGTGAGAAAACGCGAATGATCATGATTGGAGAGCTGGTTCATTGCACATTGAAGCTGGGACGTCTGAAAACTGGCCATATAGTGTTTCATGGCGCCCTCAAAATTGCCGATTTTCCCTTTCAGTTCCGGTCTCGCCTCATCACTGTGCTTCTCCATCCCCGTCAGAAACCAGGTCAGCGGCTCCATAAACGCGTCATAATTCATAACCGTATCCCACTGATCGCCCTTTTCCAGCCAGTCCTTCGGATTGCCGTAATGTTCCGCCAGAATAATTGCATCCGGATTCGCCGTCTTTACGGCCTTCCGGAAATCGCGCCAGAATCTGTGATTATACTCCGGGGAGTGACCAAGATCAGCCGCGACGTCGAGTCTCCATCCGTCGGCATTATAGGGCGGAGACACCCATTTTGCCGCAATCCACATAATATATTCGTAAAGCTCCCGCGATCCCTCGTAATTGAGCTTTGGCAGCGTATCGTGTCCCCACCATCCCTCATAAGATGTATTGTAGGGCCACGCCTCACCGTTCTCAAAGCGGAAAAAATCCCGGTACGGACTGTCCCCCGCAATAAATGCGCCCGTCTCATAATCCGCATTTCTCGCATAGATCTTCTCCCGGTCCATCCATTTGTTAAATGAACCACAGTGATTAAACACACCGTCCAGAATCACCTTCATCCCCCTGGCGTGAATTTCCTCAACCAGCTCCGCAAACAGCTGGTTCCCTGCCCGGAGATTCCGCAGACTTGTCACACGGCTGATATAGCGCGTCGCCTGCTGATTGTCGCTGCACCCTTCCGGAAGCAGAACCCCCTCATCCTCCACAATCCGTCCGATGTGGGGATCGATAAAATCATAATCCTGGATATCATACTTATGGTTTGACGGCGAGACGAACAGCGGATTAAAGTAAATTACCTCCACACCCAGCCGCTGAAGATAATTCAGCTTCTGTCTTACCCCCTCCAGATCCCCGCCGTAAAATTCTGCCACGGAAAAATCCGACGGACACTGATTCCAGTCTTCCACTTTCCTGCTGCCCCCGCGGATATAAAAATATTCATCTGTCAGCACATCATTTGACGGATCCCCGTTATAAAAACGATCCACCAGAATCTGGTACATCACAGCCCCTTTGGCCCAGTCCGGTGTCGAAAATCCCGGCAGAATCCGGAATGCATACTCACTGCGCACATCCCTGCTGATACCGTAACAGTCATAATAGACATGCAGCAGACCGCTGGCAATCTCAAAATAGTAGAAAAATGGCTCTTCTCCCATTTCCACAGTCACCGAATAATAGTCAAATCCGTCTTTTGTCTCCGTGCGCCTCATCTTATAGCGCACTGGCACGTCCTTATTTTCACACAGCCACACAATATCGGCATTGTCCGCCGCCGTCCGGAAACGGATCGTCACCTTATCACCTGCACGTGGTTCCACCGGCTGTCTGTAATCCGCCGTACCGTCTGAAAAAAGCGCATCCTTTCTCAGAAGCGGGCGCATCTGCATAATATACTGCCATATACGGCCTAACTCATAAACAGAATCCACTTTTCCCATAAATTATATCCTCCCTGTACAGCGCCCTGCATCCCGGATCCGGCCATCCGCCGCATCCGCTGCCACCGCTTTGCCTGTTCCGGAGCAGACCGTTCTATACCACCCGGAACTTCCTGGTATCCCCCTTCAGACCGACTGTCACGGAAGCCGTCTGCTGCATCATCTCCGCAATTCTGTCCGCCTCCATCGAAATCCTTGTCACACGCTCGGCAATATCATTCGTGCTGACGGCTCCGTCGCTCGCTGCCCTGCTCACCTCGGAAATCGAGGATGTCACACCGCTGACCGACGCCAGCAGCTGCTGGGAAGTCGCGCTGAAGTCCGTCACCAGACCATCCACATAATTTGCGTCTTCGCTGTAATTATCCGCCATCTGTTCAAATACGTCAAAGCTCTCCGTGATATCACTGCCCACAAATTCCAGCAGACGTTCCGCGTCTGCGGCCAGGTTGGCCACCGCATTCTGCACGCGGTCAGTGACTTCCTGGATATGGGCCACCGTCCGCGACGACTGTTCCGCCAGATTCCGGATCTCATTCGCCACAACGGCAACCCCTTTCCCGGCTCCCCCTGCCCTCGCCGCCTCAATCGAGGCGTTCAGCGAGAGCAGATTCGTCTGCGACGTAATACTCATAATCGACTCCGCCATCACGCCGATCTGTTCCACAACCTTGGCGTTTTCCAGCGCCTTTGAGAGGCTCTCCCGGATCTCCCCCTGTACCGCCATTGTCTCCCTGCGGCTCTCCGTCACTCTTTTCTTTGTCTCCGATGCCCTGGTATGAATCTCCTCGACCCGCGCCGAACCATCCTGTGCGTGATCTGCCATACTCTTCGCTGCCAGTTCAATCTCGCCCGACATCGCATTCACCTCCTGCGCGGACGCGGCAGTCTCGTCATTCCCTCCCGCCAGCTCCTGCGTGGTGGAGGAAACCGTCGCAATCTCCCCGGTCAGATTACTCAGATTTTTCTCCGTATTCTCCACAACCTCCTCCAGCCGGTCCACCTGTCCCTGAACCACGCCGATAAGCCCGCGCATATTTTCAGAAATGTGTGAAAAACTCCTGATCAGTTCGCCAATCTCATCTTTTCTGGCCAGTTCCCTCTCAGAAATCTGCTCTGTAAAATCCCCCTGGGCCATCCGCTCCGCATACTGCACGGATTTCTTAACATTACGGATTGTGTCTATCGCAATATACACCACCCACGCATCGCACAGCAGCGAAAATACAATCATTTTATACAGGAAATCATTCTGGCTCACCTGCATCTTTTCTGAAAGATCCTGACTCATCGCGTCCGTCACAACCGCCACTCCCGCATCGTCAAGATCCGGATGCTCAAACCTGACAAACGCGTCCATGTTTTCAATCGCTTTGTCCCGGAGATCCTTCATATGTTCCACTCCCCCGACAACCCCGTATGCTCCGGACAGCAGTATCACCACGGTCAGAAGCGCCATTTTCACTGTCAGTTTCAGTTTCCCACTCATTCCCATACCATATTCCTCTCTTTTTATTCTTTTCCGCTCTTTTTCTTCCGTTCATTCCCGGCAGAGCCGCACCGGTCATTAAACACATACGCTGTTATTTTACCATGTACTTCCAGCTCCGGCAACAGCCAGTTACAAAAACCACAGCCCCGCCCCCACATATACGCAGAGCCACAGCGGATGCCCGAACGGAATCTGCGCATTTCCACACAGACAGAACGCAATATAAATTGCCATCACGCCCACAGTCCACACATGTTCCATCCCTCCGCTTCTCCCTCTCCCGGGCAGCAGGCCTGACACACCTGCGCCAAGGACCGCCAGCTGGTAAAGAACAAATGGAATCAGAATAAAAATACCATACCGGTACGCCATATACAGATAACCGTTTCCAGCCGCGGCCTCCTCCCCGGAAAGCAGCGGCTCCTCTCCGTTTCCGAACAGTCCGATGCCCCGCACATAAGCTTTCCGGATCTTCTCCGTCTCCGCCGCAGCCTTTCGTTCCGGCACAATTTCACTGACATGCTCCGGCATCACTTCCGCGAGAGACAGAAGAATCTCCTCCGGCTCGGCTGACAATTTTCTCTCATCCTCAAAAGAAAGAGCTGTCCCCAGCATTTCCGGCAACACCTTAATCCCCGCGTGAAAACCGGCCACGGCGAGCGCAGCAGCCAGAAAACACACCACAGACAAAGCCACATTCCGCGACAGCCACAGACGCACCTGTTTCCATTTCCGGCACACAGAAAACAAAAGGCACAGCGCAGGCACACCGGCCGCCACATATCCCGTCTGATTCTCTGCCCTGAGCACAAGATATCCTGCAAGCGCCATTCCGGCAGAACAAAGCACAATCCTCACACGGCCGCCTTTTCCCCCGGAGCACATCACGCGCACCGCGTCCAGCGCAAATGTCAGCAGCAGAAGCACCGCAAACATCGCATTTTCTTCCGGACTGCCGGACAGACCGTTGTACTGTACCGCCAGCAGCTTAGGCCGGAACACCACACACAGCAGGATGCTGACAAAAAAAACAATCTCCAGCGCATCCGCTATCACAACATACATCCTCCGCGGCGTTTTCATCCCCGTCCACCGGAAAATAAAATACCCGCCGGCCAGCAGCATCCCGTAACCATAAAAATGAAACGCCCCGCCCGCAAAAAAATCCGAAACAATCGTCCCCGCCCATAAGGCCATCCAGAAATAAGCCGCCGGCGACTTCCATACCCTGCTCCGGCAGACCTCAAGGTCAGCCTCTCCAGCCACAGCCGGCTCACCGCAGCCAGCCGGCCTGTGCCCCAGGCTTCCATGCCCGGCCGGTTTCCGTTCAGCGCTCTCACGCTCACCACAGCCGCAGAACCGCCCGGCCGCAGCCAGCAGAACCATACATCCCAGCACCTGATAGCGGTATTTCTCTTCATCACGGTTCCAGCCGGACAGACTGGTGTACATGCACCAGAAAAACAACAGACTGACCGCCAGACGCAGTGCAGACCATTCTGCACCGGAACTCTCTTTTCGTCCTTTTACAGAATTTACCAGACTGTCAAACTGTGAAAACGCATACTCCGCCCATCTTCCCGGCGGAAAATACTGGCAGTGCCATCCGCCGCGGCTCCTTAAGAACCGCTTATCCGCCACCAGAAACACACACAGAAACAGCAGACTGACTACAGCCGCCACAGTCCAAAAGCGAACTGCACTGTATTCCACAGCCGGCTTCTCCCGCAGCTGCATCGACGAAAAAGAAAGCTGCGCGCCTTCCTGTCCTTCCACGTAAAACCCGATGCGGTACAAAAGTATCTCAGGATTCAGACGGATTGCATTTCTGCCGGAAACCAGCAGAACCTGCTCCCCGTAAACCCTCTCACCTGCCCTGTCGTAACCGCGCAGCTCTACAGGCAGCTCCGGTACGCTCAGTCTGTCCACCGTGACCACAAGCTCCGCCCAGCTGTTCTCTGCTCCGTCAGGCGGCAGCTTTTTTACCGCCTTGTCTGACAAAAGCGTAAAACACCTGCCACGTGCATCATACTGAAACGTACTGCTGTCCTCCGTCAGCGCGCTTTCCGAAAAATCACAGACATGTCCCGGCTGCAGAAACGCTTTCAGGGATACAGAACCCCCGGCTGCCATCATTGCCGCCATTATTCCGGTTAACATCCCGGCCAGCACCACTGCCAGCCCTTTCCATATTTTCAGATCTGAACTTTTTTCCATGGCACTTTCCGACATTTCCTCTTTTCTATCCCCGCATTTCCGTTACTTTCACCGTCCTGCTCAAAATAGATCCCCATCATCAGGTACATCCCCATCCAGCACAGAAACAAAAACGGCAGCTCCAGGTTTTCCATCAGAATCAGAATAAAGGCGGCCAGCATATCTGCAAACAGATAATATCCATACCCGTTACGGTGCGCCAGCATATACTTCCACGCACAGACCAGATTCATAAATACCATAATGGTGTATGGGATCAGTGAAAAAATACCATACCGGTACAAAAATGCAATAAATCCATTGTGCGGCCAGCGGTTCTTCCCCCAGAGCTTCACTTTATTCTCATGTCCAAGCAGATTCGTCTCACGCAGATAGCCGAGCCAGTAATAATTTCTCGCAGACGTGAAATCTTCAAAAGAATGTTTTCCAAACAGCTTTTTCAGAATGCGGCTGTCCAAAAATCCTCCTTTTTTCGGACTATCCGCCGGCTGCATACCGGCGGACATCTCATCGGCTGGTCACTCTCCGGCGCCCCGCCTGCCGGCATTTCCTCCACAGACAACATTTCCTGCTGCATCACGTTCCCCGGAATCTCTCCCGCGGCATAAACATGCACCGGCCCGAAAATGGTTTCCCATAGATCCAGGTCTGCCGTTGTCGTAAACACTTCATCAGACTGAAACCGTACCTCCGTCCCTAATATTCCCGGAAGATGCGTCAGCCCCCAGGTCCCTGCCAGAGAAACAGGCACCACAAGAACTGCAGCTGCCAAAAACACCAGCAATGTACGCCTCTTTCCCCCTGCCGGCCCTCTCATATAGAATCGTTTCAGCACAAAAACAGCCAGAACAAGCGCCGCCGGGATCACTCCGGACGACGACTGTGTCTTCCAGAGCAGCACGCCCGACAAAACCGCTCCCGCCACTTCTGCCCAGAGCAGAGGAGAGGACATCTTTTTTCCCAGCCTGTAATCAATATCTCCCCAGAATGCAGCCCAGACAAACAGAAGATACATCGCATACATCCCCGGACTATAATAAGAGCCAAGGTAGCGCGCCCCTTCAGCCAGTGGCCTGCACAGAAAACAGAACACAGTCGTAACTACAAAGCTCAACAGAACTGCATTCACAAACTCCCTGACAATCTCCTCTTTTTTCTCCATATTGTTCCACTGGAAGAAAAAAAATCCGACCACAAGCAGCATCACATACCCTGAAAAAGAATACCTCTTCGCCACAAAAAAATCAGACGCGCAGACCATCAGCCACAGCACCGTCCATGCCCGGACCAGCGGGTTTCTCCAGTTGCGCTTCTTTAGCTTTCCCTCATAGCAGAGCACACCGATAAAGATCACTGAAATGGAACACACCAGCATATGAACTTTATAATAGCGGTTCGTCTCATAAAGCTTCAGATCTGTAATCACCTGCATATACAGAATCAGAAACAGAAAAGCAGACGTGCGCAGCCTGCTCCTCCATCTGCCGGCACGGCAGGATACCATACAACCGGCACTCTCCCCCGCCATCTGATAAATCCCCTGCAGAAAATCAATCACCGCATACCACTCCGGCAGCCTCAGGCCGGATTTCCTCCACAGCTTTTTTATCAGCAGGCTGATCCCGGTATAAAAAAGAAACGCGATTCCCCAGACCCTCGCAAATCTGCCCGGCGCAAACTTTATCTCTTTTTCACGGAACTGTACTTTATCAAATAAAAAAGCGGCTCCCACCTGCCCTCTCACCCGTATGATCAGGCCGGAATAACTCAGCCCTTCTGTCCGGATCTCATTTCGCCCCCCGGTCAGCACGACTTCCTCCGCGGCAACCATTTCCCCCGCAGGAGTATAGTACTCAAAAACCGTATGAATCCCCGCGCCATGTGCCTGGGAAAGATCCATACGGATATAATTCCACTCCTGCGCCTTATCGGACACAGTAAAAACCTTATACGCATCCTCTGCTGTCACCACAAACCGGTCTTCCTCAGGCCGGTACTCCATCCCGGATACATCCCCGTTCCGGAAGTCCGCCAGAATATCACAGACCCTGCCGCCGTCGTAAAACCGGTTCAGATCCGTACTGCCACTGACCGCCATAAGCCCCGCAATTACACCAAAAATCACACCTGACAACAGCCAGAACAATCTCTGGAAAAAAGGGTTCTCCATTTTATAATCTCCATCCATTATTTATCAGAACCACCTGGCAACTATTTTTTAATCGTATCATTGTCCATCCGATTTCGCAAGTTCATTTTTATTATTATAAAAAGATGCCATGAAAAGATACCGTTCAGGGTAAAATATAAATTGCGAATCCCCTGGGACGTGTTATAATAACTATTAAGATGCTTATGAGGAGGTACATTAATGCATTTTTTACAACTTTCCAGAACACTGTCGTGTCTGACAGCGTGCTTCACGCTGGCTCTTTCCGAACCGGCATTTATCTCTGCCACAGAAGCCTCTGAGAGCCTTCCCGGCATTCTTTCTACCGAAGAAGCTGCCGGAGGCGCTCAGGCAGAAAATATCACGGATCCCGACAGCATCCCCTCTCCGGACACGGAAGAACCGCAGCGCATATTTTCGGACACGGATTCCGATTCTTCAGCCGGAACAGGCAGCGACGGCTTACCGGAATCCGGAAACATCGTACGAAATCCGGAGAAAATAGAGGATACTGTCCTTCCATCCTTTTCCGTGGCTGACAGCTATGAGATGGTCACGGACGGAGAAATGAAAGATGGCTATTATATAAAGAAAGTTTCCGCTCAGGATATAGAAAACAACGGAGTAAACAATGCCATCCAGAGCGCCCTTGACGACGCATATGTTTACGCATCCGCAGCCATTCCCTACAAAATCTACATCGAGCCCGGCACCTATACCCTGACCCGAGGACTTCGCATTTACAGCAACACCTTCCTTTTTATGGATCAGGTCACATTTGTCCAGAAAAAAGACATTACTGCCAATATGCTCAAAGTCGGTAACCACAATGACACACAGAACGGATATTTTTACCAGAATATTACACTCTACGGAGGTGTGTGGGATGAAAACGGCAACAGCAATACGGCGGTAAAAGTCGGACACTGTGCCGGCTTCTCCATGATCGGTCAGACCGTGCAGAACACAGCAAACTCCCATCTGATGGAAGTTGCCGGTGTGAAAGATTTTCTTTTAAGTGACTGTACCTTCCAGGACCAGACACTTGATAAAAATTCCGAGCGTATGACGTACGAAGCGGTACAGCTCGATCTGCTGATTCCGGATCACATCAAAGGTTATGCCTACGAGGTTCTCGCAAATGACGGTATCACTGTGGATAGCTGTACATTCCGCAATGTTCCAAGGGGAATCGGCTCTCATACATCTATTTTGAACTGTCCGATGACCAATATCAGAATCACAAATAATACCTTCTCGGATATGACGAGCGCGGCTATCCATGGCTGTAATTTTACCAGCTGCACCATTTCCGGAAACACCATCACCAACACGCCGCGGGGCATTGCAATTTATTCGGTGCGCAATAACGGAACCTTCCTCGCCTCCACGGTTGCTTCATCCGGCAATGTGCTCACAAATATATCCGGAAGCTATAATACTCCCGCTGCCGATCAGAAGATTAAAATCACCGGCAATTCCATCAGCTGCCGCGGCAAAGATCAGTATATGCCCTACGAAAAAACCGGTATTCTCGTGCGCGGTTTTATTCACAATGGCAGCTATACCCCTCAGGACGGCGACTATGTTCCCACCGGGGACTACTATCTGAGCGGCGTAACCATCACCGGCAACACAATCACAACGGAATGCGACGGAATCATGGCCTACAACGTCAGGAACGCGGTGATCAGCCAGAATCCGGAAATCCGGTACACCGGAGATGCCTCAAAGAATCACAACGGCATTTCTCTGCTGGATCACTGTTCAGATATCACTGTAACCGGCAACCAGCTCTCGGGCATGCCCGGCAGCGGAATCCTGCTGCAGTCTTCCGCTGCAACAGCAGTTTCCGATAATACCATATCCGCATCCCGTTACGGCGGCATCTACGTATACAACAATTCATCCGTCGCGGCGATCGAAAATAATACTCTTACGGACGTCTGCAAAGATACCCCGCTTGGTGCCATCAGCATCGGCAGATCGGGAAGCACCGCTTCGATTCAGAAGAACCGGATCGTCTCCCCCGGCTCTTTCGGCGTTCTGGTCATCGGCGGAACCGCAGATGCCATTGATAAAAACAATATAGAAAAACCTGCCAACTACGGAATCCTGCTCACGGAAAATGCCTCTGTGACCTCCATCCGCGAAAACCGGATTACCTCTGGCAGTGCCATGGGCATTACAGTCGCCGGCTCCGCGTCTGCCGTACAGATCGCTGCAAACACAATTCAGCAGTGCAAAACAGCGCAGATTTATGTCAATCAGGACACGTCCCTGAAGACCGTTACAATCTCTGGTAATTCCCTGACCGGAGAAGGCGACGCTGCCGGAATTCGCGCAGATTCCGGCAGAGCTGTAATTACCGGCAATACCATCACCGGCTGTCAGTATGCCATGCATGTGAGTTCCGGGGCAACTACAGCCATAAACCCGAATCTCTGCAGCAACAACAAAATGAATGGCGTGCAGATTGACAGCATATCCTGCATCAATCCGGACAGACCCTCCTCCCTCACCGCGAAAGCGGACGGAAACGATAAAATTCAGCTGAGCTGGGAAAAAACGGATGGTGCGGACGGATACCGTGTATACCGCTCGGAGACAGAGGACGGCGTCTATCAGAAAATAGGCTCCGTATCAGCGGATAAAACCAGCTGTACCAGCACAAATCTGAAGGCGGACACGAAATATTACTACAAAATTGCGGCATACAAAAAATCAGCAAACAAAAAAACAGTTGTACTGAGCGGTTACAGTAAAACCATCTCAGAGACAACTGCAAAACAATAATCTCCACAGATAATATCTATCGGATCCGGCAAAAAACTTCCCTGCTGACAGCAGGGAAGTTTTTTATTACCTTAAAACAGGTTTATTCTGTCATTTTGTCTGAACAGCGCTGCGCTGATTTGCAATCTTAAGCAATTCCCCGTTGAGTTCCTCAGTCATCTCCTCCGGCAGGCTGACATAACTCATAAGGTCCCTAAGCTTCATCTTATACACAGTCTCTTCCATTTTGTTTTCTGTCCCGGAGATTCCCGGCGCTGCAGATATTTTCTTCAACACCGGCCCGATCAGCGCGGACGCCGCCGGATTTGCCATCAGGAACCTGATCGTGCAGTCCACCGATAAAAACTCCTCGTAGTCGCCTGTCACATGTACCCTGCAGATAGGCTCCGTCATACACCCGTCCCCGAAATCTCCCAGTACATCCTTAAGCCATCCGATACTATCTTCCACCCAGTCCGGCACACGCGCACAAATCTCCGTATCAATACTCTGCACCGACGAATCACAGGTAGAAAAACCATGAGGCCCGTAAGCGTAAATATGACTTTCAAATGAAATCCCTGCCTCCGCCAGTGCATTCATAAAACGGATCGAATTCTCAACCGGAACAACATTGTCCGTTCTTGTGGCAAAAATAAAACACGGGCAGGTATTCTGATCCACAGCGCTGATCGTATCCGGGGCCCCCGGATTACACCATTTTACATCAGATCCGGTCACTGCATATCCCAGAATCGCTGCATTCGGACGATTCCTGGCCATTGTCGCCGCAGCTGCCGCCAGATGCCCTCCCGCTGAAAAACCGATTACGGCAATCCTGTCTTTCAAAAGCATCCACTCTTCTGCCCTGCTTTTTATCAGCTCCATTGCCTGCTCATAATCATCCAGTGGATTGGGCCAGGCAGCATTTTCCTTTACGGAATAGCGCAGGATAAACGCCTGGTAACCCGCTTTCAGATATGGCAGTGCCACCGGATCGGCTTCCCTCCCGGAACAAAACTGATAACCGCCTCCCGGAATTACCACAATAGCCGGACGCCTGGTTATGTAACGGAAATCGCCTCCCGTCTCCTGAATGTATGCGGTCAGCGTCACATCCCGTTTCTCATTCAGCACTACTGTTTCCACCCTCATTGCATTTCTCCTTTCAAGTATAAAAGAAATCCGGCAAATAAAAAAACGGATTGTCTCTTCTCTATTATAAACAATCCGTCTCTCTCATGCAATTCCATCATACTATTTTAAGCAATGCAATATTTCCCATTTTCCGTCAATGAGACATCGGGGATTCGAACCCCGGACAACTTGATTAAAAGTCAAGTGCTC
>OFHB01001646.1_pt1 | contig 12594 bp, 8 predicted proteins | sample 1521881 | NCBI WGS metagenome assembly OFHB01 (sample SAMEA3504090, study PRJEB24116) | mouse gut metagenome | biome: mouse gut; feature: mouse-associated habitat; material: faeces | place: Denmark | collected 2011
CGCATCCCCTGTCCTCTGGCTGACGGAACCTTGCCAACACGGTTCGCAATAATACTAAATCGCGTCTGAAAAATCCTCCTTAATCACCAGCACATCCCCCGCCTTAAGTTCCGTCCCCCCATTCGGAATCACCACATCTTCGCCGCGCTGCACCATCACCACCAGCTGCCCGGCCTCTAAACTTATCTCCGAAAGCCGTTTTCCAATCCACGTATTCCCCTCTTCCAGCAAAAGCTCCGAAAGCTCCACATCCTTCGCAACGCGGTTCGCACGCGCGCTGAGCACCATCTTATCCCCCTCCAAAAGGACCGTACCGCCGTCCGGCGTAACCATCTCGCCGGTATCCCTGCGGCGCACCTGCACCAAAAGCGTTTCCGGCGGAAGCAAAATATCCTTAACCATGCTCCCCGCCCACGGATGGTTCTTTTTCACCCGAAACTCAATAAACTGCACCGGGACTTCCTCCGTATAATCGGAAAACGTCTTTAATACGTCCTCTTTGTCATCTATCATATCCAGCTTTTTTGCCGCAATCGGCAGGAGCGTCCCCTGGATCAATATAGAGAACAACACAATAAAAAACACAATATGAAACACGTCATGACTGATTTTTGCAGGGCTTGTAACCGCCATAATCGCAAATACAATCGACGCCGCCCCGCGCAAACCTGCCGCAGACACAAAAATCCGCTGGTTTCGCCTGCTTTGAAACGGATTCATCATAATCCAGACCGCAAACGGCCGCGCGGCAAACGTAACAAACAAAGCAACGGCAAGCCCGATTCCCATCACCTCCGGAAGCTGCGACGGAAAGGACAAAAGCCCCAGCAGAAAAAACAGCAGCATCTGCATTAAGCCCGTTATGCCGTCAAAGAAATGCACCAGGGCTTTTTTTGTTTTTAATTTGCAGTTGCCGAGCAAAATCCCGAATACATAAGCCGACAAATACCCGTTGCCTCCCACAGCCGCCGGAACCGCATAAGAAAACAAAACCATCCCGAATACAAAAACAGTATCAAACCCTTCCGTCGTAAAACGGATATGCTTTAGGGCGTATTTCGTAACATACGCGGCCGCGGCCCCGCAGGATAACCCGAACACCACCTGCGCCGCCATAGACCACAAAATCCCGCCAATCCGGATTCCGCCCCCTTCCATTACGGTAAGCACAATCATCGTAAGCATATAAGAGCAGGGATCGTTGCTGCCGCTTTCCACTTCAAGCAAAGAGGCCGTTCGGTATTTTAAATTCAGCCGTTTGGAACGCAGAATGGAAAACACCGAAGCCGCATCGGTAGAACTGATCAGCGAACCAATCAAAAAGCTTTCCGCCGGTTCTATCCCAAGCACGCCGCAGCAAAACAACCCGGTTACCCCCGCCGTCAGCACAACGCCTGCAGTAGAAAGCAGTACCGCACGCCCCATAACCGGTTTTGCAGCGCTCCACTTGGTTCCGAAGCCGCCGTAAAACATAATAAAAATCAGCGCCGTGGAGCAAATCTGCCCTGCCGCGTCAAAATTGTCAAATGCAATCCGTATCACCCCGTCCGATCCGAAAAACATCCCCAGCAAAATAAACGCCAGCAGCGTCGGGACGCCGAACCTGTTTGAAATACGGTTGCAGATCACACACGCCATAATAACGGCCGCAGCCAGAAGTATCATTAAATTCATGTACCACCATCCTTTTTTACCCTCAAAACGCATTGCAGCAGATACCGTTTACGGTACTTGATGCCGGCATACCGCATTACCTTCCGGTAACAAACGGGATTCCCCGCCCCGCCTAAAACGCCTACAACCGGAAGCCCCTGTACAAACTTCAGCAGCAGCATATCCGCCGCAAATGCATCCGCCGTTTTCATAAGCTGCTTGTCAAACTGTTCCTTTGACGGCTCCCAAAGCATATCCCGCTCCTGCTCAACCGCCAGTTCTTCCTCTAACCGTACAAACTCCTCTCCTTTTGCCATTGCCGCTTCCATCATCTTTAAAATCGAATACTTTTCCCTGGGAACCGTATAGTCCACACCGTAATTTAACGCCGTCTGGTAAATTCCCTTTAAAAGCATTCCCACAAACAGCACAATGTCACAAAGCCCAATCCCGAATATGCCAAGGCCAATCCCTTCCGCCGCGGTAACGGCCATATTTGCAAAATCTGTTTTTAACGCTTCCTTTTGCAGACTGCGGATTTCCTTTCTGCCCCCTTTTCGCCGGACGGCATAATCATGTATTTCATAATCCGCAGCCATGGCGTCTTTATCAAACGTTTTTTCGATAACGCCGGTTCCCTTTTCAAACACAATGGCAAACGCTTTCCCAAAAGCTGTTTTTAACCCGGCATACGCCTTCTGCGGTATTTTATTTTCCAATTCTGTTTTCCATGATGCTTTTTTGCTGCGGAGCGCCTCTTTTCTGATCCGTTCCTCTGCTTTTTCAACTATTGCAAGTTCCCGCTCCAATGAACTTATCTTTTTAAACTTCAAAATTGCCCCCTTTGACACGTTTTTCCTTTTGGTTTATTTCCGTTTAAAAAAGGCACAGGCAAAACCTGCCCGTGCCTTTTTTCATGTATGGATTATGCCTTATACTCTACCCACCGCATTTCCATCGGCGCCAAATCCAGTGTTTCAAACAGTTCCCCGTTAATATAAAGATCAGTCTTTTTGGCGTCCATCGCATTGTTGATAACTGCAATTTTGCCTGTATTTTCAAATACTGCAAGCTCTGTATCCACATTTGTAACGTAGAACTTTTTCATTTCCGCTTCTTCGCCTGCCGCGTAATAGATAGCGCGAAGCAAAATCCTGCAGTTCTGCGGCGAATAGGGAAGCCCTGTAAAATATACGCTGTGCCCTTTGCCATATGAATTTACAACAAGCTGGCTGTACCTGCCGTCCATGCTCAAAATCTGGTAATTCTCGCCTTGTGCATAAATGCGGCTTACGCCCTCGCCAAAATCAATATCCCCTTCAATATCTTCCAGGATAAAATGGTTGGGATCGCATACATTATACTTGTCCGTACTGAGAGAATAGGTCATTTCACGGTCTGCGCCAAGCACATCGCTAAGCTGGAAGTAACGTCCCTGGCTCTGGCATGCCGTAGGCTCGCCAACGCCGATAAAACCGCCGCCGTTGTCAACAAATCTGCGGATTGCCGTTACGACTTCTTCGTCCAGCCAGTTTTCGCCCCCGCTGAACGCTGTGTACGCGTCGCCGGAATTGATAATAACCTTAATGTCTTCCGGAATCCCCTTCTTAATATCGTCAAATCCAATAAATTCCACATCAAACGGCATCCCGCTCAGGCATTCCAGAACACCCGTATACGAATAAATCTCCCTGTGCCAGATGGAATGGTGTACCTGGTTCGACATCCAGCCGCGCAGCGGGCCCCAGCAGCTGAGCACCGCAACTTTAAACGGAGCCACATAAGCGCTTGTCCCGTTCATATTTTCATGGATATGACGGAACTCGCTTACAACATACTGGATTGCATCGATAAACCCGTCCCATTCGGCGGCAAGTTTTAAATATCCGCCATAGCCAATCCTGTCTAACGGGGAACGTAAAATAGCGCGCCTTACCTTCAGCCAGTTCACCTTTGCCTCTTTTATCGGATCTCCGCCTTCACAAAATACATCCGGGAAGAAATACGGCAGAAGCCTTCCTTCCGTATATTTTACGCCTTTAATATCGGAAACCATACGCATCGTCACGCCGTCCCCTACGGAACCTACGACGGCGTCCAGCCCGATATTTGCAAAATATTTGCCAAACGGTTCCGTGCCAATCCAGTGATCCCCGACAAACATCATAGCTTCTTTGCCGTATGAATGTACTATATCTACGATTTCTTTGGCCAGCTTGCTGACTTCAATCTGCTGGAACTCAATATAATCGCGAAATTCCTTGCTCGGCACGCGGAAAATAGAATTGTGGTATCCTTCGTCCACAATAAACTCCGGCCTGAATTTGTAGCCCGCCCATTTTTCAAACTGCTCCAGAATATACGGGCTTACGCTTGCGCTGTAACCAAACCAGTCCACATATTTTTCACGCTTCTGATCGTCGAAAGTCAAAGTAAACTGATGGAAGAACGTCGTAAATCTTACAACATTGATATCCGGATTGTCTTCACACCATTTCTTTAATTTTTCTTTTACATGCCGCTGCGTCTTAGGCAGGCGTACGTCAAATGTAATCTGATGTGGAGCGTCTTTCCAGTCGTTTGTTATAAAATTAAACATATGAACCGGATCCCAAATCAAAAACGCCAGAAAGCTGACCGTATACTGGTGATAGGGAATGGTCCGTATCTCCACTTCCCCGGCCGCTTCATCATACTCCCACTGATCCGCCGGCACTACTTCGCCCGTCGTACGGTCAATAACCTCCCACCAGCGCTTCGGATCGTGAATGGTATTGACTTTAAGCTGCTCCGTATGGAATCCTTTCATCAGTTTAATCCTTGTCGTTTCACCCCTGGCAGTAACGCGGTCGCTGATTAAATATTCCTGCTGCACTTCATCCGGATTGGCCTCGGCCCACTCATTGTCCTTTCGGGTCGTGTAATAAGTGGCATAAATTTTGGCGTCCTGGGATAAAAGGGCATCCGGCATGTTTGTCCCGTCGCAGTCCCGCAGTGCATCCGCTCCCAATAATTCTTTTAAACGTATTGTTTCATCGACCATATCCACATCGGTCGGCAATGTCAATCTTCCTGTTTGTTCCATATCTTCCTCCTGTTTTGTTAAAATATATATTACAATAGTATATCCAATTTTTGTCACGGTTTCAAGTACTTTAGAGCGCGTTTGAAAAACACTTTTCCGTTAACCCGCATCCGTGCAGACATCCATAAAAACAGCGGAGAACCCATGTACGCCATTTCGTCTCCGCTGCAAATCTTAAGCCTATTTCTTTACTGTCGCCGTTTTCGGAAGGCCCGCTTTTTTGAAATAATTCTTATATTTTTTCATCTTTGCCGACGGAACCGTTACCTTTGCCTTTGCGTCAATTTTTGAAAATGCATTCTTGCCAATAGAGGTAATTTTAGACGCTTTCTTCATATTAACGGTCTTTAACTTCCTGCACTGTTTAAATGCATCCTTACCGATCTTCGTCACTTTACTTCCAATGGTGACTTTCGTCAGCTTACTCATGCCTTTAAACGCCCCATTTTTAATCTGTACAACATTCCAGTTTATATTGCCGTATTTCACGGTAGCCGGAATGACAATGGACGAAGCGTTTTTCTTAACAGGCCCTGTTACGGTAACCGTCTTCTTTGCGGCGTTCAGCACTTCGAATTTAAGAGTTTTGCTCTTAAAATTCTTTATGGAAGGCTGAGGCGCCGGAACCGGATTACTCGGAGCCGGATTAACAGGATCTGGATTTACCGGATCTGGATTTACCGGACCCGGATCCGGATTCTCCAGCGCGTCGTCCAGTTCTTCCTGTTTATCTTTCGCTGCCTGTTCAAAAGAAGCTTGTTCTTTCTTTTTGTCTTCCGCCGCCTGTATCTGCTGGCCTGCTTCTTCCAGCTTGTTTATGGCTTCCTGATCTTTCTTATCCGCTTCCTGGACAGAACCTTCCGCCCGCAGTTTCTTAGCTTCCGCTTTTGCAAGCTTTGCCCCGCAGGACGCGCTGGCCGCTTTCTTCTCTGCAACCACAACTTCCGCTGCGGAACGGCTTGCATATAAATTCTGAAGTTCCACTTCTGCACGCAGCTTCTCTATTTTATTTGCCGCCGCGTTTACTTTGGCTTCCGCTGCGGAAACCTGTTCTGCAATGCCGCCCAGTATATCCTCTGCTTCTTTTAATTCTGCATCAGCCCGGCTTACCAGACGCTGCGCATTCTTAATGTTTGATTCTAATACGTCGCCCGGATCGGACAGCGTAATAATTTCATATAGCATCGGCGGAACATCTGTCCATTCAATCTTAATATCGTACACATTCTCAAGATCCGCCGTATAGAACGCGGAGTAACTTTCGTCTAAAGTTCCTATCGGCTCCCATGTATCCGTCCCGGTACGTATGGAAACTTTGGCATTGCTGATATTTGCCCCGCTTTGCAGTATATTGATTCTGCCGATATTCTTCTCATCGGAAAGATGATAAATCAAAGAGCCGTTTGTTACACCTTCCGGATAAAATGCGGTTGTCAAATCGCTGTCGTTTAAATTCTGCGGTACAATGCTCTTCTGCAAATCAAAATTTGTTTCAAACGTCGGATCGTTGATTGGCGGAATATACTCGCCGTCATTCAATTCCACTTCATACAGTTCCACCCAGCGTCCGCCATTTGCCCCTGAAAAATACAGGCGCAGATATCTTGCCTTTACAGGCGTAATATCTTTTGCTTCACGGTACGCATAAGCCACTTCTACCGCTCCCTCGCCCGGAGTCCATCCATTCTGCTCGGGGCTTGTGCTAAATGTGCCTTCGCCTGCGTCCCCGTCAATTACCAGAATATCCTGCCATCCGTTGTCGTTGTCAGCGGTAAGGGAAGCCTGGAATTTTGCATTACGCGGATAATCATATGTACCGACTTTCGTCCATACCTTAATCGAACGGATATCCACTTCCTGACCCAAATCATAAATGATATATGAGCCTGCTGTAGGGGCAGACGTATATTTTGCTGCCGAATTAAGATCTCCGTCCACCCAGTTTCTCGTGGTTTTTATGCTTCTTGCATCCTCGGTGGGTGATCCATTCTGGATATTACTGCTTAAGAAATCAATCGGCAAAAACTCTTTAGAGGAAACAACAAACGAATCAAGCCGGAAACTTACCGACTGCGTTCCTTTATTGACAAGCCGGATATAACGGGCAGCGCCCTTCTTTTCCTGCGTCCACTCTTTCGCATTCATAGATTTTTCCAATATCAGATTTTCTGTGCCTGCGCCTGTCACTGTAATATCCGTAATATCATGGATCCTGTCCAGTTTCAACCCTACATATTCGCCCTGATTTAATACTGCGTCTTCTCTGGGCGCCAATTCAAACGAATCAACTCCTAAGTCTGCTTCCCATCCCTCGTCTTCCGTATTTGTATATACGGGGCCGTTTTTGGCACTTGGGGAATATACCGAAAACTCACTGAATATAACCCATTTATGCACCTGAACATCATTTACAAGCTTAATATACCGTGCCGAAGCGCCGCCCAGATCCACTTCATATGTGTCTACTCCGCTCTGCGCGCCCGTATGCGAATCCAAGGACGTCCAGCTGTCCCCATCCTCCGAATATTCTAAATGGTAACCTGTCCATTTGTCGCCCTTGCCAGAAGTTCCAACCAATGCGCGCACATTGCCTACGGGCTTGGCGGAGCCCAGATCAAGCTGGATATAATCTCCTACCAAAGATATATCCTTATAATTCGTAGCGTCAGTAGTCGGATCAAACCATACAAACGTAGCGTCATTACCATCTATCAGGTTTCCTTCAGGACCCTGATGAACCTTCCAGCCTTCCGTATAAGAAAGTGTAGCGTCATATTTCGTTGGCTGTTCTTCATCACCGTCTCCCGGATTTACAATTTCTTTTACCACATCGGAGACGTATTCTATCACTGCTTCAGTAAACGGTTTGATATGCTTCCTGCCGCCCTGCGCATACTGTGTAGTGCCTACATAGTTAAATCCATATGTTTTTGAACGGTCATAACTTGCCTGAGCCGTTGAAAATCCCTCATATACCGTCGATTTATCTTCTGTCAGAATAGCCTCTAAAGCGTCCATCAGGCTAAGATCCGCCCGAACCACGTCGCGCAGGCTGTTCGCATAGAGCGTAAGCTGCGACGCCATACGCCTGTTTGTCCCTTCTTCCAGATAATATGTAATCGCATCGTCAATCGTTTTAAAAATCTGCCGCATTTCTTTTACGTCGTTTACCGCAAGACTTCCTGCTTGCATCTTGTTTTTAAATGCGGTAAGCGCGTCTTTAATCTCTACGGATTCATCAAATTCCCCCTGCCTGTCTGCCTGCACCGGACTTTGCGTAATCATGTGTTTTGCAATTTCCCGCAGGGAATCCGAAGATTTGGTCTGGATTGCCGACATGTGATCGATATATTTAAACGCATCGTCCCACGCCTGATCGCCTTCGGCCGTATCTTTCCAGATTTTCCATGTGAAGTCTGCCGCAGTAAAAATACCTACCTTAGACGGCTCTGAATCCTGCATCGGATTTAAAATAATTCCATGATATTTGGTTCCGTCCAGGTTCGTACGCAAAATTTCATTGTGCCCGCCCATAACGAGGCTGTCTTTCGTATTATCATTACACGGCCAGTTCACCCAGAGATAGGGATAACGGCCCGGCTCTTTTCTCTCTGCCACTTTATTATAAAACCTGTCGGCAAACGCAGTCGTAACGTCGCCCCATATTTTTCCGCCGGTCATGACAATACGGACATTGTCCCCTACTCCTGCATGGATTGTCTGTATTTTCTGGACATCGTCGCCATTGCCGCTCATATTATCGGCATAAGCCATCCAGCCCGGGCAGAATAAAAGCTGCGTCTTGAGATCCGGATATTTTGTCTCTTTTAAACTTACCAGCCAGGCCGTTACGTCGTTTAAAAGATTTACAAGCGTATCCCCTGTCCATCTGCCGTTTGCGCTGGCATCATCTTCAAGAATTGCAATCTGCCTTACGCCGGCTTCGATTACCTGCGCAAATTTTGCTTTCAGCACTTCCAAATCACGGTCATAATTTGCCGCCGTCAAAGGATTGTTCATAAACGGATGCAAAGCGTATACAAAAAAGCACTTGCTTTCGTTACCTGCTTTTGCCAGTTCCGTAACCTTCTTTAATCCTTCTTCGTCGTACAGCGTGCGCCACTCTGAGTTATGCATGGGATCGTCCTTGGGCGCATACACATACTGGTTCATCTTGATTTCGCCGCCGAATTTCATCAAATCTATACGGTCCTCATGCGACCAGGGATTTCCATAATATCCCTCGATAAATCCGCGGGATTCTATCTCGGCATAATCTTTTAACATCAGTTCTTTTACCGACTTGCTCTTCAATTGTTCAAAAATACGCTGCAGCGTCGTCACGCCGCGGTATGCCGCGTCCGTATCCCGGCCAAGAACAACAATTTCCCCTTTTTCAATCCACAGCGTATAAGCGTCGAACCTGCCGTAGATATTCGCGTCGACGCCATGGGACTTCCCATACTTATCCGCTTCGTCATCGGAGCCATAAACGCCAACCTTAAGCTGGGTGTTGCTTCTTCCGGCGCTTACCTGCTCAAGCCCCAAAACGTTCAGCGTATCTCCCACACGCGTTTTGGTATAGGAATCAATCTCTTCCCCAAAATTCACCGTCACCTTCTCCGTTAGGGCCATGCTTGCGCTGCCATACTCGATATTCTGCGGCGTAGGATAAATTTCATACTCGCCCTCTGCTTCCTGCACACCTGCATAAACCGGCAGGCAAAACGCAATCATCACTGCCAATACTGTAAGAACGCGTACTCCCGCGCCCATTTTCCGTTTTGTTTCTCCCATGTCCTTCCTCCTTTTCTTTTTCAAAATGCCCTTTTTGTCTTCCTGAGAGCATTTTTACGATACTTTATTGCATGGACAATTTATACTTTAACTATAACAATTTTCTACGCTTAAGTCAATCACTTCTGGTAACAGTTCAGCCTTCCGGCTTCGCTGTTACGGAATCCGACCCATTTAAAGTTTGTCTGCGGCAAAGAGGCCGGATTTCCTGCTATTTTTGCTTTATTGGTTGCGAACTGCGCAGCAAGCGCGCGGTTGCAGGCTGAACTGTCACCGCTTCTGGGCAATGATTATGTACGCTCTTTACACCTGTGACAGAACTTGCTATAATGCTGTAAGGCAAATATCCCCCTACTATTTCCGCACCAAAAAGGAGGCAGTATGCTCACTGTTACAATGAACACAAAAACTCCCGTTGACCAAAATACGCTGTTATCCCTGAACAAAACGACAGGCGGCGTAATTTCCACACATACAGCCAGCCCGGCGGACAATACGACGCCCATACGGCCGGCGCGCCAAATCCCGCCTTCCGGCAAAACGCCAAAGCCTTCCCCATCCCAACCGGCACACCGGATTCCGCCGCTCTTAAAACCGGTACAAAAAGGACAGAAGCTTTCTATTGAAACCGCTTCCCCGCTTGGCGGGATCAAAGTTTGTTTTGGGTGGAATACCGTCAATCCGGCATGCGACGTGGACGTTTCCGCTTTTTTACTGGGCGCTGACGGAAAAGTAACCGGCGACTCGTGGTTTGTCTTTTACGGGCAGGCAAAAAGCCCGGATCAAAGCGTTGTATTCCATCCGGATTCGTCCGCAGACCGCGAATACTTCGACATTGATTTTCATAAATTAAACCCGTCTGTCCACAAAATCGTTTTTGTTTTAACAATTCACGAAGCCCTTGCACGCAGGCTTCATTTTGGTATGCTAAAAGATGCATATATCCGCATCCTTACGGAAAACGGCAAAACAGAACTTGCCAGCTTTCAAATGAAAGAATATTATACAAATGTAATATCTATGATGATTGGGGAAGTTTACCGCCACAACGGAATCTGGAAGTTTCACGCCGTCGGGAACGGCGTTGCCAGGGATTTGGCAGGGCTTTGTGAACTTTACGGCGTACGGATAAGCGATTAACACAGCGTTTAGGAGGAAAAAATGTTAAAATTTGAAACGGTCAACGAACTGACCCTGAAAGTCACCTGCACAGGCAGCGACGTACTTTTTACCAAAGCCGGGGCTTTTATCGCAGGAGAAAGCTTAAACGGAAAAAACTATAAATTTGAAAAGCTGCTCTTAGGCCCGCAGGGAAATCTCGTACAGGCGGCCATAGGCTCTTTGATGCGCCGCGTCACAAAGGAAAACCTGCCGTTGATGAAAGTGATAATGAACGGGGATTCCATTACATATTATGCAAACCAGTCGCAGCATGTCGTCGTATATAAGCTGGCGGTAGGAGAAACCGTATCCGTAGAATCGGAAAATATCCTCGCTTTTACCAAAGACTGCAAATACAGCGTCCGTTTTATCGGCTGCGGCGTAATATCCCAGAAAGGGCTTGCAACCTCCACTCTGACCGGAACCGGAAACAATGCCTATGTTGCGGTTCTCTGCGACGGTAATCCGATTGTATTAAGCAATCTGCAAAATAACCATACCATCTGCGTCGATCCGGACGCTGTAATCTGCTGGATGGGGCCGTCCGGTTACTGCGACCCGCAGATTAAGCTGGATTTGTCCTGGAAAAACCTGATTGGCCAGGCTTCCGGCGAATCCTATTCCTTCGAGTGGAACGGCGGGTATCCGTCATCATCCAGCCGGCCGAACGACCAAGCGGCGTTGCGATCGGGATAGATTAAAGCCCGTTTATCTGGACGGCAGACCAAAACTGCCGCTTGCATTTTTGAAAGAAAAGATGTATGATGTAACTGCAGTTAACAACCGGGGAGCTTGTATGACAGGCTGAGAGGAAGGTATGACCTTCGACCCGTTTACCTGATTTGGATAATGCCAACGTAGGGAGCATAGGATATGCATTACGGAGAAGTTACCCGATCGGCAGCTTCTCTTTTTTTGTCAAAAAATTCAGGGAGGAACGGTATGGTATTGATAAACGGTAAACCGGCGGATGTTTCCGGCAAGACGCTCCGGGAATATTTATCCGCTGCGGCTTATGACCCCACAAGGATTGCGGTGGAACGCAACGGTGAAATTGTCCCTAAGGCGCGGTACGATTCGGTTCTGCTTTCAGACGGCGATTCTCTTGAAATCGTAAGTTTTGTAGGAGGAGGCTGATATGGCCGCGTCATTTCCCACCAGAGAAGAATTTTTACAGGCGCTGTCAGAACGCCACGGCGCAGCGCTGCAGCAGCGTTTTTCGGCGGCGCGGGTCGCCGTCTGCGGGCTGGGCGGGCTGGGATCGAATCTTGCCGTCTCCCTTGCCCGCGCCGGAATCGGGCGCCTGCACTTAATTGACTTTGACCGGGTGGATTTATCCAATTTACACCGGCAGCAGTATGCCCTAAGGCAGATTGGAATGCTTAAAACGGATGCGCTGAAACAGAATTTAAACGCTATTTCTCCTTATATTGCTGTGCAGGCCGATACGGTACGTATTACGGAGGAGAATTTCGGCAGTCTGCTGCGGGAAGACGATATCATCTGCGAGGCGTTTGACCATGCGCAGGCAAAGGCAATGCTTGTAAACGGGATATTGGAGCAATTTCCGGATAAGTATGTCATTGCCGCGTCGGGTATGGCGGGCCTTGAATCGGGAAACAGGATACGGACGCGTAAAGTCACGTCCCGGTTTTATCTCTGCGGCGATGAATGCAGTGATGTAGCGGATTCTGTCGGGCTGTTGTCATCCCGCGTGATGCTGTGTGCGGCGCATCAGGCGCATACGGTACTGCGTATATTGGCGGGGGGATGCGGTATCTGATTTGTAGAGCTTTGCAATATCTGTTCGTACTTCAAATTGGTTTGTCTATGGCGAACCATGCTGGCAAAGTTCCGTCAGCCAGAGGATAGGGGATGCGGCGTTCGCTGTGTGACAG
>OFHB01001651.1_pt1 | contig 12580 bp, 9 predicted proteins | sample 1521881 | NCBI WGS metagenome assembly OFHB01 (sample SAMEA3504090, study PRJEB24116) | mouse gut metagenome | biome: mouse gut; feature: mouse-associated habitat; material: faeces | place: Denmark | collected 2011
CTTTCCCGTGTGAGACAACAAAAGCGGCGCAGGGATTTCAAATTCCCTACACCGCTAACAAGCGCACAGCCACATTCTCCCCCTTGATAAAACGCATGGAACGGGGTATAATGAAAAACGGGCGCAGTTATATCTGCTGTGTGGGAGAGGCCTATTCTCCTGCATAGGGCCGGACGGGTGCTGGTAACACCTTTCCGGCCTGCCTTTTTTGTTGTCCGCTATTATTATATATGTTTTGACAAGGAAATGCAATAGGGCATTTCCGCAAAAGAAGGGGTTCCGAGGGGAAACGGTACGTGTCCCCCGGCAAGTAGGGAAGCGCGAGGCGAGGCGCTTCCCGTTACTTGCATTTTTTCGCTCTTGACATGCGCGGGATTGTGTGGTAGGATAACCACGAAAGGAATTATTGTTTGCGGCGGGAGCGGCAAACAACAATTCCGAACATACGGGGTTTGCTTCCGACTAACACAAGGCCGCACATGTCAAGAGCGGAACTCCGCTATGTGTTTTAATCACAAACAACAATTACATAGTTTTCAATCACAAACAACAGTTACAGAGTTTGACTAGCAAACAACAGTTACAGAGTATAATTGCGAAGAAACCAGATAATCTCTCTGTTAATGTCAAACGCTGGGTGTTTTTGTCTTTGTAAGCCTGACATTTCAGAGGGAGGAATGTCAGGCTTTTTTGCGCTTAAATTCAGAAATGGAGGAAACTACATGGAAGATGAAAACGAGCTGATACAGGTTACAATCCGGCTACCGCTCAGGGTCAAAGAAAAAATTGACAATCTGGCGAAAAGCGGCGGCTGCTCCACAGCGGAAATTATACGGCGTGCCGTTGATGGCAGTCTGAATAAGTATTGTGACGGATTGCAGTATGTAGACAGGGAACAGGGCGAAGCCGTAAAGAAACTGGTTGGCAGCGTCTACACTGAATTATCCGGCATGAGGACAGAATTAAACAGGATAGGAGTCAACTACAATCAGGAAGTAAAATTGAAAAATCTGGAAAGGAAGTATGCCGAGGGAAAAATCAGCGTTCTGGAATTGGCAAATACACAGCAGTCCATTGTAGAAGAATGCAAGGGCTTTTCCCCGGAAGCTATCAATGAAATCATGAACAGGTTTGATGCGATTGCGGAGGAATTTGTAAACGTCATGGCATATACCAGAATTTCCCACACAAGAAACGGCAGGGCCGCTATCCGATACGCACGAGGAAACGGGCGAGGCCACAACGGACACGCAAAGCGAAATTTGCTTATTGGCGGCGTGGGTATGCTCCCCGATGAAGTGATACCCTTTGAGGAACAAATGGCGCAGGATTGGGCGCGGGCCTCTGGAAAGAATAAAAATCAAGTGAGGCGGATTGTGGCTTCCTACAGTGAAAAGGAACTTGACCCGCATGGTGAAGATTCTGCTTATTTGGCGTTAGAGATTGCACAGGAGTTTGTCGAAGAAGCATATCCAAACAGGAAAGCCGCTATTTTCGTCCAGAACGATGGGAAAGGCGAAAAGCTGCATGTTCATATTCTTGTCAGCAACGTTGACAGCATTGAACACAAGGGCTGTACGGACGAGCAGACAAATTTCCGTTATGTAGAAAATCACTTTGACCGGGTAGCGGGCAGGCATATCACGCTGGAAAACGGGAAAAAGACGAAGGACAAGTTTACACAGGCGGAACGTGCGTTAGAGGAAGAGAACGAGGAGGCCGCAGAGAACGGCGGCGCGGCGGTGTATATCTGGAAGGACGATTTGCGCGAGCGGATTCGAATTGCCATGGAGAACGCAACTTCTGAGGATGATTTTCTGGAAGCCTTGGAGGATGAAGGAGTAAAGGCCCGGTATGGTACTTCTCGGCAGCATGACAAGTATATTTCCTATGAACTTGTGGACGTTCCGGACCACATGGAGGGCGCGGACAGGAAGTATAAAGCGCGTTCTTATACCTTGGGTGATGCCTATGGGGTGAAAGCGTTGCGGGAAAAACTGGACGAAAAGGCGAAAGAGCGGTTGCGGATGGCAGAGCAGCGCAGTCATGCAACGGAAAGCAAGCGCGATCTGTCCACCTTCCCACAGAGCGGATGGAACACGGAAGCGGCGGCCCCGGTGAATCGTACTCCGGCAAGGAAGTCTATAGATGTCCAGACGGTGAGAAACAAGGTTGATTCCGTGATTCGCGGATTGCAACAGGATATTAGAGCGGAAGCACCCAGCCCCGCGCAGCAACCCCCTACAACGCCGCCTACGGCAGCAGAGAGGGGTGAAGGGGAAAATAGTATCCCCGAAGCGAAACAGCCCACACAGAGCGCGACAGCCCCGCAGACAGATACATTAAGCGGCGTGGCGAAGCTGAAAATGATGCTCAAAAAAAGGGATGAAGAAGAGGCACAGAAGCAGTTAGAAAATCAACAGGACGATATGGATTGGCTTCCCTATTAGGTAGGGAAGCCAATCCCCAGAAAGTTGAAAGGAGGCCAGAAAATGGCAAGAACTGAGGCCGATTTAACCCTCTTCATGCTTGCAAGCGATTATAACCCCGCACATTATGACTGGACGGAAAACGAGCTTGCCGCATTAGGGGACTGTAAAGCAACCGCCGAAGTCGTTAAAAGGCGATTAGAGGACAACGGCACGAAAGTAAAGGAAATGTATGTCATAGAACACAGGGGCGAGAAAAAGGCTAATTCAAAGCCAAAGGAATATCATAATAGCACCGATACCACCAAACCGCACTATCACATTCTTGTAAGATTTGAACCCTCACACGGGGCCACGCTGGAAGAAATTGCGGAATATATCGGCGTCCCCCCGGAAGTTATCGAAAAACCCAAACCAGGCCGCTATAGCTATGATAACATGTTAGCGTACTTGACGCATATCAAGTATGTAAACAAGATTCAATATGCCCCCGAAGACGTTGTTACGCTTGCTGGAAGTAATTACATGGACTATTACAATCATCGTAAAGAACGTTGGATAAAAGCAAGGGAAATTGTGGCAAAGAAGGGAGGAAAAACGCTTGACCGCCTTTTTCGGGAAACAATGGAAAAAATAGGCCATGGAGAACTTACTTATAATGAGATAGCATTAGCAAAAGAAGGTTGCTCCCTTCTCATAGATTCTAAATACCAAAAGAGACTTTTTATAAAATCTAGGCAAGCAGCGGATTTGGCAGAAATTCATAGCCAAAATATGAAAAAAATGATTGAAAACAAGGAGATAAACTCATGGGAACAAATTGAGAAAAGTGAACAGTTCAAATTACTGCAAAGATTTGGTCATACAGAAGGACTAAAAAAAGCCTTGGAAACTGTGTTTTTAAATGGCTTGCGGAATGATTTGTTAAGTCTACAGCAGGATATTATAGAGTGTAAAATAAATCTACCATTTGAGGATATTGAGGCTTGTGCTGAATACAGAACTTTATGTAAGCATTTCAAAAATGAGATTGAAAAGACAATGCTATCACGAGCAGAAAGCGAATATAGTACTTTGTATTATGCTGTAATAAATCGGGAAATCACTCCTGTTGAGGCCAAAGCAAGTGGACAATATATGTATGCATATCTATTTTTTAAAGAAGACATAGAGAAGAAACCAATGCCGTATCATGAAAAATACTATTAAGGGCGGGCTATTCCCGTTCTTTATTCTGGTTGAGGGGATAGTTAGAAAATTTTAACTATCCCCTCAATCATACCCATCCAACAACCCCGGCCCGTCAAGGCTATCCGGCAGTCGTTTCAATCGACAAGCCCTTTAATATTATAACGCACACATTGATTTCTAATTTTAAATATCCCTTGATATTAGTAGCATTTAAGGGGATATTATTAAGAAAAAATATATTTGTTTTTTCCCAGTAGAAAGTTTTTGAAAAAAAGGTGTTACAACCGTTACAAATACACCCCAGCACCGCCAAACCCGCTCCACACAAGGCTTTCCGTCAAAAAAAGTGTAACACTCTTTGTAACACCTGTAACACTTTTTTTGTTGGCACTTAAAATGTCCCTGAGTTCTCCGAACATTTTTGTAACACTTTTTACTAACGTTTTTCCAGAACGCAAAGCCAAAGTATAAGCAAGGCCGGGTGGTAGAAGCTACCGCCCGGCCCTAACATACATAGGCACTACACCACGCCAAACGCCCGAAATGCCTCTAAAACAAGCCTTTCCTTTGCTGTCTTTATAATACCGCTATCTGGCTCCTTCCCGGCCTTAAAATCAAGTTTCAAGGCCCCGCATTTGTCTTTTACCATAGTGACGCTTGACTTGCTGACTTTGACACCGTGATTGTCCTCTATCCATTTTTGAATGGCTGCATAGGTGGGAGGACAATCTGGGTCGCACTGTCCGGCATCGTACCCCGATGTGTCGAGTACGATACCGAAGGTGCTTCTATATACCGCGATATTGCGGATTTGAACGGTTGAACCCGGACGCGGGTTCGAACCTTTTGATTGTGGTGGAGGTGAGGGGAGTCGAACCCCTGTCCGAAAACAATTTCACGGGATTTTCTCCGGGCGCAGGCGGTTATTCCGGGAGGCTAAACCCTCCCCGTTCCCCTTCCGACAGGCAAGCCGCCACGCCTGCCGGTCAGGTGAGAGTCATGATGCATGGCACGGTCAACTCTTTCCGTACGCACGTTCACCGCTAAACGACGCCCTTCTTAAGCCGCGGTACTCTTAAGTCGGACGGCTGCGCCTAATCAGGCAGCAGCAAGAACAGTTCTATTGTTGTTCTTTAATTTATAAAGGTGCCCATGATTAAGGTGGCTGGGCGCCACCGCCCGCTGATCCCGCTTCCTCATCCCCGTCGAAACCGGTACACCCCCATTTATTCGGACTGAGCATAGCACAGTCCGAGTAGAAATACAAGTAAATTTTTTGTAACAGCTTACTTTTTCTCCGGCTCGGGGTATTCCACCTGCTGAGTGTCTACCCGGATAGAAGAAATTACCTGGGGCTTTTTGGGCTTATCATCCATCATGGAACGGGGTACTCGAGACACCGCCACAGCTGCTTCAGCATTCTTTGTGATCTTGCCAAACGCAGCATACTGCCCATCCAGATGCGGCGCGGCATCCACCATGATAAAAAACTGACTGCCAGCGCTGTCCGGGCTCATGGACCGCGCCATGGACAGCACACCCAAGGTATGCTTGAGATCATTTTTTTCAAAGCCGTTTCCGAGAAACTCGCCCCGGATAGAATAACCGGGACCTCCCATTCCGGTGCCGTCGGGGCAGCCTCCCTGGATCATGAAGCCAGGGATCACCCGATGGAAGGTCAAACCATCGTAATAGCCGCCGTTGGCCAGGGAAATGAAATTGTTCACTGTGTTGGGCGCTTTCTCCGGGTACAGCTCCCCCGTCATAATTTCGCCGTTTTCCAGCGTGATGGTAACAATGGGATTGCTCATGGTGTTATTCTCCTTCTTCTTACCGGTTATAGGATTTCATGGCGCGGTCCATATCCCGTTTGGCGTCTCGCTGGGCCATGGCATCCCGCTTGTCATAGTTCTTCTTGCCCTTGCACAAGCCAACTTCCACTTTTACCCGGGCGTTTTTGAAATATACGCTTAATGGCACCAGAGCATAACCATCCTGCTGGGCCAGCGCCTGAAGACGGTTAATCTCCCGCTTATGCATCAATAACCGCCTGGGCCGGACCGGATCCCGGTTGAAAATATTCCCGTGATCGTAGGGGCTCACGTGCATCCCATGAAGATAAATTTCCCCGTTTTTTGCAATGCAGTAGGAATCCTTCAGATTCAGCGTTCCCGCTCGGATGGACTTGACCTCTGTGCCGAACAGCTCAATCCCCGCTTCATAGCGGTCCTCCACGAAATAATCATGATGAGCCTTCCGGTTCTGGGCGGCAATTTTGACACCTTTCTTTTCCGCCATCGCAGCTCCCTCCTCCCTCCGAACACGAATTGATAATAATATAGCACATCTTTTCCTGGTTCGCAAGCGATTTTTTGTCCTATGGTCTCTCCGTTTTTATATGAACGGCCGCTTTGCCGCATGCGGCGGAGCAGCCTTCCTCTATTGACCGAGAGAAACTCCGGCAGCGCTGACGCACTGCCGGAGTTTTCTCTTCTCTTCTGCCGCAGCATGGAAGCTCAAATTCCATATCCCGCAAAAGAGCGCATCATATTACTTCACCGGTTTTTCTCTCAGAAAAACTGTCTCAGCCGTAAACGTCAAAGCCATACTGGCTGGGCGCAGGTACAGCAGCCAGCATATCGTTAATCAGGGTCTCTGCCTGACTCTCCATGCTGTCCATGGATTTTTTCATAATTGCCGTGTCATAAGCGGCGGCAAACCGCGCCTCGCTCATGCTCATGCTGAGGGCGGCAATACTGTCCATCATGGTGGTAATCTCCTTTCCTGCTTATTGCAGAAGCACAGCTCTGCTTATTCTATTGTCAGGGGAACAATCTGACCATCCTCTGTTTTCTGGAAAATCTTGGTCATATCACTGCTGAGATAATACGTCCCCTTATAGACATTGGTGGCCGTCCGCACATCCTGAAGGTACACGTTCATCTCCCGGCAGGAAATACCGTCAACCAGCACCCAGCCCTGCTGTGGGTAGACCTTGTAATCGTGCATGTCATCCCCCTCCAGCCCCAGGACGCTGGGATTCAGATTCTCAAAGAATTCCTTCTGTTCTGTCATGGCGTGGGGTTGACTCTCTTCTTCCGGTTCATCTGCGGGCTTTTCCGGCTGCACAGGGGAGAGAATTCTGCCGTCCACATAGGCGACCTGAACCGCCAATGCGTACTCCGACCACCCCACCACTACCCGAAGAATCCGGCTGCCGCCGTCCTCGGTAGTCGCCGCAGCAACCTTGCCCAGAATCACAGAACCCGCCAGAACATCTGTCTCCGGCTCCTCCAGAACTTTGTGATTCTCACTGTCAATGGTGACAAAGCCCTGCTCGCTGCCCATCAGTATTTTGATATATCGGTCTGCCAGAGCCGCAGGGTCCTCCATCTGCCGGTAGTGGTAGGTATGGGAAATATCCAGCTTTTCCGCGATAGCCTGGTCTGTGGGAGCGTCGATGGAGTACAACATCGCCTCGCCCTCGTCCAGAATGCTGTCCAGGGCAACTACGGAGTCCTCCTCGCTCTCTCCCAGATTGTATGCCTCCAGAGGGCCCTCCTCCTTCTTGCAGGCGGTCAGCAGGCACAGAGCCATCAGCGCCAACAGGAGAATTTTGGTTCGTTTTTTCATCTGAAATGCTCCTTGTTTCCTGTGGGGACGGCGCGTCCCCGGTCATATACGGCAGCCGGTTCTCACTGGCCGCGTCGGATCGTCACCTGATCATTATTGCGCAGCTCCTGGGTAAAGGGGCAGTCTCCACCATTTACCTGAAGTACCAGCGGCACGTCCAGCGTATCAAAGTCGATGCCGGAGCGGTCCAGAAGGTCCATCAGAAAATAGGGCCCGCCATCAGCCTTTCCAGGCAGCACCAGCGGCTCCCCATTGAGATAGAGAAACAGCGGACGATGGGCCGCAGGAGCCTCTTCCTGCTGCCAGGGCGCAGCTTCTTCCATTTCAGGCTCCGGCGAAGCCGGGGCGCTTACTGTGGAGATCACCTGGTCTCCGGAGCGCAGCAGTGTATCCAGCGCCGCCGGGCGGCCATTGATCAGCACACCCCCGGCATAGTCCTCTCCCAACAGCTCACCCGGCGTCCGCTGAGCGGAGGCACCAGGGACAGCGGGGGTAAACTCAATGGAATCCCCGGCGTACACCAGGGTGGAGGGTGTGGTGTCCTCGCCGTTGCGGCGAAGAATACAAGGCGCTGCGCTCTCTCCCCGGAAGGTAAGACGCTGTCCATCCACCGTAACGCTCAGCGTTCTTCCTGTACGGCCCACCAGATCCGCAGAGGTATACCCGTTCATCATCAGCAGATCCAGCACTGTCAGGGCTCCGCTGCGGAAGAGCTTGGCGGGTTTGCCGTTAAGCATGATGCGGTAGCTGTCGCTGATAAGTCCCAGCCCAGCCGACACGGCGATACCCAGCGGCGTGGCATACTCGGGATCGTTGAGCTCATACTCCCGAGAAAATGCGCTGATATCATAGTTATTGCCCGCCAGAGCCACCCGGCGCGAATCCATTCCCAGCGCTTCCGCCACCAGTTCCCGGAGCCCCAGCAGCTTGCTGCCGCCGCCGGCCAGGAACATGGCGGAGGGAGGAGCTCCATTGATGCCCGTCACACGCTGGGCAATCTCCTGCGCCAGCGCCCTGGCCGCCCCTTGAAGCGTCTCCTGAATTTCTTCTCCGGAGACACTCTGCTCCAATCCCAACACATCCCGGTAAACAACAGCGGACTCGTTGATCTGCATCTTCATCCGCTCCGCTGTAGCAAAGTCAATCAGAAAGCGGCGCATCAAGGTTTCCGTGATCTCGTCCCCGGCAGTGGTTGCCATGGTGTACCCCACCACAGCTCCATCCCGGCAGATGGCAATATCCGTAGTGCCCGCCCCGATGTCTGCCAGCACCAGATTCAGCAGCCGAAGGTCCGCCGGGATCACCGCATTCAAAGCTGCGATAGGCTCCAGCGTAAGGCTTGCCACCTCCAGCCCCGCAGCTTCCATAACGGTATACAGGCTTTCCACCACCTCGCTGGGCAGGAAAGTAGCCACTACCTCTGCTTCCAGCTGCTGGCCATTATGATCTTTCAGAGTGGCAAGAGGATAACGGTCCAGCAGATAACCGGATACGGTGTAGCCCACCAGATAGCTTCTGCGCTGGGGGTCCTGCTCATCGCTGAGGCGGCTCTCCGCGTCAGCCACCGCACCGCTCTCCAACTGGCTGATGACATCGCTGCCGATCCGCTGCACTTGCGGCAGTTCCATGGCGTAATGTCCCCGCTCTGTTCGAAGCGCCCGTCCGGCGGCGGCCACACATACCCGCGTCAACCGGCAGCCCAGCGCAGCTTCCATTCGCTCCGTAACCCGGCGGGCTACCTTTGCCACCTGCTCAATGTCCTCAATCTGTCCGTCCAGCATGGCCCGGCGGCCATGCTCCTCTTTTTCAATAGCCAGAACCTCCAGCCGCTCTTCCACTACACGGCCCGCCACGCCGATGATGCTGCGGGTACCGATGTCCAATGCGTAGATCAGCCCTTGGTCCTGCTTTTTCCACTCCTGGGGCATAGCTCTCACCTCATTCCTGCCCTGACGAAAGGATATATGGATATGGCATCCCGGTCTCACGGGACGCCATATCCACTATGTATCCGCAAATGGGGAAACGCATCAACCCCGGTCAATCAATACTTGGGACCGCCAAAGGGATTATCGTTGCGGCTGCCCAGCATCAAGGGATCAGCGGAGGTATCGCCCCAGCTGTCCGCAGTGGAATAGTGAGCGGGAGCGGGAGCGCTGCTGGTGAACCCGCCCTTGCTGCCCACCTGGAACTCGGCCATCAGCTGGTGCATGATGTTGGCCTGACTGGACAGCTCTTCGCTGGCAGCGGCACACTCCTCGCTGGTAGCGGAGTTGGTCTGCACCACGGCGGAAATCTGGTCAATGCCTTCGGTGATCTGAGAAATGGCAGTGGTCTGATTCTCCACGGCGTCAGTGACCTGATCCATCAAAGTCACCACACTGCTGGTCAGTACGGTGGTCTTCTCCAGAGATTCCGTTACCTTGCCCACTACGTCAGCACCCTCGTGGACGGCGGTGATGGAGTTTTCAATGAGGTCTTTGGTTGCCTTGGCGGCCTCGTCGGACTTGCTGGCCAAGTTGCGCACCTCGTCGGCCACAACGGCAAAGCCCTTGCCGGCGCTGCCGGCCCGGGCGGCCTCCACAGCGGCGTTCAGCGCCAGAATATTGGTCTGGAAAGCGATATTCTCAATTGTGGCAATGATCTTGCCGATCTCTTCAGAAGAGCTGGAGATATTGCTCATAGCCACGTTAAGCTGCTTGACGTAATCGTTGCTGACAGAAACCTGCTCGCCGGCCTGACCCACGCTGGTGCGGGCCTCCTCGGCGGAAGCGGCAGTCTGCTTGGAGCTGGTGGAGATGTCGTTGATCGTGGCGGCAAGCTCCTGCACAGCGCTGGCCTGCTCGGTAGCGCCCTGAGCCAGGGACTGGGAGCTGTTGGACACCTGCTCGGAACCAGCGGATACCTGGCTGGCAGACTGAGAGATATTGGTGATTACATCGCTCATGTGGGCGACAAACTGATTGACGCTGGACTGAATGGGCGCCAGATCGCCGGGGAAGGTGGCGGTCAGTTCCACATCAAAGTTGCCCTTGGCCATCTGACCGGTGGTGCTGGAGATATCCTGAATCACGCTGTGGAGAACCCGCTGGCTGGTACGCAGAGCGTCGCACATTTCGCCCAGCTCATTCTTGCCGGTGAAGCTGACGGGGATGCCCAGATTGCCCTGGCTGAAGCCCACCAGTGCGGCGCGGACCTGATTGCTGGGCTCGGCAATGCTTCTGATGATCTTGACGGCCATTATCATCACAACGACGGTGGCGACAACCATGACCGCAATAATGGCGAAAATGCCAATCGTGGAGGTGGTATTCTGCTGCTTGATGATTTCTTCCTGTCCGGCCTGGAGCTGAGAGGCCAGACTGTCACCGGCAGTGGCGGCAGCGGCCAGCTTGGGAGAGCAGCTTTCGGTAATCATGGGCACTGCGCTCTCGCGGTCGGTGCGGGCCACCTGGACAATCTTCGCAGCTTCTGTGCCCCACTCCTGCATGGTGTTGATGAAGGTATTCAAGATCGTCTTGTCATCCATGGGGAAATTATTATTGAGCTCTGTGATCACCGACTCCAGCTGGTTCATTTTGCTGGTGGCGGTATCCAGATTACTCACTTCGCCGGAAAGCACAGCGTCCCGCAAGCCCCGGGCGGCAATATTATAATCGATGCGGCACTCGGAAACCAGCTGATTGGCCTTTACATAATGATCGATAATATCCTGATAAGCAGCCTTCTGGGAGCTCATCATCACCAGAGAGGTGACAATGATAATCAAAGAGACCAGGATTGTTGTACCAAATCCTATGATTAGGTTTTTCTTAATGGACATGTTCTTGAAATTCATGGTGCGTTTCCTCCTAAATTTTCCCCGGGCCGGTATCCTCACCGGCGGGCATTTCTCGCCCGGCCAACCGGCGGCCAAGCTCTCTTTTCTGCCCCAGAGACAGCCCGGTGCGGCGGCAGAGGCTCCGCGTCAGGCATAAATCAACCCGCTTTGACATTTATGGCAGTCGGCTTATCCCAAAATATCGCCGTACTTCCCGTTTTTCACGTCGCCCACAACCCTTCCATCCACCAGGGTAATGACCCGCCGGCGCAGAATGTTCACATACTGGCTGGCGTGGGTGGCCATGACGATGGTAGTGCCGCGGGAATTGAGCTCAGTGAGCAGATGTACCAGATCCCAGATGACATCGTCATCCAGATTGGCTGTCAGCTCATCCAGCAAAAGGATGGAGGGACTGTTGATAACCGCCCGGGCCAACTCCACCCGCCGCGCCTCGCCGATGGACAGCTGGGCGGGGAAACAGTCCCCCACCCTGGGCAGGCCCACCAGTCCCAGGGCCTTCTCCGCCGCCGCCCGGCTCTTGCGCTGCATCCCGCCGGCCCGGGCGGCCACCATCAGGTTTTCCATAATGGTGCGCTTGCGGATCAGGATGCTCTGTTGGCTGACAATCCCAAAGGTCCGGGTCAGCCGCACCTTCCAGGGGCCAAAAAAACGGGAAATGTTGGCGTTGTCCACATACACGGCGCCCTCGTCGGGGGATATCTCCCCCCCGATCAGCTTCAGCATGGTGCTCTTTCCCGCCCCGCTGCTGCCAATCAGGAAGACAAATTCCCCCTGCTGTACGGCAAATTCCAGATCACGCACCGCGTATTGCTTGCGTTTATCCTCGGTTTTATAGATTTTTGAGACTTTCTCCATGCGTACTTCTGGCATTTCTCATACGGCTCCTTGGCAGTTATGACGGCGCGCCATAAATTTATAGTTCAAAAAAATCGTTTCTTGTAGTATAATCTTTTTTGAAGCTGTTGAAAAGAGCTATTTTCAATTTTTAGGGGGCAGCCGTGAAAAATTTTGAGAGACCCGGAACATGGAAACGCTATATTCTCCCCACCCTGCTGCTGGCAGCCGTATGCATTGGGGCGGTGGAGCTGCTGGTCTGCTATTATCAGGCCCCCGAAACCTACGCCGCCATCACCGCCCCTGTCCGTGCCGTGGTCCGGCGTACAGGCGAAGTGGGGGAGCAGGTCTGGAACAATCTGCGCCGGCGCACCGACGAGGCGGTGGCTCAGGGGGTCTCCCAGGTTCAGGCAGGGCTCCGGCGGCTGGATGAGCTGCTGACCTGGGAACCGCCCCAGCCCGAGGAGCCCCAGGATGAGGTCCAGCTGGTGGACGACGGGACCGTCGCGCCGCCCCCCCGGTCCCAGGCCTCCCTCTCGATTACCTCCCTGCTGAAGCAGGACGGCATGGAGTATCTCACCGGCGGCAGCCGGGACCTGATCTACTATAATCAGTCTGACGAGGCCTGGGCGGAGGAGCCCTACGGCTC
>OFHB01001654.1_pt1 | contig 12579 bp, 11 predicted proteins | sample 1521881 | NCBI WGS metagenome assembly OFHB01 (sample SAMEA3504090, study PRJEB24116) | mouse gut metagenome | biome: mouse gut; feature: mouse-associated habitat; material: faeces | place: Denmark | collected 2011
TTTCCATCGAAAAGCTGACATCAGATAAAACTTCTGTCCGGCTCCCGGGATAACTATATGCAACATGCTCCGCGCTTAACGTCATTTTCTCCCCCTCACATCCCATCCGCTTCCCCGTGCTTCTCTTCCCACTCACATCCCATCCGCTTCCCCGCGCTTCTCTTCCTCCCCCGGACAGACGCAGCGCACCCGGCCTCCGCGGACAGACCGCACCGGAATCTCCCCGGCACAGGCCGGGCTTTTGTCCGGACAGCGGGGCCCGAACGGGCAGCCTTCCGGCAGATCCTTCACATACGGCTGGCTGCCGGAGACCACTGCAAAGCCGTGCTCCGGCATCGCGCGCCAGAGGGCCCTGGTATAGGGGTGGCGCAGCAGGTTTTCCCTGTCAAAATCAGATGCAGCGGCCTCCTCCAGCGTCGTGCCGGCGTAAAATACGGCAATCCGGTCCGCCACGCCCAGCGCGGCCCGCAGGTCATGCGTGATCAGAAGCACACCGTTTCCCTGATCTGCATAATTCCGGAAATCCGCAAGCACCTGCCCGGCCAGCGACTCCTCCATCCCCGGCGTCGGCTCATCCGCGACAATCAGCTTCGGATGACTCATCAGGGCAGTCAGCAGCAGCACCCTTCTGGCCATACCGCCGGAAAGTTCAAACGGATACTTTTTCTCCACATTCCGCGGCAGGCCATACTGCCTCATCAGGTTTCGCATTTCTCCGACACAGGCGTCATCCTTCCTGCCATTTGTAATCTGCCGGCCGGTTTTCATCAGCGGGTTCAGCGCGCCGGTCCCCTGCGGTATCAGGGCAATCTCCCTTCCCCGCAGCTCCCTGATCCGTTCGCGCCTCATCTCTTCCCCCAGGTAATATATGTTTCCTCCCACCTTTGCATTTGCCGGAAGCAGATCGAAAATGGCATGCGCCAGAAGGCTTTTGCCGGAACCGCTGCTCCCGACAACTGCCACAATCTCCCCCGCATGCACACTGACGTTCAGATCTGAAATAACCGGCAGATTCACCCTGCCAAGCGAATGCGGATCATACTGTTCAAACGTCACCGACAGCCCGCTTATTTCAATTATTTTCTGCTTTTCTTTCATTTCACCAAATGCACCTCCGACGGATTTCCTGCCGCGCGGAGCGCATTTCCCATACGCTCAAAGAACACGACCGTCAGCATCAGGGCAAGCCCCGGAAAGAGTGCCAGCCACCATTTCCCCGTGCTAAGGTAAGCCATGCTCTCCGAGAGAATGATTCCGATCGCCGGTTCATCCGGGGGCAGCCCGAATCCCAGAAATGTGATTCCGGCCTCATGCAGAACCGCATGCGGAAACTGCAGTGTCAGCCCCACAAGAAGCTGCGGCAGAAGATGAGGCAGAAAATGCGTCCTGGCAATATACCAGCGGCTCTTCCCGAGCTTTCGGGCTATGCCGGCCCAGAGCGACTCTGTCTGCTGCAGAATCTCCGCCCGAAGCAGACGGCAGAGTCCGGGCCAGTGTGTCAGCGCCACTCCCGCCGCCACCCCCGCAAACCCTTTTCCCATCGCGCAGGATATCAGCACCAGCAGAATCATGTGCGGCACCCCCATCATCAGATCAGTCAGCCAGGTCACCGCCGCATCCGCCGCCTTTCCCAGAGACGACAGAAACGCCAGAAAAAGAGCGATACCGGCGCTGACTGCGGAGGAAAGCAGCCCGAGCAGGATGCTGTAAGAGAGCCCCGCCAGTGTTCTGGCAAGCATATCCCTCCCCATACGGTCCGTTCCAAACAGATGGCCGGCACAGGGCGGCAGATTTTTCCGCACAAAATCCGTCTCCATCGCGCTCTCCCTCAGAAGCATCCCCGCCACCACCACCGCCGCAAACAGCAGAACAGCCGGCACAGGAAATACGGTACGTTTCCGCTGATCTCCCGGATCATCCGCAAACACAGCTCTGTCATACTTTCTTTTCCGGTCAGCCATGACTCCTCCCTCTTCTTATCTGCGGGTCCGCAATTCCATACAAAAGATCCGCGATAAGATTTCCCGTAAAGACCAGCAGCGCACTAAATACCGTGATCGCGAGCAGCAGCGATACATCGCTGCCCAGTCCGGCGTCAACCGCCGCCTGTCCCAGCCCCGGATACGAAAACACCTGTTCCACGAGTACGGACCCGCCGAATATCTCGCTGACTGATGAAAACTGCAGCGTGATGGCCGGAAGCAGAATATTGCGAAGCGCGTGGCGCCTCACGATTCTGCTCCCGCGCTCCCCTCTGGCCCTCGCAAACAGCACATAGTCGCTTTCCATAATATCCAGCATTTTCTGTCTCGTGTGAAGCGTGATATCCGCCGTTTTTGTCAGACTAAGAGTCAGTGCCGGAAGAATCAGATGCGCGATCCGGTCGGCGATCCCCACCTCGCTGTGGCTGACGCCGATGGGAATATTCAGCCCGAACGGAAGCCAGCGAAGCCACACGGAAAACACCATGATCAAAAGCAGGGCAAGCCAGAACGAGGGCATCGCGGCGAGCAGCAGGGCGCCTCCCCTGATCACCTTATCCGGCCGCCTGTCGCGAAAGCAGCCGGCCACCGCCCCGAGTATAAATCCCAGAATCCCCGAACAGACCCATGCCGTTCCCATGAGCGCAAGCGAATTACCGGCTTTTTCAGATATCACCTCCGCCACCGGACGATTGTACTTTTGCGACATCCCCATATCTCCCCGCACAAAATCTGCAGCCCAGTTCAGATACCTCTCTGCTGCCGGCAGCTCCTTCCCCCAGTAAGAATCCATCTGCGCCCTTTTCTCCGGAGACATCCGCAGGTAGGCCGTCGTCCCCGTATTTGCCCGCACAGGATCGATCGGCGAGAACGATACCAGCGCAAAAGCCAGAATACTGACGCCTGCCAGAAGCACCGCCGCCTTTAACATTTTTATCAGCAAAAACCAGACTACATTTGCCGCTTCCTCCGCCATCCTGCCCTCCTATCGCATCACAGTCACGTCCCGGTTCCGTCACCGGCCTGACCACGCTGCCGGATTACCCTTATCTGCATCACATTTTAGTTCCAGCTCCACTCATCCACATTGCTGGCAATGGCCCAGCCGTGCCCGTGCGGGTGCGGTTTCTGTTCCGCAACGGTAAGCCCGTCCCGCACAAAATAGAGATGATCAACATTGGCAAGCCACACCCACAAAGCCTCTGCGTCCGGGCCGGTATTCTCCTGTGCCTGCTGCCACAGCCTGTGCGCCTCATCCGTGTCATTCTCCGCCAGCGCGGCATCGAGCAGCCTGTCCGTCTCCGGGTCGGAATACCCCGTAAAATTGCAGGATCCCCCGGTATAATAGAGCTGATAGTTCTCCACCGGCGAATTCGATCCCCAGCCCCAGATCACCGGATCCGAATACATTCTGGTGTAAAGCTCATCCCAGCCTCCAAGCCCCTCATAGAGGACATGCACCCCGATCTCCCTCATCTGACCGGCAAACTCCGCCGTCAGCGCCTGTCGCACGGAATCGGACGCCGAATAGTACACGGTAAATTCTGCTTTTCTGCCGTCCTTTTCCAGAATCCCGTCGCCGTCCCCGTCGCTCCAGCCCGCATCCCTCAGAATCTCCTCCGCCTTTTCCATATCGTGCCGGATCACCATCTTCTCACACGACCACGGCATCCCGTCCGACACGCTGTACGCGGCCTTCCCGTATCCGCCAAGCACACCTGAGATCATTTTTTCGCGGTCCAGCGCATAATTCATCGCCTGACGGAGCGCCCGGTCACTTGTGACGTCATTTCCCGCCTCATAAACAGCCCCGCCGTCCTGTACCCGGCCGCCGGACGGATGCACCGGAAGGGAAATACCGCGCGAATCCACAGAGTCGCACGCCAGCAGATCATATCCCTCCACCGTTTCCTCACTGTAAACCGCAGACGTATAAGCGATATCCACCTGTCCCGCCTTCACCGCGGCCAGCGCCGCATCCTCCTCCATAAACAGCACGACCACTTTCTGTATCCCGGGCGCCTCCCCGTAATAATCCGGATTTGCCTCAAAAATCACCTGCTGCCCGCGGTCCCACTGCGTCATAATATACCTGCCGGAACCGACCGGATTCTCACCGTAAGACACCGCATCATAACAGTGCCCCGGAACAATCCCGAACACCGCAAGCGTGTACAGAAACGCATTGTACGGTTTCTTCAGATGAAAAACAACGGTCGTCTCATCCACCGCCTCCACGCGCTCAATCATCCCCAGATCCGCCTCGGAATTCTCCGTCTCCATCGCTGTCTGAAATGTAAACTCCACGTCTTCCGCCGTCAGTGCCTCCCCGTCCGTGAACCTGACATCATCCCGGATGGTAAAAGTCCACGTCAGTCCATCCCCGCTGACGCTGTAATCCGTGGCGAGATCCTTCTCAAACTCCATATCCGCCGTTGTCCTGATCAGCGTGGACTGAATCAGCGGCTCGTGGCAGTGCTCCCCGCATCCCCAGCTGATGCATGGATTAAAACCGGCCGCCGGTTCCGAGGCCGTGTCCATCACGATAATCACCTGCGACGCTTTCCCGGACTGCTCTGTCGCGTTCTCCACAGATCCTGTTCTGCGCTCCGTATCGCTCCCTGCCGCCGTTTTGCAGCCTGCGAAAACACCTGCCGCTGTCACTGCCGCGCACAGCGCGGCGGACCACCTGCCCATTCTTTTCATACCGTTCCTCCCTGTCAGCCCGACTGCCGTTTTCACCGTCTTCCGGCCGGTTCAATGGAGAAAGGATAGCACGCGCCGGGCGGTGGCACAAGCCCCCGTGGGGGATAAAATATATGCAGCATACCGGTTTTTCAAACAATACTTTACAACCAGTAAGCCATATGTTATAGTAGGGCCAGCTGATCTGCCGCATATTCTCACCCATCTGAATGGGGGGATTTCATGTCACAGAAAAACAGATTCTTCATAACAGCAGCTACAATCATCAGCATCTTATCCACGCTGCTCATCTTCTGCCACGCAGCGCCGGTCCGTGCATCATCCGGCTACGGCTTCGTGGTACTCAGTCAGTATACCGCAACCATGAAAACAGGAGACGAATTCTACCTGATCGCGCTTACCTCCACAGGGAAAAAGGCACGCTTTTCATCCAGCGATTCGTCGGTTGTTTCTGTAAACACCTACGGAAAAGTCACCGCAAAAAAAGCCGGAAACGCAAAAATCATCGCAAAATCCACAAACGGCGAGGCCGAATGCCGGATTACCGTGGAAAAAACCACAATCCGGCTGAACAAAACCCGCCTGTCCCTGGAAAACGGGGAGACTTTCCAGCTGAAAGCCACCACGTCCACAGGACATCCCGTCACCTTCCGGTCATCGAAAAAGAGCGTCGCCGTCATCAGCGGGGACGGCCTGATCACTGCAAAAAAACCCGGGACAACGGACATCACCGTCACCGCCGACAAAACTTCCGTCACCTGCAGCGTCACGGTAAAACAGCCTTCCGTAAAGCTGAACCGGAAATCCGCCACGCTATACCGGAAAGGAACAATAAAACTTTCGGTGCAGACCTCCTCTGGGAGCACACCTGTCTGGAAGACAAATAAAAAAAGTGTGGCCACCGTGGATAACAGGGGAACGGTCACCGCGGTAAAAAACGGGACCGCAATCATCACGGTTACCGTGGACGGCGTCAGCAGAACCTGTGAAATCACTGTAAAAAAGCCATCCATATGTTTTGAATCTGAAACGGTCACTCTGGCGCCAGGGGCGCACTATCAGACAAAAGTTACCGTATCTTCCGGCAACACGCCGGTCTTTTCCTCTTCCAATTCCACGGTCGCTTCCGTGGACGCAGACGGAATTATCCACGCAAAAGAAACAGGACGGGCCTATATCTACGCGAAAGAAGACGGGACAAAGGAGCGGATAACCGTTTTCGTAAAATAATCAGCCAGAACTGACACACTATAATTCAGGGTGAGTATGCGGGCAGATCAGCAAAAAACATTTGATAAATACTCAGGGAAAATGTTACTATGAAAAGAACATCCATAAAACCGTTATCTCACAGGACAGATTCCGGAAAAACCGGAAAAAGGAGCAGCTTATGACAGGAACCTTATATCTGTGCGCCACGCCGATCGGTAACCTCGAAGATATCACCTATCGTGTTGTGCGCACATTAAAAGAAGCAGATCTGATCGCCGCGGAAGATACCAGAAACTCCATCCGCCTCCTCAGCCACTTTGATATCCGGACGCCAATGACCAGCTACCACGAACACAATAAGATTGAAAAAGCCCGCTGGCTGACCGTCCGGCTGCGGGAAGGGCAGAATATTGCCCTGATCACAGACGCCGGTACGCCCGGAATTTCCGATCCCGGAGAAGAGCTGGTGCGTCTCTGTCATGAGGAGGGGATCCGGGTCACTTCCCTTCCCGGCCCGGCCGCCTGTATTACGGCGCTCACAATGTCGGGGCTTGCGACGAGACGATTTGCATTTGAGGCATTTCTTCCGCGCGATAAAAAAGAGCGCGCGGAAATTTTAAGCCAGCTGAAAGATGAGACCAGAACCATCGTTCTCTACGAGGCCCCTCACCGTCTTCTCAGAACCCTTCAGGAGCTGTACCAGACCCTTGGCAGCCGCAGACTTTCAGTCTGCCGCGAGCTCACCAAACGGCACGAGGACGCGACATTAACGACAATAGAAGACTGTCTTAATTACTATAAAGACAATGATCCACGGGGTGAATATGTCCTGGTCATCGAAGGTAAGCCGTTTGCCGCACTGAAACAGGAGGCTCAGGAGAGCTGGGCCCGCCTGTCAGTCGCAGAGCACTTTGAGCTTTATATCTCGCAGGGAACCGGGCGCAAAGAGGCCATGAAGCTGGTCGCAAAGGACAGGGGCGTCAGTAAGCGCGATGTTTATCAGGCACTGTTAGACACAATGCCCTAATCCTCCGCCACATAATATGCATCCAGATTTTTTTTCACGATATCAAACGGCGCCGGGCCAATCGCAAGAACCGCCCGGTGAAATGCCACGTCGCTGTAGCGGCCTGCGTATGTCTCCTTTGCATGCTCTTTCAGATCGAGAAATCCCAGATATCCGATATAGTATTTCAGGTAGTGCGCGGGTTCCTCCACGATCAGCTCATAAACTTCCCGAAGTGTTTCCAGATCCGAAATGCCGAACTCCGTCCAGAACTCCGCCATCTCCTCAAATGTCCAGCCATCGTAATGGATCCCGAAATCCGTGGAAGCATACAGACTTAAAAGCGCGGACTGATTCAGCGCCAGAAGCTGCGCCACCGTTTCTTTCAGCCCCGCATACTGATAGGAAAGCATCTCGACATAGGTCGCCCATCCCTCCACATAGCCCGGATAGTTTAAAATTGACCGCACCGGCGCAAGACCTGCCTCGTAGGACATCACCGTCTGGTAGAGATGCCCCGGAAAGCCCTCGTGAGCCAGCGTCGTAAAATAATGCATGGTTGTGGAATCTGTCGATGCATTGATAAAAATGGAATTATTTCCGTAATCATCGAGCGGCGCCGTGATGTAAAATGCCGGCGCCATATAGTCCTCCATACACTCGTCAATATAACTGACCGTAAACTGTGTATCCGGCGCCTTCGGAAACTGTTTCAGCATCGCCTCCCGCAGAACATTTAAAGTGGCGGCCGGGTCTGTCTCTTCCAGCGTGACCAGGCTGCACTCATCCCAGATACCCGGGTCCTCCGCAATCAGCGCGGCGGCCGCATTTAAGTCCTTCTGCCTCTGTTCTTCCACCATTTTCTGTATCTGCGGAATATCCGCGGAATATCCCGTGTTATGATAGACCAGATATCCGTAATACTCTTTTCCATCCTCAAAATAGCAGAGCCCTTTATCATTCGTCCCTTTTCCAAGAAGCTCCTTTAAGGCCGCGGCAAGCTTCTCATAGGCCGGAAGAATCGTTTCCCGGACCAGCGTCTCATTGCGCAGACAAAAATCCTCCCGCTCCCCGTCGGTAAGCCCCGGCACCCGCTCCACCCTGTTCCGAAATGTTTCGATCAGGTAATGTGTATCCGGATCTGCCGTAAATGTTCCGCACTGGGAAATAATACTGTTACATGCATAATCCGACATAAACAGCCCCGCGTCCGCCTTACGCCGCTCAAAATCAATAATCTGGGAAAAATAATCTCCGGTCAGGGCGATCAGCTCCAGATAATCCACGACGTCCTCCCTGTCATAAAAGCGGTATTCCTCATACAGAACGGGAAGCTGCGCCTGTATTCCGGTTGATGGCCGCAGAATCTCATCGTAATAGGTCAGTTCCGCAGCCGACAATTCCGTTTTCAGGTAATCCTCCAGAATCTCTCTGGTCAGCTTCTGTTCATTTGTCAGACCTGTTTCCTCAAACCTGCTTAACGCAGAATATGTATTCTCGAGATTCGCATGAGACTCCATCACCGCCGCCTCGGACAGATCCCCCAGTGAAACCGGCGCGTCCGTGATCCCGAAACTTTCCGGGTCGGCAAGCGTAAAATGCAGGTTGATCGTATTGGACGATACCTCGGAGCAGAAGAGATTGTTTAAAAAAGTATCAAACTCCGCAGACGTCTCCGCTGCGGCGTCCGTTCCCGCCTCCGTGCCGCTCCCTTCGGAATGTTCCACAGCATCCGGCGTACCCGCTCTTCCGTTGCCGGAAGCGGGAGATGCGCAGCCCGCCAGAAGCAACAGAATAGCCAGCAATGGGAGCGCTCCCGCCAGGCTGGACAAATACGTTCTTAAGCAATCCTTTTTTTGTCTCAGGGCTGACTGTTTTCCAAAATATGTTTTCAAAGCAGAAATACCTCGTTTCCTAAAAATAAAAGACTCCGGTGATGCCATTTTATTATAACGAATTATCACATCCTATGTAAATACAGTTACAATTATTCACAGGGATAACCGCTGTCCCCTCATTCCCCGGTCAATTCAGGCTTGAAGAAAACTCCGGTTAGAAGTATGATAAGAAAGAATGTCCGCTGTGGACAATAAAAACAAAAGAAATGAGGTACATCATGAAAAAATATCTGGCAGTCGCAGGTCTGATCACAGTGACCATCATCTGGGGCGGCGGTTTTGTCGCAAGCGATATGGCCCTGAAAAGTCTGCGGCCATTTCAGATTATGACAATCCGTTTTCTTCTGGCCACCGTCCTGATGGGCGGCATCAGTCTGCGGGAACTTAAAGGCATCACGCGGCAGGAAATTTTATCCGGCATCCTGATGGGAGCAGCGCTGTTCACCGGTTTTGCTTTTCAGATCGTGGGCCTGCAGTACACCACCCCCTCAAAAAATGCGTTTCTCACCGCTTTAAATGTGGTGATGGTGCCATTTATCGCCTTCGTACTCCTGAAAAAAAGAATCGGAGCAAAAAGTATCCTGGGCGCCGTGATGGCGGTTACAGGAGTCGGCCTCCTGTCTCTTGAGGACAACCTGACCCTGGGTCCGGGGGACGCGCTCACACTCGTCTGCGCCGTCGGTTTCGCCTTTCAGATATTCCTTACCAGCGAATCCGTTAAAAAATGCCGCGCCGTGGTCCTCAATTTTATCCAGATGCTCACAGCCGTCGCGCTGTCCGTCGTCAGCCTGTTCCTGTTTCAGGAAACACATTTCGCTGTGACTGCACAGGGCTGGCTTAGCGTCCTCTACCTGGGTGTGGTCAGCACAACCATCTGCTATCTGCTCCAGACCGCCTGCCAGCAGTATGTCGATGAGACAAAAGCAGCTATTATCCTCTCCATGGAATCTGTATTTGGTACCTTTTTCTCCATCCTGATTCTTCATGAACAGGTGACGCCGCGCATGGCGGCGGGCTGCGTGATGATCCTGGCCGCGGTGATCGTATCAAACCTCGCCGACACACAGAATAGCGGCAACGCGGTCCCGACAGAAAAAAATCCCTGAAACAGGTACTTTTTATTGACATACCGACCAGAGGTATGTTATTGTGAATTCAGGTTCCCGGTATCTGAAGGAGGTATAGTGACAATGGCAAGAAATAAATATCCGGAGGAGACCGTTCAATTAATCCTGGATGTCGCCTTTCGCCTGTTTATGAAAAAAGGATATGAACACACCTCCGTGCAGGACATCATAGATCAGCTCGGCGGACTCAGCAAAGGTGCCATTTATCATCATTTTAAGTCCAAGGAAGATATTCTGGCCGCCGTTACCGACCAGATGACACGGGAATCCAACCAGATGCTCGCCGTCATCCGTGACCGTTCCGATTTAAACGGCAGGGAAAAGCTGAAAGCCATTTTCAGTGAATCCCTCAACCGTCCCGTGCAGAATGACCTGTTTACGGTCGCTCCGGATTTTCAGAATAATCCAAAGCTTCTGTTTTACTTTATGCAGGATACGGTAAAGAATGTCGCGCCAAATTATATCCTGCCCATCATCCGGCAGGGTATCTCGGACGGTTCCATCGAAACGGATTATCCGGAACAGCTTGCGGAGCTGATAATCTTTGTGATAAATATCTGGATCAACCCTATGATCTCCGGCGGTTCCGCGGACGAATCCTATCGCAGATTTCAGGTATTCGGCCAGATGATGCGGGGGCTGGGCCTGGATATTGTGGACCGTGAAATGCTCGGGAGAGTGCGGGAGCTGGCGTCCATTTACCAGAAAAACAGGTGTCAGAAAAACAGGTGATATTCTGCCCTGCAAAACGGGCAGAATAATTTATCCCTGATACATACCAACGCGCGGTACTATAATTAATTGTCTGCGGCCGCACTGCCCCGCAGACTTTTCACAGCAGGCAGTGCAGAAATGAGGAAAAATGAAACAGAAACTATTTACAAAGGACTTTACACTGGTTGTCATCGGACAAATTATCTCACTGTTCGGCAATGCAACATTACGATTTGCACTGCCCCTTTATCTGCTGAATCTGACCGGCTCATCGGCACTTTATGGCACAGTTATCGCATGCGCCTTTATTCCGGCGATCCTCTTATCCCCTGTCGGCGGCATAATCGCAGACAGGCTGAATAAGCGGAATATTATGGTGACGCTGGATTTCTTTACCGCCGCGGTGATTCTGATATTTTTTCTTCTCATGGATAAAGGAAACCTCACTGCGCTTCTGACCATTACGCTGATGCTTCTGTACGGAATTGCGGGCGCCTATCAGCCCTCCGTGCAGGCAGCCATTCCCTCCCTGGTAAATCAGGGACATTTTATGGCGGCAAACTCTATCATCAACACGATCAGCTCTTTTGCAGCTTTAACAGGTCCGGTACTCGGAGGCATTCTGTACAGTGCCTTCGGAATAACGCCTGTACTGTGGCTCTGCATCCTGTGCTTTGTCCTCTCGGCAGTCATGGAGCTGTTTATTCACATACCGTTTCAGAAACAGGACCGGGACGGCAGTATTTTAAAAACAGTGCGGACTGATTTTGCCGAAAGTATCCGTTTTATCCGAAAAGATAAACCTGTGATCGGTAAAGCCCTTCTGGCCGCCTGTGGAATTAATCTGTTCCTGTCCTCAATGATTATTGTCGCGATGCCGTATCTGATCACAGAAGTGTTCGATTTAGGAGTTCAGGCCAACAGGCTCTATGGATTTGCGCAGGGCGCACTGGCCGCAGGAGGACTGACCGGCGGCATCTGCGCAGGCGTATACGCCCACAGATTGTCCATTCAGAAAGCCGGAAATCTGATTATCATCTCCGCACTGGCCGTATTCCCGATCAGCGCCGCGCTGCTCCTGTTTTCATCCGGGATGATAAACTACCTTGTGATAACCCTGTGCTGCTTTGCCATCATGGTGTTCTCGACGATTTTTACCGTACAGATGATGTCATTTATCCAGGCGGAAACCCCGCAGCATCTGGTCGGAAAGGTTATTTCCGTCATCCTCACCGTCGCCATGTGCGCACAGCCTCTGGGCAATGCACTCTACGGCGTCCTGTTTGAGCTCTGCCGCGGGGCGGAATATGCCGTTGTCCTGTTCTCGGGCATAGTATCACTCCTGATTGCGCTGCGCACCGTAAATATTTTCAAAAAATTCTAAATCTTCTTCCCTCTCCCGGCAGCCGGACGCCCGCAACCGGCTGCCGGAAAGCGATCCGTTACAGATCCGGGGGTTTTGGTTCCCCTGTGAATTTGTAACGGACCGCCGTACAGTCAGGCATGCCGGGTTATTGCAATTCCTTAATTTTTCGGGCAATTTCTTCCATGACCTGCACAAAGCATTCATCGCTCTTTCCCGTCGGGTCAGCAAGCCCCCAGTCATCATCAAAGGCTCTGCCGGCAAAAGGACATTCCACATCGCACCCCATTGAAATAGCCATATCGGGTGCCGGGATTTTGTCAATCGTTTTGCTGTATTGACTTTGTTCCATATCTATCCCGTGGATTTCTTTCATAAGCCGCACAGCGTCCTGATTGATTTGTGGTTTTGTTTCCGTTCCCGCAGAATAGAAATCAAATTTATCTCCCGCCAAATGCTTTCCGAGCGCTTCTGCAATCTGACTGCGGCAAGAATTATGAACGCAGATAAAAGCTACTTTTTTCTTATCCATAGTTAAAACCCCAACTTATGAAGTAAAGCAATTACCTCA
>OFHB01001658.1_pt1 | contig 12561 bp, 13 predicted proteins | sample 1521881 | NCBI WGS metagenome assembly OFHB01 (sample SAMEA3504090, study PRJEB24116) | mouse gut metagenome | biome: mouse gut; feature: mouse-associated habitat; material: faeces | place: Denmark | collected 2011
TTTTTTGTTTTGCGCGTGTCCTGCGGTCCCTCCGGCCTGAACCGGGCTTCTCGCCGTGTATCGGGCGAAGCGTCTGTTTCAGGATGCTGTCGGCGGTCCCTGCCGTCCCGCTTCGGGTCCTCCCGGGGTGCGGCGGCGGTTTTTTACCGCGTGTCGGTCCTGCCCGCCAGATAGTCGATGGAAACCTCATACAGGTCCGCCAGGGTCTTAAAAATCTCCATAGGTCGCCCTTTTTACGGCAACTTTTCCCCGCCTGCCGGCCCAGTTTAAGGGGAGAAAATCCTCCGCGCCGCGTCCCTCCGGCATCTACCCCAAAACCTCCGGCTTCAGCCTCTCGATCATCTCCAGGGACCTCTGGGAAATCTCCAGATTCTTATTCCGCTTCCCCCGGACCTTATGGCCCAGGGGGCTGATGATCCCGAAATTGATGTTCATGGGCTGAAAGTCCTTGACCGTCTCGTCCGAAACATACAGGCTCAAGGCCCCCAGCGCCGTCTCCCTGGGGAAGTTAATGGGCTCCTTCCCCACCAGCCTCCTCGCCAGCTCCACCGCCGCCAGGAACCCCGACGCGGCGGACTCCACATAGCCCTCCACCCCGGTCATCTGCCCCGCAAACGTAATCCTCGGGTCGCTCCGCAGCCGGTAGTACCGGTCCAGCAGCCTGGGGGAGTCCAGATACGTATTCCGGTGCATCACCCCGTAGCGCACGTACTCCGCGTTCCGCAGCGCCGGGATCATGGAAAAGACCCGCTTCTGCTCCCCGAACTTCAAGTGGGTCTGGAACCCCACCAGATTATAGATGCTCCCCCCCGCGTTGTCCTTGCGCAGCTGGACCACCGCGTAGGGCTCCCGGCCCGTGGACGGGTCCTTGAGCCCCCGGGGCTTCAGCGGCCCGTACCGGAGGGTATCCTCCCCCCTGCGGGCCATGACCTCCACCGGCATGCAGCCCTCGAAGACGTTCTTGTCCTCGAACCCGTGGACCTCCGCCTCCTCCGCGCCGCACAGCTCCCGCCAGAAGGCTTGGTACTCCTCCTTCTCCAGGGCGCAGTTGACATAATCCGCCGTACCCTTGTCGTACCGGCTGGCGAACCACGCCCGGGACATGTCCAGGCTCTCGAAGGTCACCAGGGGCGCGGCGGCGTCGAAGAAGTGCAGGGCCGCCTCCTCCCCGCCGGTAATCTCCCGGAGGCGCGCCGCCAGCGCGTCGCTGGTCAGGGGCCCCGTAGCCGCCAGGACCTCCCCCTCCTCCGGCAGGCTCGTGACCTCCCCCTCCATCACCGTGATGTTGGGGTGATTCCGCACCGCCTTTGTAACATAGGCGGAAAACCCGTGCCTGTCCACCGCCAGCGCGCCGCCGGCCTCCACCCGCGTCGCGTCCGCCGCCTCCAGGATGAGGCTTCCCAGGCGGCGCAGCTCCTCCTTGAGGAGCCCCACCGCGTTTTCCAGCCCCGCCCCCCGCAGGGAGTTGGAGCACACCAGCTCCGCGAAGTCGGGGGTATGGTGGGCGGGGGACATTTTTTCGGGCTTCATTTCCCACAGCGCGACCTGGATTCCCCGCTGGGCCAGCTGCCACGCCGCCTCGCTCCCCGCCAGCCCCGCGCCGATTACTGTTACGTTCATTTTTATCCTCTTTCGTCCGACCGGCCAACCAAATAGTCAAGCGTAACGCCGTAAAAGTCTGCAAACCGGCACAATGTAGACGCATCTGGTTCCCGTTCTCCGCGCTCATACCGGCAGTAGGAGCTCAAGCTGACCTCCAAAAGATCAGCCGCTTCCTCCTGCTTCAGCATTTTCTCTTTGCGCAGCGCCAGCACTCTTTCGCATAATTTCGCCATATTTTTCTTTACACCTTGACAAGTCCGTTTGGAATAGCTATAATATGGCTATTCCAAACGGAGTAGTACTAAAAAAGGAGTGACACACATGCCCACCTTACTGGAAGCCCTCTACACCTACGCCCAGAAAAACCGCACCACCTACACGCTGGAAGACGGGGCGCAGATCAAAGAAAGCGGCGACATGTCGGACCGCGCGCGCAAAGAACTCCTGTCCATGCTGCCCGAAAAGGGGCGGGAAACCCTCCTCAATTACATCAGCGAAGAGGAACTGATCCAGGGACTGGAGCTGGAAGCCGCCTTCCGCGCCGGACTGTCCATCGGACTGGAGCTGTCCCATCTGTAGGGTCCTCTTAGAAGCTGTATTCATAGGCGTTGAACACCGTCTGGGCGGGTCTTTTGCCGCCCTGCCGCGTTAAAAAATCTTGAAATACGCCAAGTATTCCTGCGATTTTTTGCCTTGCAGGACAGCAAAATCCCTCGCCCAGACTGCATCCCCCGCCTATGAATACAGCTTCTTAAAAGCAGAAAAGTCGAAAAACACAAAAGGCCATCGATCAGGGTCGGCTTGTATCCTTTCCACAAACCATCGGCGGAAACATTGTTATATCGCACAATTGATTTGCGCGCCTACTTGTATTATGATACATACAATAGAACAACTAAACCACACGAAGGCGGAGGGTATGGAGAATGAGACGAAAAGGCTTACGCCAGTTCGAGCCGCTGGCGTATCTGCTCCCGGCGCTGCTTTTCTTTTTCCTGTTTACGTACTATCCCTTTATTAAGACGGTGTTCAACAGCTTTTTCCTCACCAACTTCATGGGGGTGCGGCGGGAGTTCGTGGGACTGGAAAACTACCTCCGCATCCTTCAGGACAAGGACTTCCTGGCGGCGGTGAAAAACACGTTCCTTTACGTGCTGACTTCCGTCCCGGTTTCGGTCTTCATCGCCCTGGTCCTGGCTATGGTAGCCAGCCGCAAGACCCTCTGCTCCCCCGTCTATGAGACGATGTACGCCCTGCCCATGGCCATGTCCTCCTCGGTGTGCGCCATGATTTTCGAGCTGATGTACAACCCCTCCCTGGGCATCCTCAACGAGCTGCTGGGCACCAACATCAGCTGGCTGACGGACAGCCGCTTCACCATCTACGCCATCAGCTTTATCTCCGTATGGATGAACATCGGCTACAACTTCCTGTTCCTGCTGGCCGCCGTGCGCAACGTGCCTGCGGACCTGATCGAGGCGGCCACTATGGAGGGCACGGGGGCCGTCCGCCTGACCACCCGGATCATCCTGCCCATTATCTCCCCCACGGTGTTCTTCCTGATCATCAACTCCCTGGCCAAGAGCATGATGATGTCCGGGCTGGTGATCATCCTCTCCGACGGCGGGCGCAGCGGCAGCGCGTCCACCATGATCTCCTACATGTACACCCAGTCGGTGAATGCCCAGAACTACAATAACGGCTACGCCGCGGCGGTGATCGCCTTCCTCATCACCTTTGCGATGATGCTGCTCAGCTTCGGGTTTGAGAAGAAATACGTCAATTACGACTAAGGGGGAAATTGCAAATGGAGCGCGTTTCCGCATCGAAAACGAAAAAGGACCTGGGAAAGGCGGCTTTTCAAGCGGCGGCCATTCTGCTGGGCCTGCTGGTCCTGTTCCCTGTGATTTACTGCTTCTTCGTTTCCTTCATGATGCCCAACCAGGTGCAGTCCATCCCGCCCACCATCTTCCCCAAGGAGTGGACCCTGGACAACTACTGGAACGTGATGGAAACCACCACCATCGGGCGGTTTATGATCAACTCCCTGATCCTGGCCGGGGCCAGCAGCGTGATACGGCTGATTACCGCCTCCTTCGCCGCCTTTGCCTTCGCCTTCTATGAGTTCAAGGGGCGCAATCTGCTGTTCATGCTGTGCCTGGGCACGGTGATGATCCCCTCCGACGTGGTGCTGGTGACCAACTACCAGACCATTTCCCGGCTGGGGCTGGTGAATACCTACATCGGCATGATGAGCGTGTTCTGCGTGTCCGCCATGAACATCTTTATGATGCGGCAGAACTTCCTCACCTTCTCCAAGACCCTCCAGGAGGCGGCCTACGTGGACGGGTGCAGCAATATCCGGTTCTTCTTCAAGATCCTGCTCCCCACCTCCACGCCGGTGCTGACCACGGTGTTCATCTCCTCCTTCATCAGCACCTGGAACACCTACCTGTGGCCCATGCTGGTGACCAACAATCCGCTGATGCGGACGGTGCAGGTGGGCGTGACCATGCTCAACAACGAGGACGGCAACGTCTACGGCCCCATCATGGCCGCGTCCATGATGGTCCTGGTTCCCACGGCGATGATCTTTCTGATTTTCCGCAAGAAGATTGTCAGCGGCATGATGGGCGGCGCCATTAAGGGCTGACCCGCTGCCGCTTGCAATACAGAACGTGTTCCCGGCACAAAAATGATTTGGAGGATAACCATGAAAAAGCTACTGAGTCTCGCGCTGTCCGCGGTTCTGCTGCTGGCCCTGCTGGCCGGCTGCGGCGACAAGAGCGGCACATCCAACCCCGGCGGCGATGCGCCCGCCTCCCCCGACGCTCCCGCCGCGGGGACGATCACCATTGAGTACTGGAACTCCGCGGAGGGCGCTATGGCCACCTCCACCGAGTATCTGGTCAACCAGTTCAACGAAACCGTGGGCAAGGAGAAGGGCATCTTCGTCAACTCCGTGTTCCAGGGCGGCGACGTGGTGGAGAAGCTGAAGACCCTGGTCCAGGCCAACGACTACAAGAACTTCCCCGACGTGGGGCAGATCTATGCCGCCGGTCTGTCCACGGTCCTGCAGATGGAGAATCTGGTGTCCCTGGATACCATCTACTCCTCCGGCGAGTACGAGATCACCCTGCAGAAGGAGGACATCTATGAAAACTTCCTGCGCTCCTACACCTACGAGGGGCAGCTGATCTCCCTGCCGCTGAACGCCTCCACCATGCTGATGTACTACAACAAGGACGCCGCCCGGGAGGCCGGGCTGAATCCCGACGCGCCGCCCGCCACCATCGAGGAGCTGGCCCAGTGGACGGACAAGCTGACCGTCCGGGACGGCAGCGGGGCGGTGACCCGCTACGGCCTGAACATCCAGATGGACCGCTATGAGCTGGTCAACTTCCTGTCCGGCGTCAGCGATACGGGCTGCAACTACATCGGCGACAACGGCGGCGGCCGGGACGCCATGATCTCCAAGCTGACCATCGGCGAGGACGGCTCCCTCATGACCTTCCTCAACGAGTGGGAGAAGGTCATCGCCACCGGCGGCTACAAGGCGGTCAACGACGACGAGCGGGGCGAGTTCGCCAACGGTCTGTCCGCCATCAACTTCCAGTCCTCCGCCCAGCTGGCCGCTATGGCCAGCAACGCCGAGGGCAAGTTTGAGCTGGGCGTAGCCCCCCTGCCCGCCTGCTCCAGCCAGTACAAGGCCAGCGCGGCGGTCGGCGGCGGCTCCATCGCCCTGTTTGACAAGGGCGACGCCGCCCGGCGGCAGGCGGCCTGGGAGTTCATGCAGTTCATGGCCTCCGCGGACAGCCAGATGTACCTCTTCGAGAACAACGGCTACCTGCCCATCTGCAAGAGCGCCTATGAGACGGAGGCCTATCAGACCTTTATCGACGGGAACCCCAACGCCGCCGTGGCGGTGGAGCAGCTGAAGAACTCCGACCCCGGCATGCAGGAGCCCATGGACCTCATCAACTGGGAGCTGAACACCCTGTGCAAGGAAAACTTCATCGCGTGGACGGCCGGTGAGATCACAAAGCAGGAATGCCACGACAATATTGTGGATAACTTCAACGCCAAGCTGACCGAATATATCCGGGCCAACGGATAAGAAAACGACCAGGCGGGGGCGGCTGCGTCCCTGCCTGGTTTTCATCTGAAACGATAGGAGTGATTTGCCATGATTAAGCTGGTCGTGTGCGACATGGACGGTACCATGATAGGCCGGGACGAAATCATCCCCCCCGGCGCGGCGGAGTGGATCGCGGCCCTGGAGGCCCGGGGGATCATGTTCACCGTAGCTACAGGCCGGGCGGAGGGCTATATGCGGGAAAAGGCGGCCCAGATGGGCCTGCGCCATCCGTATATCGTCACCAACGGCGCCACGATAATAGACGGGGACCGGGCCGTGCTGCGCCGGCAGTTCGCCCTGCGGCCCCTGCGGGAGCTGGTTGAGGAGTGCTATGCAGAGGGCATGTCCGTCCTCTTCACCTTCCAGGGGGAGGAGCGGACGGAGCGGATCACCCCCTGGATCATCCGGGAGGGGGAGAAGCGGAACCGCCCCTACGAGGCCCAGCCCCTGACGGACGATGAGTGGGCGGAGCTGCGGGCGGACAAGCTCCTCATCATGGACACGGTGCGGGAGGGAAAGATCCTGGAGATCGAGGAGAAGCTGCGGGCCGTCCCCGGCGACTTCATGTACGTGCGCTACCGGCTCAAGGCCCTGGAGCTCAACGAAAAAGGCTCCAACAAGGCGGCGGCGCTGCGGCTTCTGGTCCAGCATCTGGGCGTCTCCATGGACGAGGTGCTGGTCATCGGGGACGATGACAACGACATCCAGCTCTTCCAGGCGGCGGGACAGTCCGCCGCGGTGGGCAACGTATCGGACAACGCCCGCCCCTACGCCGGCTATGTGTGCCAGGCCCGGGAGTTCCAGGGCGTACAGGAGGCCGTAGAGAAATTCTGCGGGAAAAGCTGATGCGCCTGTCGACCTCCACCAACATCTACTTCAACCGCCCCGACGGCAGCAAGGCGGCCATCACGGACTCCATCGCCCGGTGCGCCCGGGCGGGCTACCGGGTCATGGACATGAACTTCCACGACTGCTGCACCTTCCGCAACGAATTCGTCACGGAGGGGTACGAGGCGTGGCTGGAGGAAGTCGCCCGGTGCGCCCGGGACTGGGGGGTGTCCTTCAGCCAGGCCCACGCCCCCTTCTATAACTTCTGCGACGGCGGCTTCGACCGCCGGGAGGAAATGGACGGGCTGATCCGGCGGTCCGTCCGGTGCGCCGCCCGGCTGGGTATCCCCTGGCTGGTCATCCATGCGGGGACGGACTTCGCCGCCGCCGACTGGCGGAAAAAATCCCTGGAGAAGAACCTGCGGTACTTCCGCCCCCTGCTGGACTACGCCGCCGGCGAGGGGGTGGGGCTGGCCATAGAAAACCTATGGGACCTGAACATCGCGCCCCGCCGCCGCTATACGGCCCAGCCAGAGGAGCTGCTGGAGCTGGTGGACCGGCTGGACAGCCCCATGGCCGGCGTCTGCTGCGACGTGGAGCACGCGGCCATCATGGGCCAGGACCCCGTCGCCGTGCTGCGCCTGCTGGGCGGGAAGCTCCGGGCCACCCATATCTCCGACTTCATCAACATCGACAGCGACCACCTGCTGCCCTTTAACGGCCGCGTCCAGTGGGCCCCCGTCATGGAGGCCCTGCGGGAGGTCGGCTACGCCGGGGACTTTACCTATGAGATCCACCGCTACACCGCTACCCTCCCCGACGCGCTGGCGCAGGACGCGCTGGCCTACAGCGTGAAGGTAGGGGAGTACCTCTTGTCCCTCTAGGGCATGTTTGAAAAATGTCAAAACGCCCAAGCAGCGGATCTTTTTCCGCTGTGCGGCGTTAAAAATTCTTGAAATCCGTCAGGATTCCTGCGAATTTTTGCCTTGCCCAGCGAAAAAATCTCTCGCTGTTGGGCATTCCGCCATTTATCAAACAAGCCCTAGTCCTCCCGGGATACCATCAGGCGGAACTGGGCGTTGGCCCCGTTCCAGATGGTGCTGGCGAACTCGATGGGGACGTGGCGGACGCCGAAGTGGACGGAGTCGATCCGCAGGGCGGGGGAGCCGTAGGGGACGTCCAGAATCCTGGCGCAGCGGGCGTCCAGGGTGATGGCCGCGATGAAATTCTCCACCGCCTCCGTCTCCGTCTGATAGACCTCCTGCAGGGTGGCGGAGATGCTCTGGCGGAGGAGGCCCCGCTCCGCCAGGTCCGGGAACCGCTCCCGGGGGAACCAGGCCCGGTTGATGCCCACCACCTTCCCGCAGTTCTGGAAGTACCGCTCCAGGTAGACCAGGGGCGCGTCCTCCGGCAGCTGGAGCATCCGGGCGGCCCGGCGGTCGGGGGCGGTCAGGCCGACAATGCGAACGTTTGCGGAGGTAATCTGCTCGGCGGGATTGACAATGGGCCGCCTTCCCTCCGGGCTGGGGAACTGGAGCTCCTGGACGATGTACTGGGGCCGGGCCTGCACCACGGTGCGCTCCCCCCGCTTCCGGGAGATCAGGCCGTCCCTCTCCAGCTGGGCCAGGGCCTGCCGCGTGGTAATGCGGCTGATCTGGTAGAGCTCCGCCAGGGTGTTCTCCGGCAGGAGCTGGTCGCCCACCCGCCACTCCTCCTCCGCGATCCGGCGGGTCATATCGGCGGAAACCTGCAGGTAGAGGGGGATGGGGGAGTCCCGGTCGATGAAATCCTGGAAAGCGTAGCCGTCTGCCATGGTCTGCACCTCATTCTTATGTAAATCGTATATATTTTCCTCTATCATACCGTTTTGGCGGCTGTCTGTCAATCAATCCTCATAAATTTTTGTCCGCCCGCCCCGGCGGCGCGGACAGGCGAATCTATATTCTGAAGAGACAGGAGTATATTATGAAACAAGCGAGCAACGCCATGTGCCGGCAGGTCTGGAGCCTCCCGGAGCTTCTGCGGCAGCAGTACGGCTGCCTTGAGCCGGAGTGCCGGAAGGCCCTGACCACGCCGGAGATCTTTTCCATCCAGCGTATCGTCCTGACCGGCTGCGGCGATTCCCACGCTGCGGCCATGGCGGTCCGGTACGCCTTTGAGGCTCTGACGGGCATCCCCACCGAGGTGGTTCCCGCCATCGAGCTGAGCCGGTACTACAGCGAGAGCCAGCTGGGCTTCGCCCCCCACAATCCCCTGGTCATCGCGGTCAGCAACTCCGGCGGCATTGCCCGGGTCAGCGAGGCGATCCAGCGGGCTGTGGCCCACGGCGCCTTCGCCCTGGGGGTGACGGGGAACCCGGATTCGCCCCTGGGCCGCTGCGCCAGCCGGATTCTCCCCCTCTCCGTCCCGCCCTTTGAGAGCGCGCCGGGGACCCGGTCCTATCTGGTATCCCTGCTGGCTTTGCTGCTGCTGGCCATCCGCTTCGGGGAGGTGCGGGGCCGGTACACCATGGATCAGGCCATGGACTACCGCGCCGACCTGCTGGCCCAGGCGGACGCGCTGGAGCGGGCGCTCCCGGCCATGGACGAGCAGATCCAGCGGCTGGCCGGGGAGTGGAAGGGCCTGGAGGCGTTCGACTTCATCGGCGCGGGCCCCGACTACGCCGCCGCCTGGTTCGGGCAGGCGAAGATCTACGAGGCCGTCGGTCGGTACGCCATGTGCATCAACACCGAGGAGTGGCTCCACATGAACTTCTTCATGAAGAACGTGGAGAAGATTGGGACGGTCCTGGTCTGCGCCGGCGGCAGTCCTGCCGCCAGCCGGGCCCTGGAGCTGGCCGACTACGCCGGGCGGGACATGGGACGGCCCCTGCTGGCGGTTACCTCCGGAGAGAACCGCTTTGACCAGGGGACCTGTCAGGCGGTCCTTACCCCGGAAACCCGGTACGCCCACAGCGGCGTACTGTCCCAATTCGCTCCCCTGTGCCTCCTGGCGGGGTACCTGGGCGAATTCCTGGGCGAGGAGGACGGCCGGGGCTGCAAGGGCCCCTGGGCCTTCGCCCAGGGCGGACGGGGCATCACCCAGAGCGAAATCATCGTAAAGTGAGGAGCGAGCTATGCTGAGGAATATCAAGCTGACCACCCAGGAGCGCGGCGTCACCGCGCTGACGGACGACGTGAAGGCCGTTGTGGAGGAGAGCGGCGTCCAGGAGGGGCTGTGCGTGATCTGCATCCCCCACACCACGGCGGGACTGACCATCACCTCCTTCTGGGATCCCAACGGCTTTCTGGACCTGCAGGACGAGATCTGCCGTCTGATCCCCACCCGCATCGACTTCAAGCATCAGCACGACACACCCCAGGACGCGGCGGGACATGTCAAGTCCTCCCTCATCGGCGTCAATCTCACCATCCCCATCCACCAGGGGAAGCTGCTGCTGGGCCACTCCCAGGGGATCTACTTCCTGGAGTTCGATGGTCCCCGGAAGCGGGAGTACTTCGTCAAGGTCCAGGCGGACGGCAGCGAAGGCTGAGAGGAGGCGTTTGGGTTGAAAAAAATCATTCTGGACTGCGATCCGGGTATGGATGACTCCGTGGCCATCATTATGGCCGCCAAGGCCCCCCAGCTGGAGCTGCTGGCGGTGACCGCCGTCAGCGGCAACTATCCGGTGGAGGTCACCAGCGTCAACGCCCGGAAGGTGCTGGAGCTGCTGGGCAGGCAGGACATCCCCGCCGCCAGGGGCATGGCCCGTCCCATGGTCCGTCCCGCCCCGCCGGACCCCTTCACCCACGGCAGCGACGGCCAGGCGGAGAACTTCCTGCCGGAGCCCTCCATGCCCCTGGCGGAGGAGCACGCGTCGGACCTCATCATACGGCTGGCCCGGGAGAACCCCGGCGAGGTGACGGTCCTCTGCACGGGGCCCATGAGCAACCTGGCTATGGCCCTGGTGAAGGAGCCGGCCCTGGCCGGACAGCTGGCGGGTGTGGTGGCGATCTCGGGGGCCTTCGGGCTGAACCGGTACGCCTTCCTCAACGCCACCGGCGACACGCCCCAGAGCGAGTGGAACGTCTACGTGGACCCGGAGGCGGCCAAGATCGTCTATGAGTCCGGAGTCCCCCTGGTGGCCCTGGGGCTGGACGTGGCTACCCATTTTGACGTGAACTTCTCTCCGGAGGACATCGCCGCCTTCGCCGAGAGCCCCCGGCCCGAGGCGCGGTTTTTGTCCCAGGCCATCCGGTTCGCCGCCGGGCGGGGCTTCGAGGCGTACACCACCATCATCGACTGCATGGCCGTGGCCTACGCCATCGATCCCACCCTGGTGAAGACCATCCGGGGCCGCGTGGGGGTGGAAACCCAGAGCCCGCTGACCCTGGGCATGACCGTCCTGGACCGGCGGCACCACTTCGTCTGGGAGCATCTGCCCCTCATTGAGATCGGCGCGGAGGCTGATTACGGACGGTTCCTGCACCTCCTGCGGGATCTGGTCCTGCAGTAAGGAGCGCGGACATGAAACGAGAAAAGCTGTATATCGCCGGCCCCATGTGCTTCTATGAGGACGGCTACCCCCGCTGGTACGTCATGCGGGACCGGGCCCGGGTCAAGGGCTTCGACGTGACCATGCCCAGCGACGGGGAGCTGGACCTGAGCCACGAGGACCTGCGGAAAAACGGGGACGCCATTTTTGAAAACTGCGCCCGGTGCATGAACGAGTCCACCGCCATCCTCTGCAATCTGGAGTTTTACCGGGGCGCCGACGTGGACGGGGGCAGCGTCTACGAGGTGGGCATGGCCTACGCCAGGGGGGCCCACTGCTACGGCTACACCAGGGACAAGCGGCCCATGGTCTGGAAGTACCAGGGCAGCGTCCTGCGGGACGGTACGGCGTATGACCGGAAGGGCCGGCCCCTGCCCTACGGCGACCTGCCCTTCTCCCCCAACGTGGTGGGGGCCATGAAGATCGTGGAGGGCGATTTTGACGACTGCCTCCAGGTGTTCGCCCTGGACCGGGAGGAGGAGCGGAAGCGGGCCGCCTTCGCCCCGCCTCCCCCGCCCCCCGCGGCGGAAAACGCGCCCGGGACGGATGGCCGGCCGGTCGTTTACGTCGCCGGCCCGGAGCGGTACGACCCCGACGCCCAGAACTGGTACGCATCCGTCCGGGCGCTGGGGGACCGGCTGGGCTGCTTCGGGTCGTCGCGCCCACGGACGAGGTCTGTCCGCTGCCCCGGGAGCTGGCGGACGACCCCTACGCCCGGGCCTACCACATCTTCTACCGGCAGCAGCGGCACGTGCGGGACTGCGACATCCTCATCGCCAACCTCAACGATTTCCACGGCTGGGAGCCGGACAGCGACACCGCCTTCGAGTGCGGCATGGCCTTCCAGCTGGGGAAGAAGCTGTACGGGTACATGGACAGCGCCGCCCGCATGATTGACCGGGTCCCCAGCCTGGGGCCCGAGCGGGAGTACCGGGACATCTGCGGGTGCAATGTGGAGAATTTCGATTACCCCATCAACATCATGTTCGCCTCGTCCATGGACATCCTGGAGGGGGACGTCACCGATGCCATGACCAGGGCGGCGGCGGAGCTGGGCGGGCGGTGACCCGGCGCAGGCCCGCCGGAAAGCTTTTGGCGTCTTTGCGCAGATTTTGATTGACAGGCGGCGGGAAACCACGTATCATCGTGGTAGGAGCGGCCTCTTCCGGGAAGCCGGGGGAGGCCGCTTTTTGCGCACGTTTTTTACGGCGGCGCGCCGCCGAATTTGATGCAAAAAACAAAAGGAGCAGCTATGGGTATTTCTTACAACCAAGAGGAGCGGGCGTTCCGTCTGGACACCCCCGGCTCCACCTATCTCATCAGCATCGTAGATGAGGAGGGCTTTCTGTGCCACACGTACTACGGCAGGCGGATTCCCGATGACAACATGGGGTACCTCCTGCGCCTGCCCGCCGGGGGAACGGACTTCCGGAACAACGGGCGGCAGGCGGACTTGATG
>OFHB01001659.1_pt1 | contig 12559 bp, 11 predicted proteins | sample 1521881 | NCBI WGS metagenome assembly OFHB01 (sample SAMEA3504090, study PRJEB24116) | mouse gut metagenome | biome: mouse gut; feature: mouse-associated habitat; material: faeces | place: Denmark | collected 2011
GTTGGTTCATCCAGGATGATGAAGGGCGTGTCCCGGTACAGCGCCCGGGCAAGGGCGATTTTCTGGGCTTCTCCGCCGGATAGCTCCACACCGTCTGCGTCAAAGTCCGCCATGGTGAGGACGTTTGACAGCCGGTCAGCGGTGAAATGCATGTTGACCGGATACTCGTCTCCGTATTCATCGTAGACTGTTGTGTTGTGGAGCTCAAAGGACAGCGTATTGATAAGCAGCTGCTTTTTCCTGGCGTTGCGCTCAGCATAGGGGAAATGCGCATTGTATACTTCCCGCGCCAACGATGCCACCTCCGGGCGGCGGTCGTGGACACGGTTCTCCAGCCACTTCTTCTCACTGGCATTCAGTCTGCCCATGTGGAAATTCATTAACCGATTGATGGTCATTGCCTCCGCTTTTTCTGCGGCGGAGAGTTTGGAGCACGCTTTGCAGATATGCGCGGCATGACCTTTGCCGGAGAATTTTTCATTCGCTTTGTACTCGCCGCAGATTTTGCAGTAGTGACCGTGGGGGCGGCCTGATTTCTTCTTTGGCATAGAACTGTCCTCAATTCTATAAGCGTCTAACCAGTACAAACCACATTTCTATGCTATGCGGAAACAAGGATTTTTGCGAAAATCCTACCAATATACCACATAGGCTGTCAACGGCTCATCACCGCGCTCAATGACCCAAGCCGCCAGATTTTTGGCTAGGTCATCCAGAATGGCAAAGTCCAAATTGTCTACAGTATCATAGATGGTGTTTAACGTAGCAGTTATGTTTGAATCGCTCAGGCACGCGTCCTGAAACAGGAGAACACTACTCATCGTTTCTTTATAGAATGCTTTCTCGTCTGAACCAATATCCCGGTCAGCGTACTGAAGCCCCAGGCCACCAGCCAGACTGCTGCGCAGAGCAGCTTCGGAATTTACCCCATAGACTGTGATTGGCTGGCCCTTCCACCCAATACACTTCAGGTTGACCATGCGAATCTGTGTATACTGTTCCTCGATATGGTCAGACAGTGCAGCAGAACCGTTCTTGCGGTTATCCTCTGTGTTGAAGGCGGCAAAGATCACATCACAGGGCAGTTCATCCGATTGCGCCAGCCACGCTGCTGTTTGAATCAGCGTCGCCACGCCAGAAGCATTATTGTAAGCGCCAGGCATTAAGAGCGGACCGCACTGACCTGGTCCGTCAAAATTTGCGCCGAGGACAACTGCCTTTGTATGGTCCTTGCCGGGGAGAAAACCAACAACATTGTCAGCAGAGCCCTCTTCATCAACGGCATCAGGAAGTCGCAGATGGAGCTGACAGCCTTCGGTTTTCAGCTGCTCATAGACAGCGTCTGTAACAAGGATTCGGCTGGGATTTCCTGACGCATTGGTGTAACTGATGCCTTTGGACACATCTCCTGATGTTAAACAGAGTTTTCGGTTCGCGTTCTTAGGATCTGCTTTGGCATCCCATATCGCCATACCATCACTGTAAAGCGTACTGTCTGTAGAAAGAGGGGCCGTAAGTTCCACTATGTCCGGGGAAGCGCGGAAGATCCAGTCTTCGCCAAGTTTCAGCTCTGTTTCCTGCCCGTCAGGAGAAACGATAAAAGCCTCACCTGGAAAAACGGACGTAACATTGGTCTGATAGCTCTGTTTCCAACTGCCGAGCGTTGGGAGCTGCTGCAAACCAATCCGGCTGAACTGCTCTGCCAGCCAATCAGCGGCGGCGCGGCTGCCTTCACTGCCGCCTGCGCGGCCTTGATATGCTGGCTTTGTCAGTTCCTGAACGTAGGTTTCCGTTGTTCCCTCAACCGTCCAGTCCATCTTATACTGTACCGGGGCGATTACTGTTTCCCAGAACAGTGTTGTTCCCGGACTGACCACGGTATCATTTGAGGAATTGTTTTCTGTTGTTATATCAGGCGTTTCTTCCGCAGATACAGTCTTCTCAGAGGCAGGCACTTCCTCATGACATGCTGTCATGCAGAAAACCAGGGAAAGCCCCGCCAAAAGGCACAATACCTTTTTCATAAAGCAGCTCCTAATCTACTAATACGCCGTCCTTCAAGCGCAGGACTTCGTCGGCCATATCCGCTATCGCGAGATCGTGGGTCACAACAATAATGCAGTAGGCATCCTCGTGCGCCAGCCGCTGAAGCAGTGAAAAAACGATCTCACTGTTTTCCGTATCCAAGTTGCCGGTGGGTTCATCGGCAAGGATAATTTTTGCATCGGAAACAAGCGATCTTGCAACTGCCACACGCTGCTGTTCGCCGCCGGAAAGCATGGCGGGCAATCTCTTATAATATGAGCTGTCCAAACCAACAGCCTTTAACTTTTCATGGACAGTTTTTTCCGCTTGACTTGGGTTCACTCCCCGCAAAAGCATGGGATAGGTCACATTTTCTTCCACAGTCAGCAGAGGGAACAGATTGTAGTTCTGACAGACCAGGGAAATTGCTCTCAAGCGATAGCGGTCCCTGTTGCGTTCCGCTGTGCTTTTTCCGTCATATATAATCTGTCCTTCCGTTGGCAAATCCAAGCCAGCCAACAGAGATAAAAGAGTGGTTTTCCCGCAGCCGCTCTTGCCGACAATGGCGTAGAATTTTCCTTCCTGAAAATCAAAATGGATTCCTTTTATGGCATGTACCTTTTGATATTTACTTTGATAGATGTAATGCACATTTTGCACCTGCAAAATACCCATGGGCTCACTCCTTATCGCGCAGAATATCCATAACATTCACACGGACAGTCAGCATCACCGCTGCCGCCGCGCCCAAAGTATAGCAAAACAGGATCATCGCGCAAATCCCTTTATCGAATCTGACCACGTCAATAAAATGACCTGCCGCCACGCCCAAAACCACACCGGCAAGGCAGAGAATAAACTGCTCCAGTAAAGCTTTCAAAGTGATCTGAATCCTGCTTTCTCCCAGCATCCCCATGACCGCATACTCCGGTTTTCGGTCGCGAGCCAGCAGGAAACTGATGAACGCTCCAAGAACAGCGATCATCAGGAAGAAAAACAGATATGAGCCCTCCAGCTGGGCAAGGTTGCTTTCGATCGGGCCAACAGTCTCCTTCAAAATGCGGTCGTCGATACGGACGCGGAGGGTATCGCTGCCGCGAAGGCCACGTTCTGTTATCATCGTTTTGATTTCGTTCAGCTGCCGGTTGTCTTTGACCGTAAAATAGACCTCGTCGATACTGAAGCTCCAGTTATAACTGTTGCCATGCTGTTTTTGAGCGGCATTCGCGGCGACGGTCAGTTCCTCCATGGTTTTCAGCGGCATCACACCGGCAAATTCGGTTATTTTACCTGGATAAGTCCCAGCCACTTTCAGACGGAAGATCCCCTTCATCGGTCGTTTGTATACAACAACTTCCGCCAGGAAAGGAACGGTATCGCCCGGATGGTAGCCCCATTTTTCGGAGATAATGCAGATGCGCTCGTTCCCTTCCATGCAGCTTTCATCATAGCCATCCATCCAGCGGATGCTGTCTCTGATGCGGACCAGCTCATCAGCTGCGCGAAAGGTGTTGTATGCCCTCATCCGGCCCCCAACGCGGCCGCTGTCTTCGGTCTCAAATTTCGGAAGGAGTGTCTGAAAAGCTGTCAGCTGTTCCTGCTCTGACGCGCCTGCGCCCGCCTGCTCTTCCAGAAGGCCCCTTGGGATGGTGCGGACAGAAAAACGGCTGTTGGCATATAACTCGCTGAAATGACCGCTTGCCTGCATTTCTTTCCACACATCGTTTGAAATAGCTGGGTCATTGCCGATCCCAGCGGTAAGGATACTTCCTGTCACCGTAATGCCGTCGTATGTTTCTTCCAGCTCATTTTGGACGTTTGCAATGAGACTGGGATAAAAAAGCATGAATACCGTCGCCGCCATGGCGGAAAGTATCACCAGCAGGCAGGCACCTTTCCGCCGCAGCGCCATGCGCCAGATATAAGGAAAACTTTTCATACCAACACCACTTACACCTTCCCTTTCGGAAGAAGTTCCCGAGGTTCTTTGTTGATATCCAGCGCCGCAAATCCCAGCAAAAGGGCCGGACAAATCAGTACGGCACCGCAGGCTTTCAGCGTTACCAGCAGGTCCGCTTTGATCTGGATGTCTGATTCCTGCTCTGTCAGGGCAGAGACATCGTTCTCCTGGGTCATATCCATCTCGATCGCCTCGATATTCTTCTGCATGATGCCGTTTCCTACAAGGCTTGTCATGCCGCAGCCGAGAATTCCCCCCACGCTACTGCCAGTGACCATCAACAGCATGGCGCAGAGCAGTACCGCTGAAAGCGCCTGCTGCTTTGTACCGCCCAGCATACGGAAGATACCCACCGTCTGCCTCTGGCTCTGCCAGAGGAAATATGCTACAAGGGTGCAGATAATCAAAAGAAGGACAGATGAGAGAAGCAGCAGCAGCTTTGCGGTGCTGTTCATAGACAGCAGGCTGGACTGAACAGCACTGTATCCCTGGTCATAGAAGGTAAACTTCGGATTGTAGCGGCCCGGTTCCTGTATTGTCAGACCTTTTTCTTCCATATCCTTCATAAACTGGTCTACAGAGCCGTTTTTCAGCTTGACGCTGAATGTGGAACCATGGACCAGCACTTCCTTCTGATCCCTTGGCTTGGAGACGGAATTGGCGGGGATATAAATGTTATATGGAAGTAGGTCCAGTGTATTAGGGGCAAGCTCTGTATTACCAGCGGTGGGATAGATGGAATAAATCCCCACGATCTCATATTCTCCTTCATGTATGAACGGAGTTTTCTCTGCGTCATAGACCGGCTGGTCGAGGAATGAGATGATAGAGCTGGGGATATAATTGCTTTCAAAAAGCCGCATATTCAGTTTGTCCCCGATTTTCCACTGCTGGTTTTGCGCCACATCTTCGCTGATAAGACAGACCTTCGCGCCGTCGGCATATTCTTCAGGGGCGATCAGTCTCCCCTCTGTCAGACCAGCGCCGCCGATGTGATAGGCCGGTATAGAGGTAAAGTCGTTGGTGGCAATAACATTATGCGTGTACTGCTGTACGCCGGTGTCCTGCCATACATCCTCAAAGTAAGCTTTCAGTTCCGGGTCCTTCTGCACATCTTCCCATCGCTGGATCGGGAAATGCACAAATTCCTTGTCATACTCCATCCCTTCTCTGGAGCCGTCATAGGTCAATCGCAGCTGCTTATAATCCTGAACAGGCTTGGCAAACATAAATTCGTGGCAGCGAGCCCACCTAGTGTTATCAACGTATTCAAAAACGCCTGCCTCATCCTCCATCCATTTCCAAAAACCATGGTAGCGGAGGATCGCAACATACTCCACGTCTGGATAGAAAATCAGGTTTTCGGTATTGTCAGTTTGGTTAAATTGTTTGATTTCCTCACTGTAAGACGCCCACATCTCCTCGTCAAATCCAAAATCCTCATAGTACAAGGCGTCTGGGTAGGCAAAACAACCGGCAGCATTATCTATGACATCCAGTTTTATACGCTTGTAGTTATGGTTTCGATCTTCTGGATAATATCTCAATGAGATGGGCGTGTCTGCCCGGATCTTGAAGCGGATGACGTTGTTGCTGCGCATATACCAACTATCACTATTATCAAGCTGATTATAAGGCGTGTAGTACATTGCAGGATGATCCTCTATGTAAGCGCCGTACTGCGTTCGTAAGTCCCAGCTTTCCACTGCTTCGCTGTCGGTGATATCACTAAAATCATACCCCATGACACCCACAGCCTTATATCCGATGTGCTCATCGCTGTTTCGTTCCACCAGCTGGCCATATTTATCCACCTCTCCGCATAGCTCTATAACGGCCAGGGTGGAAAAAGTATTTTCAGCGATCCGCAGGTTACGGGCGCTGTTCTGATATAGATTCATGCTCGACACAAAGAAGGCTGCGGAGATCAGCAAAAGGCAAACATAAACAACAGTTTTTTTACTGCGTTTCACCTGATCCATAAAAATTTTATGGTACATATGGCAGTCCACCTCATCAAAATCTGTAATAATTATAAGCAGCACAGCATAGCTGTGCTGCTTATAATGCTCAGCATGAAGCGCCTAAACAGGAATAGACTTACCTATACACCCCATCAGCCTCCACATGCGTAGCCCATCTCGCTTGTAGGAACGAAAGCAAGGCAAGACCTGTCAGTACACCGCCAGCCCCAGTAACGCATACCGCAGCCATTCTTGCCGCACCTCCGGCACGGATACTCCTTGATGAGCACCCAGTCATAAATCGTCTCGCCACCGCACTCGATACAAGTCGGAGACCTAGGCTGGATATTTCCGGCAAGAGCAGGTACACTCATGCTCAAGATCATGACTAACGCCATGATAAGAACAGCCATTTTCTTTTTCATCGAGACACCTCCTTCCTTTTACTATTTTGCTCATTAACTTCGCGCTTTGGATATATGTAGTGTATCATATTTTGCCTACACTTTCAATGCTTTATGTGTTGTTGCTATTTACATATTTTACCTCCTATATTCATGCAACTTGCCCAAATATTTCTTTTTTGAGGCGGTAATTTCCAAACAGTTGACGAATTCCCCGATGGGGCGGTTGAGTGAACACGAGAAAAAGTTGTTGGAAGTCCTTGTAATGTGGCGGAATCTTCTCTAATTTTATGAAGCATAATATCCTCGTGTCGGTTCCGGATATAATCCCGTTGCTGCTGGGATGGATATTGAGTATTGAGCAGCAGCCAGATATGAAACCCTGTTTCAAACAGTTCATCAGCAGGGATATCATCTAAAAGCTCAGAAAAAAGGATCGTCTCCCCACGCTCTTTCATTTCTAAAAATCTGTTCATCTTTTCCCCCTGCTATTCACATACATTTCCGCAGATATGAGTGGTTTTCCGCGATATTGGGTCAACGATCCAAATGTCTCGGCCCAGCTTCTGTGCATAGCGCACAGTTGCCGCCGTCCCTCCGCGCCGCTCTCCGTTGTAGACTGCCAACAGATGAGCAGCTGCATCCACCAGCCGGTGGTTTCTGTCAATCATACAGCCATCATAATATTTGCGGCTTATATAGTCTGCTGAATCAGCCTGATTCAAAATCAAACGATACCGTTCCTGCGCCGATGCACTCCATTTGTCCGCCTGCCCCTCATGGGGGAGGACGCAGTGGAGCCTCAAGGCGGGATTTTCCTTGCGGAGGAATAAGACAACCCGGGAACACCAGATATCAACGCCCTCCGCCATGCCGCTGTACATGTCTGTAACCCCAGCCGCTGCCAACGCTCTGATTTGCTCCAGCAGCGCCATTTTCAGTGATACGCAGCGGGGATCGGCCTCGTTGTATTTCCAGGGGAGCTTATAAGGGCGATGGCCTGTAAAGGCGCAGCTTTTTTTTATCATATTTGCCATAGCAGCCCCTCTCCTTAAAATAACTATTCCGTTTCATATTGTTCCAACAGTTCGGACAGCTTGTTCAAGCCTTCAAGCTGCCAGACCGATTTGAAATCCAGCCGTGCCACCGCGTCACGGAAGGCCGTAATAACCTCATTCCACATGACGGGGTCCTGCCTTAATTCCTCAAGATAAGTCTCCCAGGAGAAGTCCCTCCCGGAGCGCAGCTGCCGCCTGTACTGAAGGAACTCTGCCCGGAAGAACAGGATGCTTACAAGGGCAAAGCCGATATCAGGAGGGACCAGCTGCGCAAAATGAAGCCAGTCCCCTTCCTGGCCGGTTTCATCACTGTCGTGGAAAAATTCCGCGCTTTTGGCCTGAAAGTCGAAAGAGGCTCTTACCGAAAAATTGGACACCGTTTTGCACATCACACCCACAGATATCTCCCGCACAGACTTATACCGCCGCATCATCAGAACAAATTCATCCCATGATATATCTGAGAACCCGTCATTTTCTTTACAAAGCTCATAGAGATCATGCTGTACGCGGTAGGTCAGATAATATATATAGGCGTCCATTTTAGCAGCGTCCAGTGCCACAAAGCGGTCTGCTGCCATGATTTCCTCAACAGAGGATTTATGAACTAACTTGTCCATATTTTTCGTCTTTTGAATACGGGACTGCATTTTTTCAATAAACGCAGGATAGGATTCGCAGATCAGCTTAACGGCGGCGGCAGCATCCGGCGGAGTATGCTGGCTCCAGCCGGTATGCACTGCCCAGGCGTCTCTGTAGCCCTGCCTCCAGCCGTCCGCCACAAACCGGCGGATGCTCTTTTTCATACTGTCCGGCCGAATGCCTTGATCCTCTGCAACCGCTGAGATAAGACGGCGATAGTCCACAGCCTCCGCAGGAAATCCGTCCTCCGCATATCGCTGTAATATCCTGGACAAGTAACTGGCTCCCTTGAGACCGGATTTACCAAATTGACAGGGGTAGAGCATAACGAGTGCGTAGCAGTCCATTTTGTCCATACGATCCACCTTTGCCATATGTTGGCATCCATACCTGATAACGCGACAGAACTCGTTTAGCGTAAATATTTCTCTCTGTATCACTTTAATAGAGTGATATTTTCTAAAAATTACCCACCAGCCATGCACCTATCCATTTCAAGCAGTGTGTATAATAAACTCAAAAGAAAGGTCGTGACTGATGGATCTCAAGTTTGTACGAGAAAGAATTACTGAGTTAAGGCTAAAGCGAAATATATCAGAATATCAACTAAGCTATGATGTTGGTCATAGTAAAAACTATGTCCATAACATTGTAAGCGGATATTCCCAGCCATCTGTCAAGGAATTATTATATCTCATAGAAGCGCTTGGAGTTACGCCGCGTGACTTTTTTGATGAGTCTGCTGAGTTCGGGAATCCGTATCTTTCCAAAAGAATTATGGATGGGATTAAGGGAATGTCTGATGAAAATTTAGAGGCAATTTTGTTGATAATTGAGCGATTAAATGAAAAACCAATGTAAACGCACTCCGGTCTTGGGGTGCGCTTTTTCTATCTTTACTATAGTTTATCATTTGCTACCCCAACATGTCAATGTAATTCGGCAAAAATTGGGTATAAATATGTCGCTTTAAGTATGCTTCGTTGCGTTACAATAGTAAAGTGAGGTGGTAATATGGCCGATGAGCAGGTCTACGATTTCGGCGTCAGACTTCGCCAGCTTCGGGAGGAACGAGGGCTTTCCCAAAACAGGCTGGCTCAAAAACTTGGGGTAAGCAAACAAACCGTATATCGTTATGAGAATAACACACAGTTTCCGTCTCTGGAGAGAACAAGGCAAATCGCGGTCATATTGCGGACCTCAATGGATTATCTGGCAGGTTTGGATAATGTCTATACAATCAAATTCCCCGGTTTGTCAAACGAGCAGCGTAATGCGCTAAATCTTTTTTTACGCGTTTTTGTTGAGGGACAGGCCCTTGGTAAATAACGAGCAGCACCGTGTATATGGCAAGGTGTTGCTCGTTATTTATCAGCACCAGAGCAGAAATTTCTTGCCACGCCCGCCTTTCTGGTGTATACTATAGAAGGAAAGTATTCTATGCGCTCGCTACATAGCAAAAGTTGCAGCATCGGAGGCAGCTGTTATGGATCGTTTTTGTTCGTTAGTTCGGCATGATAAGAAGAAAATTGATCTGCCCTGACCGTTCTTACCAGAAATCAAAATCGTTCAAGTAAGCGTATGAGCCCGGCAAATGCCGCAGGCTTGTGCGCTTTTTGTTATTTCCAATCCTATTTTACAGAAAGGTGGTGGCAGCTGATGAGCTGGCAGGAGGAATTGAGAAAAGGGATCAGAACAGCAGAACAGCTTGCGCCCGTCCTGGGCTGGACGCCGGATGAGACAGCGCGGTGTGCGGAGATCATCAAGCGGTATCCGATGATGATTACACCCTACTATCTGTCCCTGGTGGACCCGTCGGACCCGGAGGACCCCATCGGGCGCATGTGCATCCCGTCCCTCACGGAGTTTGACCCGGGCGGGTCCTTCGATACCAGCGGCGAGGCGTCCAATACCAAGCTGGAGGGATTGCAGCACAAATACGCGCAGACGGTCCTGCTGCTGTCCACCAACCAGTGCGCCATGTACTGCCGCCACTGTTTCCGCAAGCGAATGGTGGGCCTGTCCGACGCGGAGCTGAACCACCGGGCAGATGAGGCGGTGGCCTATGTCAGGGAGCACAAGGAGATCAGCAACATCCTGATATCCGGCGGGGACTCCCTGATGAACCCCAACCACATCATTGACCGCTATCTCCGGGAACTGACGGCCATCGAGCATCTGGACTTCATCCGGTTCGGTTCCCGGGTGCCCGTCACCCTTCCGGAGCGGATTTACGGAGATCAGGAATTTCTGGATATGCTGGCAAAGTACGCCCAGAGGAAGGCCATCTATCTGGTCACCCAGTTCAACCACCCCAGGGAACTCACGGAGCAGTCCATCCGGGCGGTGCGGACAGTGATCGAGCGGGGCGTCCAGGTGCGCAACCAGACGGTGCTGCTGCGGGGGGTGAACGACGACAGCGCGGCGCTGGGCAGTCTGCTCTCCGGCCTGACCCGCATCGGCGCGGCGCCCTACTACATCTTCCAGTGCAGGCCGGTTACCGGGGTGAAGGGTCGGTTCCAGGTGCCCTTGCAGGAGGGGGTCCGCATCGTGGACAGCGCCAAGGCCCTGCAAAACGGCTTTGGCAAGTCGGTGCGCTACGCCATGAGCCACCCCCGGGGGAAGATCGAGATTTTCTGCCAGCTCCCCAATGGAGAGACGGTTTTCAAATTCCATCAGAGCAAGGATGACAGGGATATCTCCCGGGCCTTTACCCGGCGGCTGTCTCCCGCAGACACCTGGCTGGACGGGGAGCTGAATGGAATATGAGCCTGCCTCCCGCGCCCAATAGTTGGAAGCATTCCAACTATACGCCGCCCCCCTCCGGATGGTAGAATAGTGGCGTATTCTAGGGCGGAGTAAGTTAGGGCGGAGTAAGTTAGGGAGGAATGGCAAAAGGGAGGGGCGAAGTCTGCCCTTCCCGCCGCACCGCAGAGACCTGGAATAGAATAAGAGGACAAGAAAGACCGCGATTGCCTGAATCAGGGCCGTTGCGGTCTTTTTTTGCCCGAAAATCAGAAAGGAGTACAGAACGATGAGTGAACTCGTCAACACGTTCCCGTTCCCCGGAATGGGTGCAGATGGAGGGCTGGACATTGGCGCAATCTTTGGGGAAATCAGCGCCGGCGGGGATACGAACCCCTTTGCCCCGCCGCCGGCGGCAAGTCCGCTGGAGACTGCTTCCAATACCAGCGAAGAGCCCGCTGCCAGAACGCAGCCCCAGCCCAGCCAGGCAGCAGACATCGTGCCGGAGCCCACACCGGCTCCGGCTGCTCCCGCGGATGAGCCAGAACCGGCGCCTGCTCCTGTGGCCCAGGCCCCTGAACCGGAGCCCGTGCAGGAAGCTGAGGCGGCCTCCAATCCCATCGCCGCCGCTTTTACCCAGCAGGCGGAGAAGAATACCCAGCAGGGGCTTCTGGAAAAGCCGCCCGTATTCTGCTACAAAAACGTCAAGGAGCCCATTGAGGACGCGGACATGTCCTTTGAAGAGCTGCGAATCCGGAAGTCGGATGATTTTACAGAGCTGGAGGAGGGAAAATCCGTCTCCTGGTCTGTGGAGTATTGCGGCATCCGCAAGGAGATCCGGGACCCCAAGGGGACTACCATCCGCGCTATGAAGGAGTCTATTGAGCGGTCCCGGGAGTTTCTGGACGCCCTGAAAAAGGCGAAAGGAAAGGCGTCGGGCTGCTGCGTCAGGCCCAAGGTGACAATGAAATCAAAGGGCGTCGCCTCCTACAAGGGGACCTTCCAGACCGTGGAAGAGGCCCGCGCCTCCGACAAGGTGATCTGCCTCATCCCCTCCGCCGACGGCCAGTTCTACGAAATGAGGAAACAGGAGCAGGGGGAGTTTATCGCGCCCAAAAGCAAAGTGACAGGGTTTCAGCAGGTCAGAGCCGGGTTTCGCCCGGCTCTGCCGCTGATCCCCCTGCCGCCGATCCAGCAGGTCATCAGCTTTTTCCGCTCCTTTATGCTGGAGGACGAGGAATATGAAGCCCTGGCCCTGATCTATTGGGACAAAGTGGAGCGGAGATTTTTTGCCCACGTCCCCAAGCAGAATGTTCGCAAGGAGCACATTGAGGCCGACCTGCGGGACTGCCCCTATGACGACGACTCCCGCTACATTCGGTACGCCGACATCCACAGCCACAACAGCATGGACCCGTTTTTCTCCCCGGAGGACAACAGGGATGAGCGGGGCACCGGCCTGTATTTCGTGATAGGACACTTGGAGCGGTTTTTCCCGGAGCTGAAGGCCCGCATTTCCTGCGAAGGGTCCTTTGTGGAAATTGACCCGGCCGAGGTCATTGACTGGCCGGCCAGCACTTTTCCGGACGAATGGAGCAAGAACGTGGTCTGTGAAAAGAAATCGGTAAGCAGGCGGCTGTCCCAGCGAATCCTGGAGGTGTCGATGCTGCCATGAAGTACCCTTTGAATGTTCCGGTCAAGGTGGTCCAGCTGGGAGCCGGCGGGACTGGGGGCCATATCGCGCCCCACCTGTACCGGCTG
>OFHB01001662.1_pt1 | contig 12539 bp, 11 predicted proteins | sample 1521881 | NCBI WGS metagenome assembly OFHB01 (sample SAMEA3504090, study PRJEB24116) | mouse gut metagenome | biome: mouse gut; feature: mouse-associated habitat; material: faeces | place: Denmark | collected 2011
CGGCTTTTTTGCAGCACACTCCCGCGACGGCAGCACCCCGGATCCCGCCTGCGCCGGAACCTCCTACTACGTCACGGAATGCATTGAAACGCATCTTCCCCGCCTCCTGGCAATGGGCGTCACCGGCATTATCTGCAGCCATGACCTGATCGCAAATGCCGCGATGGTCCGGTGCCAGCAGGACGGCCTGCATGTGCCGCGCGATATCAGCATCATCGGTTTTGACGATCTGCCCATCTGCGCCCACACCTCACCTCCGCTGACCACCATACGGCAGGATCAGATCCAGCTCGGCAAAAGCGGATACTATGCGCTGGAAAGCCTGCAGGAGCAGATTCCGATCGGCATTCTGCTGCTCCACGCACAGCTGATCCTGCGCGGCTCAACGGCGGAAGCCGTCCCCCGCATCCCCGGCGACGTTTTGTAGACAACTTTGCATTTCAGGGCAAAAAAATAGCGCCGGGAACCTGTTTTCAGATTCCCGGCGCATTCCGGTCAGTATATACGAATACCTGTAGTTCATTCCCAGACGTTTCATCACATTGCCGCTCCGGATATTATTAACATCAATTCCCTTATGCCGGAATTCCTTACACAATCCATCGCCAGAATCATGACTATCGTCCAGATCAGCCTTTACATATCCGACAGGAATATTATTATGTTTTAAAGCATCAGGATCGTTTGCCGTAAACTTTCTCAGAATCAGCCTTTCTGTCACTATCTCAGGAGTGTTCACAGGAAGCCTCCCCGCGGTATTCCATCACAAACAGGCTGAAATGATCTTTCTCACGGACACAGAACTCATCCAGCATCCGGTACTCTCTGTTCAGCCTCAGATACTTTTTCACAAACCCTTCCTCGTTCGAATAGAGAATCACCACAGCGCCCCGCCGCAGGACGCTCTTTGATTTTTCAAAAAATCTGCCGTAAAATGCATCCATCTCCTCTTTTGTGTGCTTTCCCCGCACCGGCATATTTGTGATAATCTCGTCAAACAGGTAATTGTGGCGAAAGTCAAAATAATCGCGGTTGATAAAACTGATGCGCACTCCCGCCGCCGACGCATTTTCCCAGGCACCCCCGATCGCGTCCCCGAACTTATCAATGCCATAGATCTCCCTGGCCGGCACGCGGATGTTCCTCTCAATAAGCATGGTTCCGACACCGCAGAAAGGATCGAGAATCTGCGCGTCCTCTTTTAAATAAGGCTTTGCGAGCTGCACGAGCATGGCCGCGGCAGCCGGGTGAATCGACGCCGCCACCGCATTTTTCCGGTAGGCAAAGCGGCGCATCCGGATCGTGGCCAGTTTCAGAAACGGTACCAGGCCTCCGTCCTTTGTCCCGGTCAGCCGGATCTCCAGCTCATAATTCGTCGTTGAATTAATCAGGAGGCGGCCGGAAAGACTCTCCAGCTCTGTCGCAAAACGCTTCGCAAAGCTGCTCCTCTCGTCCAGGTCCAGACGGTTCTTCAGCTCCAGGCGGAAATAAAAGGGCGCCTCCTCCCCGTGAAACTCCGTGAGCATGTCATAAAGATCCGACTCCCACACAGCGCGCGCCGCAGCCTGCGCAGACGCCCCGGGCTTTATCGCCCGCTTTGTGTGAACGGGAAAAAGAAGCTCGCGGTAGGTCCTCAGCCGCACAAACGGAAACACTTCTTTCGTGTGCACAAGCACTCCCAGCGGATGCAGCTCCGCTTTCCTTCTCACGCCCGCCGGCAGCTCAGCCACTTCCTCCAGGGTCGCTTTCCTCTGCTCCCGCGTCGTCGCCAGCAGAATCTCATGCACCTCCGAAAATCCGTTAAAAGTATGCCTGCGGATCCCCTCAGTGGCGATAATTATCTGCTCAAGCTCCCGCACCTGTTCCCTGATATGTTTCTTCTCCTGCTCCGGCCAGCTGCCCCCCGTCAGCTCGTCCAGGCGCGCGCGGAAATACGCAAGCTTCTCCGGCGCGCCGATTTTGCGGAGAGCCGTCAGATACGCACTCTTTACAAACAGCGTCTCCTCCTTATTATATGCCTCGAAAAGAGCCTCTTTCGCCTGCGCAAGCTCCAGATCTCCCAGCAGAAGCGCCGCGTTTTTTCTCACTTTCGGCTCCTCTTCCACGAGCAGTCCGGTCAGCACCCCGCCGTCCCCCGCCAGCGCGAGAATCTTTTCCTTCTCCTGCGGGTCCTTCACCGCGCTCCGAAGCAGACTTAAATTCTCCCGCAGATTGTTCTTTTCTTCCAGTTCATGGTAGTATTTCTCTGACATCATTTCCTCCGGTATATTTTATCTTTTATATATCCACGTCTTCCGGGACTACTCCCTTTATCCCGTTCCGGCACTGCACTGCCGCGGATCAGTCCCCTTTCGTTCCGGCCGGCACTGCCGCGGATCAGGCTCCCTTTCGTTCCGTTCCGGCCGGCACTGCCGCAGATCAGGCTTCTCCCGTCGCGGAACCGGCATGCCGTTCCCCCGCCCCACGGAATCCTGCCTCATTCCCCTTCCGGCTGTCCTTCCACGGTTCTGGTGACGCCGTACGTGTCAATGAAGGTGAGCAGATCGCTCTTAAACTGTCCCCACGCCCACTCATTTTCCACGTAAAATTTCGGACAGGCTTTGCCGGTCACATCATAGTGACGGATAACATCGTCCGTGGCGAGATCGTAGCGCCCCATAAGCCAGGCCGTCATCGCGACAAGGGACTGGTAGGTCTCGTCGGAAAACTTCCCCGTCTCATCCGGGATGCAGCATTCAATTGAGACCGTGTCTGCATTTCTGTCATTCGAGGCATAGGCGATCTCATTACAGGGAATACACTGCACAATCTCTCCCTCCATCCCGATAATAAAATGACTGCTGGCGTATGTCTCCCCCGTATCCTTCAGATTCTCGAAATAACTGCGGTTCTGTTCCGCCGTGGTGCCCGGATTGGCCGTGTAGTGAACCACAATCCCCTTCACTTCCGGCAGCGCCGTTCCCGGCCTGGAATACTCGTTCATATCCAGCAGCCTGACCTGAAACTCCGGCGCATCCGCAATATATTTTTTTTCGTATGCCATCGCTTCCCGCCCCGGCTCCCGGCTTTTTAACAGCCGCAGAATCCCGGCTGCCAGAACCACGGCAAGTGCGGGCACAAGCAGAATCGTGGAAATCCACAAAAAGCGCTCCCTGTGCCTGCGCCGAATGCGTCTCCGCTTTCGCTCCGCCACGCTCAGGCGGCCGTTCTTATCATATCTGTCTCTCATTGTGTTCTTTCGTCTTCCTGATTTTTTGTATAGAATTCTGTTTTTGCACTTTTGATTCAGAAACAATTCTATTCAGTTTACCACTTAACCGTGTTACTGCACAATCCGCGGGTGTAATTTTTGTTAAAATCGTACAGGCCAAATCCATCATTTCTTATTCAGATTTTTAAATTTTTGTCCTTTTTTTGGTAGTATTTAACAATTTCTTAATATTTTATTTGTTGATTTCTTCCTTTTCTGGTGATATACTCCATCTATCAGCAGCCGGAACCCGGCTGTCGAAATTCATAAAGGAGGCGAACACTATGACATATGCAATTTTACCAGGAATGTCCTTTGGCGAAGCCGTCTCATACTATGGAAAATATATCGACGCGATGAAGGCCGAAGGCAAGAAACCTGTATCGTTCCTGCATTTCATCACAGGAAGATACTGATCGTCGGCTGGCAGAGCGGATAGCTGCAGGTCAGCTATCCGGTGTCCGTCACCGGCGTATTGTCTTTTCCGCATCCCTATTTTACACCAGGGCTGCCGTTGTTACAATAGAAGAAATCATTATATTTTTATCACAATCTGATCCCGTTCTCCTGCCCGGTACAGCCCGGAACCTTCCGCAAAGTAAAAGGTTCCGTCTTCGCGACCACCATATGTGCCGGCAGTCTGCGCAGCGGAACCTCTGCTTTTTTACATATTTCCAATTAAAAGATGTCCGGACTGCATATCTTAGACGGCGCGGCCCAGAGCGTTCTGTCCGGACTGCATGTCTTAGACGGCGCGGCTCAGAGCGTTCTGTCCGGACTGCATGTCTTAAGACGCAGAACCGGATATCGCGACAGTTACCGGATAAAACTCGTGCGCACCGCCGCCTCCCGCTCAGGATAGACAATCCCCTCCCGTTTTCCGCTCTCAATACATTTTAACAGCCATGCCATATTATTCCCGAGCGTGCGCATCGTCTGCATTCCCTCCGCATCCTGCCTCACTTCCTGCGGTGTATTTCCGTGCACCTGATTCCAGTACTGCGACGAAACCACAGGCATACCGCTGATCGTAAAATACTTATTCATCTGATCAAACGCCGCGGAAGCCCCGCCTCTCCGGCAACTGACCACCGCCGCGCCCGGTTTGCCCGCAAATACCGCGCTTTTTCCGTAAAAGGCACGGTCCAGAAAAGATGTGACTGCGCCAGACGCCGCCGCATAGTGCACCGGCGTGCCGAACACAAAACCGTCCGCTCCCTTCGCCTTCGCGACAAACTCATTTACCACATCTTCAACAAAACATTTTCCGGTTTTCGCACAGGCGCCGCATCCAATACACCCCGCAACCGGCGATGCCCCGACCTGAAAAATCTCCGTCTCAACGCCGTTTTTTTCCAGCGCACCCGCCACTTCGCAGAGCGCGGTGTACGTGCAGCCCTCCGCCTTCGGACTGCCATTTACCAGAATCACTTTCATTCGTGGAATCCTCCTTTATATTTTTCTATAAAATCATTTTATTTCTGTCTGGCACTTAAAATCACACAAACCTCCGGGATTCCTTCCCGCAGAGCGCAGATCCGTGCAAAGAACCGCTGTTTTCACGCATTTCCCCGTGCAGCCCCCGCACCCTCCCGCCGAAATACCTCCGGCAAACTCTTTAGCGCCGCCGGATATCTGATTCAGCCGGAAATCTCACGCGCAAGGCCAAGCCTGTCTGCCAGATAATCCCTGACATCAGACACGGCCTGCTCTGTATAGGGAAGCGGCAATCCCAGAACTTTCATGGCCTCATCATATTCCATGGAGCCGCCCATCCCGCAGAGTTTTTTGTATACTGCCAGCCCGTTCTCCCTGTCTTTCTCATACATGAGGCGGATGCCAACGGCTGAAATACCGGACAATGCATAGCTGATCAGATACCGGGGGGACATATAAAGCCCCTTGTTCTGCACCAGCAATGCGCCGGCATCCATATAAGATCTGCAAACGCCATAGTCAGCGCCGGCCTCATAAATTTCGGTCAGCCGGTTATATTCGGCAATCGCTGCCGCGGAATCAAAGGTATCCGCCTTATACAGAAACGTCTCGAACTCATGCGTCATGCAGAAGCTGCAGATCTCCTTCAGAATGGTAATAAGGCGGATTTCCACATATTGCGGCGCACTCTCTCCAAAGAACAGCGGGGCATAATCATAGCAGAGCTGCTCCATGGCCTTTGACAGAATTTCCAGCAGATCACCGGGCATTTCCCAGTATTCCGGCACGCGAAAACGGTCCATGCTCATTTTGGCCTGTACCGCGTGGCCGAATTCATGCACCAGCAGATCAGCGTCTGTATATTGTCCGGTACAGTTGCCAAAGATAAACGGCAGCTTTTCTGCACAGATGATCGTGCAGAAACCCATTCCGGTTATTTTATGATCTGACCTGGCACAATCAATATAGCCCCTGTTTTTCATGGTTTCGAACAATTCCAGAAATTCCCCGTCCATCTGCCCGTACATAATGCCAGCCTGATCCAGCAGAAATCCGGCGTCCCCCAGAGGCTTTGGATTTCCCGCCTCAAAATAGATGCCCGTATCGTCGGCGGTGTACACATCAACGCCAAGGCGCTCTCTAAGCCGCTCATACAGCCGCTTTTTCAGGGGAACCAGCTCTTCGCGCACAAAATGACACATCCGCGCGAGTTCCTTTTCCCCGTAAGAATAACGGCCCTTTTCGGTATCGGCATATTCCAGATAATCTGCATAACCGTTTGCACGGGCAATCTGCCCGCGCACATCCACAAGTTCACCCAGCACCTGCAGAAAGTAGTCGCTGCTGCCGGCACAGGCTTTCCGCCACGCCTCTCTGGCGGCTTTGCGGATATCGCGGTCCCCGCTGTACATGTATTCTGACAACCGGCCGAAAGACAGCTCCCGCCCTTCATAGGAGAACTTCATGGAAGCCGTCTTATTCTGAAACCGGGCAATCAGCTCCTGCTCCCTGCCCAGCAGTTTTTGTCCGCTCTTTTTCAGAGTGCTCTCTTTTTCGACTTTCAGCAGAAACCGCCTGCCAAATCTGTTGTCAGTTTCGCCGCGGTACGGGCTTTTAAGCAGCGCGTCGCAGACAGGAGATACATCTGTCATGGCAGCCCGCGACTGTGTATACTGCATTTCCTGCTGATAAAATTCATCCGTACAATCGTGATAGCTTCTGATAAAAGCCACCATTTCCATTGTTTCGACACGGGATCTGTAATCAAAAAAACTCTCCAGTGACCGGCACAGATCTTCCATCGTTGCGGCCTTTCTGATTTCCAGCGCGCATTTTTCTATGTATTGCGCATATTCCTCATAATCCGGCCTTTCATAGAAAATATCCTCAAACATTTTTTCCTGCATTCCTGTACCCTCCTTTATTCTCCCGTACTACTCCTGCAATCTTCCCGCAGCTTTCCGCGTTTCCTCCCGGACTGCCGGATCTCCCGGATCATATTTTCCAGCATAACACATTCCTCTGGCTTTTTCAAAATTATCCGGTAAATCGCAGAAATACCGCCCCCGCGCAACCCTCCGTCTGTCGCAGCCGTGCATGCAGCATCCCCTTGTCATCTTACGTCCCCTGGTATAAAATAACAGAAAACACACGACTTAAGCAAAGGAGAAACCGGCTTATGCAAAAACACTCCCCCGCCAGCGACCTCACCACCGGATCCCCGCTGTCCCGTATCTTCATCTTCGCGCTCCCCCTTGTATTCGGCACGCTGTTCCAGCAGCTCTACAATTTTGCCGACACGGTTATCATCGGCCGCTTTCTGGGAGAAAATGCGCTTGCGGCAGTCGGCGTGACCTACAGTCTCAATTTTCTGATCCTGGGATTTGTTCAGGGCTGTGCGGTCGGGTTCGGCGTACCTGTCTCCCACGCGTTCGGAGCAAAAGAGCCGCAGGAGGTGCACCGTTATTACTGGAACGGCCTGTGGCTGTCTGCCGTCATCAGCGTGGTATTTATGCTATTTACCGTTGCGCTGACAGTGCCCCTGCTGCGTCTCATTCACACACCGGTAAGCATTCTGGACACAGCTGCCGTTTACATCCGGATTATTTTTGCCGGCATCCCCCTCTCGATGCTCAGCAACCATTCCGCCAGCGTGCTCCGCGCCCTCGGGGATTCCAGGCATCCCTTTTATTTTCTGCTGATCTCCTGCGCCCTGAACATCGCCCTGGATTACCTGCTGGTCGCCGTCATCCCCTGCGGCGTTGCGGGAGCCGCCATCGCAACCATCCTGAGTCAGGGCATCAGCGGACTGTTAAACTGCTGGTGGCTTTTCACAAAAACAGACGGCTTTTCCGTGCGCAGAAAAGAGGTGTGCTTTTCGCCTTCCCACGCAAAACAGCTCTGTCTGATCGGTCTGCCCATGGGTTTTGAGTACTCTGTGTCCGCCGTCGGCGCCGTGATCATGCAGAATGCCATCAACGGACTGGGACAGACTGCGATCGCCGCCCAGACCACAGGGGAAAAAATACGCCAGATGTTCACGCTCCCCATGGAGAGCGTCGGCATGGCCATGGCCACCTACACCGCCCAGAACCACGGAGCCAGACGGCCTGACCGCATCAGAAGCGGTATCAGAAGCGGCCTGACCATCCAGTATCTCTACTGCATCGCCTCCTGGCTGGTTATTTTCCTGTCAAAAAAGAGCCTTGTCGCTCTTGTACTCGGCGAAGCCGTCAGTCCCACCGCGCTCGGCGCGCTGGATTACCTGACCCGCATCAGCGCGCTTTTTGCGGTTCACGGCTCTCTGATGATTTTCCGCAATGCGCTGCAGGGCATGGGGTACAGTTTTCAGGCCATCCTCTCCGGGGCCGGGGAACTGGCCGGCCGCAGCCTGGGCGCGGCCCTCGCGGCCGGCGGCCTGGGATTTACGGCTATCTGCTACGCCAATCCCGTCTCCTGGGCCTTTGCACTCTGTTACTGCGCGGTGATGGTGGCGCTTCATCTGCGCAGGCCGGATAAAAATAATGGAAAAGCAAAAAGCATCTGACTCCGCAGACGCTTTTTGCTCCCATCCCATATTATCTGTCATGATCCTTAAAATACATATTCAGCATATAACCGATACACCACACGCCGCCTGCCAGCGAGAGCAGCACAAATCCCTGTATCACCGCGGCTGCCAGCTTTCCGGCTGTCAGCGTCCCCTCCAGATAAGCGACAGCAATTCTGCTGACAGGCCCTTTTAAAACCCTGTAGCCGCCCACATAACACCATCCAAACGTCCCCAGGATGCTGCTGAGCATGGCAGCCAGCGCTCTCCATGTAACTTTCATAAAACATATCCTTCCCGAATTACACTTCCTCTGCCGCGTCATCCCTGCCGGACGCTCTGGCTGCCGCCAGATCAATGATCCGCTGATTTGCCGAACCGCGAAAGGGCAGGGAAATATCTTTCTGCTCCGCCACAAACGGCCCGTCCACCAGAACATCCGACAGCGCCAGAAATTCCTCCGATGCCGCACAGTGCGCCCGTCCGCCCGGCAGAAAATCCTCATGGAGATAGCCGCTGTAGATCCAGACCGTCTTCTCCGGCAGCCTGGCACGCAGTTTCCGGAGCAGCGGAAGCAGAGCCTCCTGATTCTCCGGTTCCCCGGGATCACCGCCCAGCAGCGTCAGCCCCGCGATGTAGGAGGGGCTCAGCGCCCTGAGCACTTCCTCCTCCGTCTCCGCGGTAAAAGGCTTTCCGTACCCGAAATCCCAGGTCTCCGGATTAAAACAGTCCCTGCAGTGATGCCTGCAGCCTGAGACAAACAGGGACACCCGGACTCCTGTCCCGTTTTCAATCGTCACTGGTTTGATCTGCGCATAATTCATAGAAATTACCTGACCATCCCTTTCCGCCACAATCCCACAGCTGCGGATCATTCCTTCGCCGGCGTTCATGGCTCTGCCGCACGCCCCGTTTACAGGTGAAGCACGCGCTCTCTGATCTCCTGGGTTCTTCCCTGATTCCAGAACTGGGTTCCGATATACCCGCAGGTCCTGCGCGCAACGCTCATCTTATTCTGGTCACGGTTACTGCAGTTCGGACACTCCCAGACCAGCTTGCCATCCCTGTCATCCACAATGGCGATCTCACCTGAATATCCGCATTCCATACAGTAATCGCTCTTCGTGTTCAGCTCCGCATACATAATATTGTCATAGATATACTGCATCACGGAGAGTACCGCATCCAGATTGCCCTGCATATTCGGCACTTCCACATAACTGATCGCCCCGCCGGGAGAGAGCTCCTGGAACCGGGATTCAAATCTGAGCTTGTCGAATGCGCTGATTTCCTCTGTCACATGGACGTGATAACTGTTCGTAATATAATTTTTATCCGTAACGCCCTCAATTACACCAAAACGCTTCTGTAAGCATTTGGCAAATTTGTAGGTGGTGGACTCCAACGGCGTCCCGTACAGGCTGAAATCAATATTGTGCTTCTCTTTCCACTTCGCACAGGCATCGTTTAAATAGCGCATAACTTTCAGCGCAAACTTTGTGCCCTCCGGGTCGGTGTGGGATACGCCTTTCATATATCTGGTACACTCGCAGAGTCCGGCATAGCCGAGCGAGATCGTCGAGTATCCGTTGTAGAGCAGCCGGTCAATCTTTTCCCCCTTTTTCAGGCGGGCCAGCGCACCGTTCTGCCAGAGAATCGGCGCCACATCGGACGGCGTCCCTTTCAGACGCTCATGCCGCGCCAGCAGCGCGCGGTAGCACAGATCGAGGCGCTCGTCCAGAATCTCCCAGAATGCCTTTTCATTCTTCCCGGAAGTACAGGCAGCGTCCACGAGATTGAGCGTGACGACGCCCTGGTTAAAACGCCCGTAAAACCTGGGCTGGTCATTTTCATCCTTATATACGGTCAGGAACGAGCGGCAGCCCATACAGGTATAGCAGTTGCCCTGTTTTAACTTTTTCATGATTTTCTCGGAGATATAATCCGGCACCATGCGCTTTGCGGTGCACTCGGCGGCAAGGCGGGTCAGATACCAGTACTTTGTCCCCTCCCTGATGTTATCTTCCTCGAGCACATAAATCAGCTTCGGAAACGCCGGCGTGATATAGACGCCCTGTTCGTTTTTCACGCCCAGAATCCTCTGGTGCAGCATCTCCTCGATCACCGCGGCCAGGTCCTCTCTCAGCTGCCCTTCCGGCACCTCATCCAGATACATAAAAACGGTGATAAACGGCGCCTGTCCGTTTGTCGTCATCAGCGTGATCACCTGATACTGTATCATCTGCACACCGCGGTTGATCTCTTCCTTCACCCGCAGCTCCGCGATTTTGCAGATGATCTCTTCGGACGGTTCAATGCCCGACGCCTCGAGCTCCATGCGCACCTGTCTGCGGAACTTCTCTCTGCTGACCTGCACAAACGGCGCGAGATGGGATAAGGAAATACTCTGACCGCCATACTGGGAGCTGGCAATTTGGGCAATGGCCTGGGTTGCCACATTGCATGCCGTGGAAAAGCTCTTTGGCCGCTCTATCATGGTTTCGCTGATAACCGTCCCATTTTGGAGCATGTCCTCCAAATTTACAAGGCAGCAGTTATGCATATGCTGGGCAAAATAATCCGCATCATGGAAGTGTATCATGCCTTCCTCATGGGCATGGACCACATGCTCTGGCAGGAGGAACCTCTTTGTAATGTCCTTGCTGACTTCCCCTGCCATATAATCCCGCTGGACGCTGTTCACAATTGGGTTCTTGTTGGAATTTTCCTGTTTGATTTCTTCATTATTGCATTCTATCAGGCTCAAAATCTGCTGGTCCGTAGAATTGGACTTGCGCACCAGCGCCCGTTTGTAACGGTAAGTGATATATTTTCTGGCAACCTCAAATGCATTGTAGGCCATAATTTCATTTTCCACCATGTCCTGAATTTCTTCTACATTATAAATCCGCTCCATGTTGGCACAAACCTTGGTAATCCGCTCCGCGATTGCCTCAATCTGCCCTTGGGATAGCTGGTCGCTTTCTGCCACTTCCTGATTTGCCTTTGCGACTGCATCAATAATCTTGCTGGCATCAAACCCCGTTTCTTTCCCACTTCTCTTGATAATCTTCATTCCTTGCCCTCCAAACAACTAAATATAGTATGTTATCAATTTATTTAACACCATATGTGCCAACCTATTATAGTATTACCAGCCCTAAAATGCAAGATGAAAAATCAGGCATCCTGTCATACAGCAAAATATTTTTTACTTCTAAAGCTATAATTCCGGGTTTCCATCTGGATTATTCGCCATGCCTGTACTTTCCTGCTGCCTGTCCGCAGCTTGGCTCCCGGCGGAAGCCTCCGGCTTTTTCTGGCTATCCTGGCTTTCTGCAGGGCTATGCGGCCTTATGTGGATATCCACCTCAGGGCCCTTTTCCTGTTTTTTCGGCTCATAGACTTCCAAATGCTCCCCGGAAGCCGTTTTTCCAACCCTCTGCTGGTACGCCTTTGTCCTGAAATTCAGGTAAAAAATATTGGCAATTTCCACAATCCCATCCACCAGCAGGATATATGCTGTATAATTCTGGTAAAAGCCCATATCCTCAAAGGGCTTTAAGATAACGGAAACGCTGCACCCAAGCAATATAAGGGTCACCACAAAAAAACCGGTCCATGCTTTATCCCCCATGCACTTTAAATCCAAGGCATACTGCAGCTTAATCACCCCAGAAAAAAACCCAAGAAACAAAAGCAGCAGCAAGCCAAGGGCAGTTAAAAAAGACGCCGCAATGCGCTCCGCGCTCACCAGCCCGCAGATGCCCAGCAGCACAAACAGCACGCCTTCCGAAAACCCATATTCATTCAGGCGCTCATACCCACCCGTCATAAAATACCGGACGATCATATAAATCCCCAAAACAACCACAAACCCGCAGATAAAATAGCAGATATCCTTTACCTCAACCCGCGGCACAAAGAGAACCAGCACTGCTACTGCAATAAACACTGCTGCAATCGTTGATACCACGACAGTGCTGAATAAATTTTTCTTTTTTTCATCCATCTGTATACTCCTTTTCCTGAAAATACCATGCCTGCCCGCTGCCGCCAGCCAAAGCATGAACATTTATATCATACCACATCTCCCCCTATATCACCAGAAATTTCTATCCCAACTATTTCCACTAAAACGGTTTTGTGCTGTTATATGGCCGCACTGCCCAGAAACTTTAAGAACCAAAACGAATTGCGCAAAAATTTCCCGCAAGAAAAAGAAAAGGCCTACTTCATTGTTGTATATGCAGGCCTGAGATGATAGTGGGAGCAAATCCGCATAAAATCATCGGAATCCAG
>OFHB01001664.1_pt1 | contig 12536 bp, 12 predicted proteins | sample 1521881 | NCBI WGS metagenome assembly OFHB01 (sample SAMEA3504090, study PRJEB24116) | mouse gut metagenome | biome: mouse gut; feature: mouse-associated habitat; material: faeces | place: Denmark | collected 2011
CCATCCATAGCCATTAACTTATGTGCTATCATAACCTTTACGTCTCTGTACTCATAATAATTTGACATGATCTCAATCCTTTCTCTTCCTTATTATATATATTTCTTCTTTTTTTCCGTTTCGCTCTTGCTTATCAGCGTCGGACTTCTACCGACGGACGGGACATATTTAGACATTATAAAAGGCAGATACCTATATTCCTGTATAATAATTTATATTCATACTAATCCATCTCTTTGCACTTGCTAGGTTCTTACATGTGACTAATATTCGAAAAGTTCCATCTTCCTTACAAATCTCCACATCAAATTTACCATTTGTATTTTCCGTGATCCAGACAAACCGCCCATAGTCTGGATGATTGATTTCTTTTGCTGCAATTTGAGGTATTGTATCATGAAAATGAGCTTCGATATATTGATCCGATTTGGCAAATTCAATTTTTTTGGAATCAAGGCGGCTGATAATTTCTGTCAGCAATTTATCAAATTCGGCTGGGTCAACTGGTTTTAAGATATAGCTTACTGCCTTTAGAGACAGTGCGGCTTTGACATACACAAAATCATCATATCCGCTAAAAAATAAAATTTCAATATCAGGGTTCTGTTCTTTGACTTTTTTAGCAAGCTCGATGCCATTTAGAAAAGGCATTTCAATATCACATAATAAGATATCTACATGATTGTTTGAGAGTTGTTCGAAAGCATCACGTCCATTTTGTGCCTCCAGAATATGGAGAATATGTTTGCTATCTCTCAACAAAAAGCGAATAAGGTCCCGTTCATGCGCTTCGTCATCGGCAATCAGTAGTGTATACATGGCGTTTGCATTCTCCTTTCCCATCCAATGCATTCTCGAAGTTTCTTTGTTTTTTATTCATTCTTTCATATTTCTGTAACTGAAGGTAGTATATCATAATAAATTTTTTGGTACAATTAGCGGAAAACAAGAACTGTAAAATGTAATATGAATGTGAAAATTGTTATATTTACTTGGGAATCTGTCAAAGGATATACTAAATATATCAACGTTGAAAACAAGGAACATTTTAGTATGACCATTTATTCAGGAAAACCTGGGGAAGGATAACAATATGAAAAAAAGTTTTTTACATCAAATATTAGGAATCACAATGACGGTTTCGCTTATTGTATCGGTGGCTGGCTGTGCGTCTTCTGAAACACCTTCGGGTACATCGTCTGATACAAGCAATACGGCTGGGCCCATCACCGTTTCAATAGGACGTCAGACACTACAAAATGTCACATTTCCAGATGGAGATACCTATGAGGACAATGCATATACCAGAATGGCAGAGCAGGAATTGAACATTGATATTGTGGATACGTTTGAGGCTACAGGCGATGATTATGACAGGCAAGTTTCTCTGGCACTGTCAGCAGGAGATATTCCAGATATGATGAAAGTTGGAAGCCTGGATGAATTGAAAGAGCTGTACGAAAACGATTTGATAGCAGACTTGACAGGTGTTTATGAGGAATACGCAAGTGATTATCTCAAAAAACTTTATGATTCCTTTGAAGGCCGTGCAATTGAAAATGTTACAATTGATGGAAAAATGGTGGCTTTGCCAGGCACGAATGTAGATACTAGTCCAGGGATTGTATGGGTTAGAAGTGATTGGATGGAGCAGCTTGCAATTCAGGTGGACGAAGATGGAGATGGCTGTATCAAGAGAGAAGAACTTGAAAGCATAGCGATTGCATTCCGGGATCAAAATCCAGAGAATGCCGAAAATATGGTTGGAATTGCACTGGCACCATACCTGACAGGCGGTTCACCAGACGACACATATAGTTTAAATGCAGTGGCTTATTCTATGGGAGCTTATCCCAAAACATGGCTGGAAAAAGATGGAGAGATTATGTATGGTTCCACTACAGAGGAAATGAAGCAGTCACTTGCTATTGCAGCAAAGTGGTTCCAGGAGGGAATTTTAGATCCGCAGGTTGGCACTAGAACATGGGATGATATCACTGCTTTGATGGCAAATGGACAGTGCGGTATTGCTTTTGGATGTTGGCATATTCCTGACTGGCTGTTAAGCAATGTATATGCATTGAATAATAAAGCAACATTTAACGCTTATATTTTGGAGGGTGAAGATGGATCTGTAAACTGCAAGCACAGCAATGCGACAACTGGATATATTGTTGTAAGTAAAAAGTTTGAGCATCCTGAAATAGCGATACAGATAGCAAATCTGTTTTATGATGAACTAGCCAATTCCCCAGAACTGCTTGAAAAATATCCAGAAGTAGCAAATTATGTTCAAAATGCGGTTGATGGTTCTAGCAGACCTTTCAATATTGAGATTAACTCTTGTACATCTTTGTTTGATGATTATTCTGAACTAGAAAAATGTTTGAATGGAGAAATCACACTAGAGCAGGTGAGAACTGCGGAACAGCGTTCCAATGTCCCAGTGATTCAGGGATATCTCGATGGAGACAGTGATGTTACAGGATGGTCGAAGTATCATTCGAGATTAAAGGGATTGGAGTTGTTTCAAACCTTGGTGGAAAATGACCGTATTGACTGGCTGACACCGATTTATCCAGAGACGACACCTACAATGGAGACAAACTGGGCAAATCTGGAAAAGCTAGAAGAAGAGACTTTTATCAAGATTGTAACGGGAGAATTGGATGTCGAGAGTGGATTTGAACAGTTTACATCTGACTGGAAGCAACAGGGAGGAACCCAGATTATACAGGAAATTTCAGAACAATTGCAATAGGAAAAATTACCGCCACGCCCATACAAGGCATGGCTGTAATTTTCAGAAATAAAGAGTGAAGAAACAGAGACTTTCAATGAGAAAAACGGGGGATTTTTATGCACAGAGAAAAGAATAAAAAAGTCAGAAGGCGTTCAGAATTATCGTATCATTTGATGGTATTTCCAGGTTTGTTTTTCCTGATTTTATTTAGTTACATACCAATGGTTGGTATCTTGATGGCTTTTCAGGATTTTGTTCCAGCAAAAGGACTGTTTCGATCAGAATTTGTCGGATTGAAACATTTTACCTATATGTTTCAGTTACCTGATATAGGGAAGATAATACGCAACACAGTTGTGATCGCAATGGGAAAAATGATTATTGGAATGGTGATAGCGATAGCATTTGCAATATTGTTGAATGAAATACGAACGAAGTTTATGAAAAAGACAATACAAACAATTGTTTATCTTCCACATTTCTTATCATGGGTTGTTTTGGCGTCGGTTGTAACAAATTTGTTTGGTTTAGATGGTTTTGTGAATCATTTTTTGGGTTCAATGGGATTTGGGACAATAAACTTCCTTGGAAGCAGCAAGATTTTTCCAGGTTTAATTATTGGAACAGATGTATGGAAAGAGTTTGGATACAGTTCAGTAGTATATCTTGCAGCAATTACAGCGATTGATCCCGGCCTTCATGAGGCGGCTACTATGGATGGCGCTTCCTGGTGGAAACGGATATGGAATGTAACCCTTCCTGGTATGCTTCCGATTATTTTGCTGATGACTGCAACAAATTTGACAAGTATCTTGAGCGCTGGATTTGATCAGATCTATAACTTGTATTCGCCGCTTGTGTATGAAACAGGAGATGTGCTAGATACATATGTATACAGAATTGGTTTGGTTGGAAGACAATACAGTTTTGGTGCAGCAGTTGGGTTATGTCGTTCCATTGTTGGAATGGTGCTTCTTTTGTCAGCAAATGCTCTGACAAAAAAGTTGACAGAACAAAAGATTTTTTAGGGGTACAGAATCTTCATGAAAATAAGTTCAAACAGGCTCTAGGAAAGGTATGGTTATCAATATGGTAGAGAATAAAAGTTTTCATTCCAGAGTTCGGATTACAATAATATATGTAATTGTTCTCTTACTGGGATTAAGCTGTCTGCTTCCACTGCTCAATATTTTGGCAATTTCTCTGAGTGGAAGCGCAGCAGTATCTGCAAACCGGGTCGGAGTGCTTCCCGTAGATTTTACATTGACCGCTTACAATAAAATTTTATCAGACGGGCAGTTTTGGCGTTCTTTTATGATTTCTGTTATAAGGGTTATTCTTAGTTTGGCGCTGAATCTGGCTGTTACAGTTCCAATGGCGTATGCAATGACAAAGGACAAAAGAGAATTTCGAGCTAGAAATTTGTATATGAATCTTTTGATTTTTGCGATGCTGTTTAATGGGGGAATGATACCAACCTATATTTTGGTTAGAAATCTGGGAATGTTAAATTCTATATGGTCCTTGGTACTGCCAGGAGCGCTCCCAATTTTTAATGTCATTCTTTTGATGAACTTCTTTTTGGGGATTCCAAAGTCATTGGAAGAGGCGGCATTGATGGACGGGGCAAATCCTATTCAGATTCTGCTTCGCATCATGGTGCCATGTGCAAAGCCATGTCTTGCAACGATATCGTTATTTAGTATTGTAGGAAGCTGGAATGATTTTTTTAGCGGGTTGATCTATATGCAGAAGACCGAAAACTATCCAATTATGACATATATTCAGTCTTTAAATGTAGATATTCAGGAATTACTCAAAAACGGGGCAACAAGCAATGCGTTGGAAAATATAACAGAACTGTCCAATCGTAATCTGAACGCAGCTAAGATAGTTGTTGCAGTCATCCCGCTTTTGATGATTTATCCAATCTTACAAAAATACTTAATAACTGGTATTGTAATGGGATCTGTGAAAGAATAGTTCAACTAAGAAATGTCAAGATAAAATCGCGCAGCGACTATAAATAGGAGAAATCAAATAAGATGAAGAAATCAAATATAGCAGACATTAATATAGAAGAAACAGACAAGGCACGATATACGCCAGGGGATCTAGTGACAATAAATATATCCATTAGAAACAATAGTCATGAGAAAATAGCAGACGGTTTACTGAAACTGCAGGCAGTTCATTTGCATCAGGTGATAGATACTATAAATTATGCACTTGCTTTGGAGGCCCACGAGAGCAAAACAATGTCTATAGAATGGCAGGCGCCAATGCAGAATTATCAGGGCTATTTGCTCTGCATAGAATTAACTGACAATCGTGGAATGGTAGTTGCCCAGGATACAATTGGTGTAGATGTATCTTCAGACTGGTTGAAATTTCCACGATACGGATATTTGTGCAACTATGGCAAGGAGGAAGAGACTACAAAGAAAATCGCACAGATGAACAGATATCACATCAATGTAATTGAATATTATGATTGGCATGCGCTGCACCATGAGCCATTGCCTCCGCAGGCAAAAAAAGAATCTCTTGGTGATTGGGAAGACTGGGCAGGACGAAAGATATATGGGGAAACACTTAGGGACTATCTAAACGATGCACATGACAGGAATATGATAAATATGGCATATAATATGATTTATGCAGGTACAGACAGCTTTGTGAAAGACAAAGACAATAATGACACACAGGCTTCTAGCTGGCAGGTTTATCTGGCACCCGAAAATGATAAAGGAGAAGGAGCGTTTATTTTTCATATGGGGTTTTCTCCGTCAGGAAATGGCAGTTTGTATATTATGAATCCGTTGAACTCTGATTGGCAGCACCATATTTTCAGAGAGCAAAACCATATTTTTGATGTACTGGATTTTGATGGGTGGCACGGCGATACAGTAGGTGATTGGGGCAAGGTCACAGATGCCCTTGGCGGTCCTTTGGGGGTGGATGAACAAGGAAGGCCAATAGATGAGATAAAAGATACATATCGGCAGTTTTTAAATGCTGCAAAGGAAGTTCTGGGCAGACATTATCTGTCTTTTAATCCAGTGGGCGCACAGGGAATCGAACAGGTAAATACGAGTCATGTGGACGCGCTATATACGGAGTTTTGGCCGTGGGACAATGACAGGGAAGGAATCCCATATGATACCTATCAGTCCCTGGTGACAGAGATTGAGCGGACAATGGAAGAGAGCAGAGGATTTTCTCTGGACGGAAAAGGAAAATCACTTGCAGTAAAGGCATATATCAATTATTATAAAAGTACTGGTACAATGAACGAGCCAGGAGTACTTTTGTGTGATGCGGCAGTTTATGCTGCGGGCGGTTCAAGGTTAGAGCTAGGCAATGGAAATCATATGCTTCATTTGGAATATTATCCAGATGATAGGATTCCTATGGGAGAAGTACTGCAACAAGCAGTGAAAAGGATGGCAGACTTCACAGTGGCGTATGAAAATTTGCTCAGAGACGGGCAGATAACGACCAAAAATAAAGTAGAGGTTGAAAAGTATCCATTCAGCAGAAACGGGCAGAGCAACACCATATGGGTTTATACAAGAGCTGACAAAAAACATGAAATACTTCATCTGATTAATCTTCTTGGAACAGACAATATCTGGCGCGATGAAAATGGAGATAAGCCAGTCCCAATATGTGCAAAAGATATTTGTATCAAATATTATACAGACAAAGAAATTATGCAAGTTTTTATGGCTTCTTTTTCTGTGAATCAAGGTATGAGTATCAAGCTGCCATTTGAAAAAGGGCAGGATATGGAGGGCGGCTACATCATATTCCAGATTCCAGAATTATCCTATTGGGATATGGTGTATATGCATGAATAAGTAATGAGGAGGACATTTGAAAAATGACAGACAAGAACACAGACAACAAAAAATGGTGGAAGAGCGCGGTAATTTATCAGATTTATCCGCGCAGCTTTGCAGACAGCAATGGAGATGGCATCGGAGATTTGCAGGGAATTATCTCAAAACTCGAGTATCTGGAGGAGTTGGGAATTGATGCAATCTGGCTTTCGCCAGTCTGCAAATCTCCACAGGATGACAATGGGTATGATATATCAGATTATCAGGACATTGACCCTATGTTTGGAAGCATCAGTGATGTAGAAATGCTGATTCAGGAGGCAGAAAAACACCATATTCGTATTATTATGGATCTGGTTTTGAATCATTCTTCTGATGAGCATTTTTGGTTCCAGGAAGCAAAAAAGAGCAAAGAAAACCCATACCATGATTATTATGTATGGCGCGATGGAGTAGAAGGAGAACTGCCTAACAAGATGCGGGCTGCTTTTGGAGGCCCTGCATGGGAGTGGGTTCCAGAAATACAGCAATATTATTTTCACCAGTTTTCTGTGAAACAGCCAGATTTGAACTGGGAAAATCCAAAGCTGCGCCAGGAAATCTATGATATGATCAACTGGTGGACGAGCAAGGGTGTCGGAGGATTCCGCCTGGATGTGATAGATCAGATTGCAAAAGAACCAGACAAAGAGATTACCAACAATGGGCCACGGCTTCATGAGTTTCTCAGAGAGTTAAGCAAAGAAACATTCCAGAAAGCAGATCTCGTCACAGTAGGGGAAGCATGGGGGGCAACACCTGAACTGGCAAAGCTCTACAGCAATCCAGATAACAGTGAATTGTCTATGGTGTTCCAGTTTGAACACATTTGTCTGGATCAGATTGCAGGAAAAGAAAAATGGGATTTGGCGCCGCTGCCATTCCTGAAATTAAAAGAGGTATTTTCGCGCTGGCAAAAAGAATTGTACAACCAAGGGTGGAACAGCCTGTTTTGGAATAATCATGATTTGCCAAGAATTGTCTCACGCTGGGGAAATGACAAGGAATATCGTGTAGAATCAGCAAAGATGCTTGCAATGCTTTTGCATGGAATGCAGGGAACTCCTTATATCTATCAGGGTGAAGAACTTGGCATGACAAATGTACAGTATACCATAGAAGAATATCAGGATATTGAGACACAGAATTTATATCGGGAACGTATAGAAAAAGGGTATGCCAAAGAAGAAATTATGCGTTCTATCTATGCTAAGAGTCGTGATAATGCCAGAACCCCTATGCAGTGGAGCGATGGAGAACAGGCTGGATTTACGACTGGAAAACCATGGATGAGGATTAATCCAAATTATAAAGAAATCAACGCACAGGCACAGGTAGAGGATAAAAATTCTATTTTTCATTGTTATAAAACACTGGTTGAGTTCCGCAAGAAATATCCAGTGTTCGTAGACGGCAGCTTCGAAATGTTATTGGAAAAGGATGAAAATATTTTTGCATATACCAGGGATAATGCAGACTCTCAGCTTCTTGTTGTCTGCAACTTCTATGGAAAGACAATCGCATGTCCAAATGAGTTGCAGAAGAATGCTATGGAACTGATTCTTTGCAATTATGAGGATATCAGTAATCCAGCAAAATTGCGTCCCTTTGAGGCGAGAGTGTATTTTTTGAAAAAATAAAACAGCAAAACGATTCAATAACGGATAAAATATGGAAACAAAAAGAGGCATATAGCAATAAAACGGTTGACAAACGGTTAAATAAGTAATAGAATAAAAGAGAAGAAAGGGAAATTAGCTTTAGAACTGTCGCGTGGCGGCTATAATTAGGAGATAAGAATGACTGTAGAAGAGATGAAACGAAAAAAGCTTGAAAAAGGATATAGTTATGCGCAGATTGCGAGTCTTTCCGGAATACCGCTAGGCACCGTTCAGAAAGTTTTTTCAGGAGAAACAGAACATCCCCGATATAGTACGTTGCAGGCGTTAGAGCAGGTGTTAAAGGACCAGGAGGAAAGCAGGGTTTGTGACAGTGCAGTATATTCCTATCAAAATATTCCCCAAAAGATGCAGAGAGAATATACCATAGAAGATTATTTTGCGATTCCTGATAGGATACATGTAGAATTAATAGATAGTGTTTTATATGAAAAGGAATCGCCGACCTTTGCACATCAAAAGATAGCAGGAGAGATTTACCGACAGATTGCCAATTATATTATCGACAATAACGATAAGTACGAAGCAGCAATAGCGCCTGTGGATGTACAGCTTGATGGTGATGAAAAGACGATAGTGCAGCCGGATATTTTAATTATGTGTGATGCTGAGAAAATTATAAAAGGACGCGTATTTGGTGCGCCTGACTTTGTGATTGAGGTTATTTCTCCTGAGACAAAGCGGAAGGATTATTTCAAGAAACTTGAGAAATATGAAAGTGCCGGAGTACGGGAGTATTGGATTCTTGACCCATTCAAAAAACAATTGCTTGTATTCTTTTTTGAGAAGGATATTTACGCACAAATACACGATCTGATGAACCCAGTACCAATCCAGATCTATGAAGGAAAATTGCAGATTGACTTTGATAATATTTTGAAATGGTGTAGTGAATTTGTATGATAGGGTTGATGGCAGAAACAGAAAGCAGCATATATCCAAAAGGTTTGATGACAATAACAAATGCGCCATCCAAGTTATATTACGCAGGCAGTATCGGAATAATCAATCAGCACAGAAATATTGCAGTAATTGGCAGTCGGCAGGTGTCAGATAATGGGATTTTGCTTGCTTATCAAACGGGCTACGCGCTTGCCAAAAGTGATATCAATGTAGTGAATGGATTAGCGCGAGGCTGTGATACGTATGCTTTGGATGGTGCATTAGCAGCATCAGGAAAATGTGTTGCAGTTCTGCCATGTGGCTTGGATCAGATTGTACCAAGATGCAATACAGGGCTTGCGGCAAGGATTTTATCCAAAGGCGGCTGCCTGATCAGTGAATATCTGCCTGAAACTGTGGTGCAAAAGTATCAGTACATAGAGCGGGACAGACTGCAAAGCGGAATCAGTGAGGCTGTGATAGTGATAGAATCCGGGTACGACAGCGGTACAATGCATACTGTTCGCTATGCAATGAAACAAGGACGATCGATTGCTTGTTTTGACAGCAGACTTGTGAAAAATGCTTCTGGAAACCGATGGCTTGAACAGCAATATGGGATAGAAGTATTTCGGACAATTGAGGATTTGGAGTACTCCCTTTCCAATATACAGAATCAATGGAAATACAGACAAATGACAGTTGAGGAATTGATGCGGATAAATTGAGCGAATTTTATTTATTGTATTTTAATGTTCATTTGTAAAGAATTGATTACTATCAAGTAGACAATTGAAAAAATGTTCAGGGAATACAATATAAGATATACGAATAAAAGGAAGAAGGGTTAAGAGGGATTGATGCCACAAAGATTATTCTAAATACCAAAGGAACAATGAATGATATCACACCTGAAATGAAAAATGTGCTTGATTTTATTGATGGAAAGAGGGCAGCGGATGATTATACAAAGGCGTTGGAACAAGAGATAGAATCTGTCAGAAAAAATGAGAAATGGAGGTTGGACTATATGACATTGCAGATGAAATACCAGGAAAAGTATGAACAGGGAATGGAACAGGGAATAGAGAAGGGAATGGAACAAGGAATAGAGAAGGGAATCGAACAAGGAATAGAACAGGGCAAAAGGCAGATGGCATTAAGGATGCTAAAGAAGAATCAATTATCAATCGAAGATATTGCTAACTATACAGGATTGATGGAAGAACAGGTGGAAGCATTAAAAGAAGAATTGCAGATGATTTAGAAAAATAAGGCAACAAAGTGCAAAAGGACAGCACATAAAATATAAAAAAAGCGACAGTGTATTGAATTGAAATACACTGTCGCTTTTTTTAAATATCTTTTCGTAATGTAAATTGTCCTATTAAACCATTCAGAATATCTGCCTGAGCAAATAACTGCTGACTGGTTGCGGCCGCTTCCTCAGCTGTCGCAGCATTGCTTTGTACCACTTCGGAAATCATATTGATTCCGTTTTCTGCCTTGCGCATAGCATCTGTCTGCTCTTCCATCATATTCTTGAGATCTTTCGAGAAATCCGCGATCTGTTTGATTCCATCTACAACAGATTCAATAGCACTGGCAGCATGTTCAGCAGCACGGTTTCCTTCTGTGACTTCCCGGATAGAACCCTCGATTAATTCTCTGGTATCCACTGCAGCTTTGGCACTTTGATTTGCCAATACACGAATTTGATCTGCCACAACAGAAAAACCACGTCCTGATTCGCCAGCTCTTGCAGCCTCGATAGATGCATTCAGCGACAAAAGATTTGTCTGTGTAGCGATAGATTCAATTTCAGAAATGATATCTCCAATTCTCGTAGAAGCAGTATTGATTCGATCCATTGCAACCATCATCGTATTCATTTCTTCACGGCTGTTGTCGGCCTGATCCGCATAGCGCTGTGCTTTTTCGTAGGATTCATCAGCATTTGTAGCGCTCTTTTCCATTGTAGAGGTAATATTGGTAATTGTTGTATGTAATTCCATGATAGCATTCGTTTGCTCGGTTGCGCCTTCTGCAAGACCTTGTGATGCTTTTGCCAAATCTCCAGAACCTTCTGATACCTGGTTGGAAACTTCTCCAATAGATAACAATGTTTCCGTCATCTGATCGCGCAGACCACGCATTGATTTATATAATTTTGCAAAATCACCCGTATATCGGTCAACATTTTTGGATCTGACTGCGTAGTTTCCGCTTGCCATTTGTCCAAGAACCTCATCAATATCATGAATAATAACATTCAAATTTGATGCCATTTCTGAGGCGTCTTTTGCAATGTATTCCACCTCATCGCCTGTATCAATCTGCGGGAAAGGAGCAGTGAGTTCTCCTGTTGCAAATATTTTTAAGCGTTCGCCCAGGGATCTTAAAGGTGTTGAAACACCCTTTGCAATATGTTTTCCAAATCTGGTTGACAATGTGATAGACACACCAATCGCAATAACGATAACTATAGCTACAATAATGTCTGTTGCCAAAAGAAAAGAAGCAAGCTGGTTACCTTCTGTCACTTTTACTGTTAATAAACTCTCCAATTTGGTGTAAATTTCATTGTATGCGTCAGCCAGTTCATTGATCGCAATTACCTGTGCCTGTTTACAGAGTTCTCTGTCTGTAGAGGCGCCAAGCGTAAGAACCCGATTATCAATCTCCCAATAATCGTCCAATAGGGCTTCGATTTCATCATATGTTTTTCTTCCATCTTCTGAAACAATTGTATTTTCTACTATTTTGAAGTACTCTTCAAAAAGAATTTTCTTTTCATCATGTTGTTTTACTACTTTATCGATTACATCTTGGTCATCATAGCCTATAGCTGCTCGAAGTGCAGAACGCACATCTGCAAATTCAAACATTGCTTTTCCAATATCACCCTGTGCGAAACCATAATTGTGTAATGCATAAGAGTATCTGTTGGAAATGACTATAAGAGCAGATAGCGTAAACAGCGACACAATTGCTGCGATTGCAGCAATCTTAAAAAAAGATTTAGTCAGCTTTTTTTCAATATTGACTTGTTCATTCATTTTATATTGTCTCCTTTCTATTAATGAACAATTCTTATCTGACGTATCCCTCTGATAATGGAATTTTGACAGATAGCATTTGGCAGCAGTTTCGTTCTTAAAACAACATTTTATGTTTTATAAAAGATATAATAAAATGGAGGCTTTAAGTTACGAAGCAGCTATATATCTTTAAGTAAAAATAAAACTTTTACATTATTTTAGAAACAAAGTGCCTTCTTTTTCCATTATAAATTATTATAATAAAATATTCAATACTAAATATTGCAATAATTTTTTATTAAGAAAT
>OFHB01001665.1_pt1 | contig 12535 bp, 5 predicted proteins | sample 1521881 | NCBI WGS metagenome assembly OFHB01 (sample SAMEA3504090, study PRJEB24116) | mouse gut metagenome | biome: mouse gut; feature: mouse-associated habitat; material: faeces | place: Denmark | collected 2011
TCACTTTCATGTCCATTATAGACAAAACCCTTACATAAATTTTTTATAACTTCCTCAGCTCCACAGCGTTGTGAGCTATTAAAGCTCAAACAATTGATTCCTATTCTCATTTTAGTGCCCATTAAAAATCTCCTTATTCTAAAACAATACCTTGATTGGCCAAACTACTCTTTATTTATTTAAAAATAAATATATATAGTATAAGAAATATGCGTATAAAAAAGGAAACAATTCAAATCCCTTGAAAATTATAAAATCAACAAGATTAATTTTGTAATTGCTCTTCAAAGATTTAAAAGATTCATCAAACCTTTTTTTCAATAATTTGCATTCAGTTTCATATCCCGATAAATACAAGGTTCCTCTACAATAATTTGTTATCCGATTTCTTTCAACTGCAATTATATTTTTTTTAATAAGTTCATCAATTCCTATATCTTCAAAAAATATTAAACGTTCATCCTGTGCAACATTTTCTGAATAAAAATTAAGATAGGAATATTTTCCATGTACTACGCTTTCTGGGGTATTAAAATAGCAATATAATTTTAATGGTGTAGTAACTATGCATCGGGCACGATACAGAATTTTATGTGTAGTTGCAAGATCTTCATAGGTCCTTCCTTCTGGATACCAAATTTTATCGAATAGTTCACGTTTATATAATTTGCAGCAAGGGCTTGTAATCGCAGTTTTGTTTATATCACAACATTCATACATAACTTCGATATTTGTTCGTGTATATGGAATATTTTTGCTTAAGTCTGTTATACGGAAAGTGGCGTTAGACGATTTATAAAATCCACAAGTACTTACATCTGCTTTAAAGTTCACCATATTTTCATATAAAATTCTTAAATAATCATTATGTACATAATCATCAGCATCTATAAAAGCTATATATTCTCCTGAGGCATACTTTAAGCCCGAATTTCTAGCCGCCGCTGCCTTTAAATTTTTCTGCGTTATCACTTTTAATTTACTGTTTTGGCTTTCATATTTTTTCAATATTTCTAACGATCCGTCTGTTGAACCATCATTAACCATGATTATTTCATAGTCATTAAATGTTTGATTTAATACGGAATTTAAACATCTTTTAATGTATTGCTCTGCATTATACACTGGAATAATTACACTTATCATTATCACTATTTTCCTTAATTACTCTTTTAAAACAATTTATATATTCTTTACTAATAAAATGGTAATTATATGATGCTTTCATTTCTTCAGACGCTGCAGACAGCTTATCGGGAGATAATGATTCTCTTAAACATATAAGTATTTTAGTGGATAATGCGTTTATATCATCAGCGGGACCATAATAATGACATAATCCTTTTGTAATTTCTTTGTTTACAGCAATATCAGATACTAAACAAGGAGTTTGTTTCCAGATGGCTTCAACAGCTGTCATGCCAAATCCTTCAAATAAAGTAGGATTAACATATAAATCTGCATTTCTTATCCAATAATCCATTTCTTGATCAGATACCAATCCTGTAAAAATCACGTTTTCTTCCAAATGATGTTCTTTTACGTACTCAACTAAAAAATTTACGCGTTCTGGAATGTTGCCAACTAATACTAATTTCTGGGTAATTTCATTTTGAATATTTTCATATGCTTTAATTAATGTAATCGTATTTTTGTGTAAAAATTGAATATTAACTGCTAAAATATAAGGAAATGAAACCGGTAATATAGTTGTATTATATTCTGATAACATTATTGGATTATAAATTCTAGTTACTTTCGACACAAACTGTGGATAATACTGACAAATATCATTTTTGTCACATTCACTGATTGCAATAATCTGATCTGCATGTACAAAATCTAAGTAATAAATTATTTTATATAATAAATATTTGTATGTTGAGATTTTTTGCCTGCCAATTTTTCTATGTGCAATCTGTTTAATATCATGCGGAAGTGTAACAGTTTTGCAGGGTAATTTTCTTAGTCCATTATTGATTGATAAATGAAAAAGGCAAGATACTTCTTTTTTCTTTACAATTCTAGGCAAATATATAGTATTAAAATACATTTGGAAAAAAAGTCTGCTAAATTCGCTTTTCATTTTCTTTGATTTAATTTGACATATTTCGATATCAGGAGCAAGTGCACGAATAACTTCCACAGAATAGTCATAACATATAATGAGCATATTCTTACTGAAACCGTTTTCATAAAATCCTTTTAATAAATTTAATCCTACTTGATCTTTTCCTCCTGCGTGTTTCCTACTCAAATAAATATAATTTAACAGTATTCTTTTCATGAAAGACCTCATTCTATTTATAGTCTGGTTTTGCCATATGGTATTGCGAATATAATATGAATTGCTGCTTGGTACTGTTTTCCCATTTAATCTTACCAATTCTATTATTCAATCCTATCAAGTTCTAGTGTCATTATAAATAAGCCTAATAATATGGTTTAATCAATGGTTTTGCTAACAACATAAAAATCTGATGCAACTATGACAATCTCATACTTTGCATCAGATTTAATATACTTATTAATTCAATTTTTAGAGTTCAACTTTCTAGTACAGCGTTGCATTAATCTTGAAGTAAACAGTGCTTGATGTTTGCGTCAGTGCAAGGCGGAGGAAGTAGGCAATGCGGTTGGCATTGTTGACTGATGATAACACGGCGATGGAGTGAACAGCGAGTGCTGTTTACTCGAGAATTAATGCAATGTTGTACCAGGAACATACCATGTTGCCCGATGAGTTTTAGGGCTGTTTTTCTCATTAAGAGATTGTCAATCTAATGTAAAGTATAAAATTGTCAAGGTACATGTCTCGTTGAAAATTAGTAATTTTTTATAATTTCATGGTACTTTCGAGCAATCGTTGTATAGTCGTATTTCATTACTGTGTCTCTTCCATTTTTTGCAATTTGCTGGTATAAGTTTGAATCATTTAGCAGACTGCAGATATTATCTACTAACTGCCATACGCATTTTTCCTTGCATAATAGCCCATTAACACCATTTTCTATTAGCTGCGAGATTCCTCCAGAATCATTTGCGACTACTGGCAGTCCAGATGCCATGGCCTCTAACATAACCAACCCAAAGCCTTCCTGATCCCCATCTTTAGCAGTTACAGATGGCGCAGCAAAGATATCAGCTGATGCATAGATTGTTTTTAGCTCCTCGTGTGTTTTTCCACCAAGAAATTGTACTTTATTGCTTCCCAGCTGTTTTGCTTGAGATTGTAATTCGCCCTTGAGGGGGCCATCACCCACAATCACAAGTACAGCATCTATCTGTTTCATTGCTTCTATTAAATATGTAACTCCCTTTTTCTCAGCTAAACGTCCAACAAACAGAACAACCTTTTTATCTCCCTGCCCAAAGTAGTTTGATATCCGATACTGCTGTCCAAAATTTTTTGTATTGACACCCATTGATATCACGATGGGATTTATTCCGGGGCCCAGTTCCTGTACGCGTTTTTTCAAATGCTCTGAAACGACTGTCACATGGCTGGCATTTTTCAGGCATCTGATCTTTAATCTGCGAAATAGTCCTTTGTTCAGTGAAGTAACATCTCCCCCGTGTCCTGTCACAATATATGGCTTGTGCTTAAAAAAGGACTGAACAATTCCCTGTGGTATGAGCCAGTGTGCATGTACGATATCATATTTTGGAAGTATCTTTTTCAGATGACAATAAAGGGAAAGGAATAAAAATGGAACTAAAAATAATCGTATCTTCTTTTCTTTAATTCTTGGAACGATCGCTCCCGGATAACACAATGTCTCCCACTTATGAATAGGAAAATAATGATACCTAATCACATTTACATTTGACATTCTCTCCCTGTCCTTTGCGCCAGGCGCTGCTGGAACCAGGACTGTCACGTCATAGTATTTTGCCATAGCGTCTGCATAGTCGAATATAAAGCGTGGTTCTGTATCGCCTTCCCATCTTGGAAACGTCGAACCGGTTATCAGTAGTTTTTTCTTTTGCTCATGATCTTTTGAATCATTTTCTGGTTTATCCATATATTTTCCCACTAAAAAACTCCCAACATAAAGTCCATTGTCTTTTGACAATTGCATACTTTACATTAGGAGTTTTATATTCCATTATTTATCCAATTAAACATTCTTTTCCCTGGAATGCAAATCCGTATTTACGGATGCGTCCGGATGGAATTCCTTTTGCTTCCAATGCTGCGGCGTAGCGTTTTTCCTCTATCTGCTGTAATGCTGCAGTTACGGTTTCCGTAAGGTCATGCTCATCATCGGGGTCGTGCACCTTGAATTCCAGAATAATGGCGTCATCCGTTTTGTTTAATGGTTCGAGCATCACATCATAGCGTCCAAAGCCGCTTTCACGGTTAGAGGTGACAGCGTATCTGTCTGCGAGGTCTACCATGAGTCCAAGTACAAATCCATGATAAAACCGTTCCGGTTCCGCATATTCAGATGGCCTGTTTCCAGTATCAAAACTGCTAAACGTGGCAAGCGCTACGCGATTCATATAGCGGTTCATTGCTTTTTTATCATCAATGAGCAGCGCTTTGATAAAGTCATTATAGGCTGTCTCTGTACTTCCATCAAACCATCCCTTTATCATATCCGAAAACATACTTTCTACTTCCATGTTTGTGAGCCTCAGTGTATATACCTTTTTTAGCAGTCTTCCAACCTGCTCTAACTTTTCAACTTTTAGATATCCTGTTGCCAAAAGCAAGCTCCAAACTGCATTTGAATTACCATCAAGCTGGTTAAACACAATCTGTTCATTTAACTCTACGTCAAAGTTTTTGCCTCGTAAGAGAGCCTCCATCGTTTGTTTTATGGAAGAATTTCCTTTTTGTATCAGATTGTTTATAAGTCCGTTTCCGCTTGTGTCTGACCAATACGTATCATAAATACCATTTGCTTCAATGAATGAAGCAATTGACCATGGATTGTAGATATCTGTGTGTGTTCCAAATGTGAATCCATCGTACCATTTCTTGACACCTTGTTTTTCATGTCCTAATTCCATAGAATCTAGTGCTGCGAACACCTCATCTTCTGAGAAACCAAAATAAGATGCATATTTATCAGAGGTTGTGGATACTACCTTTAAATTATTTAGGTCAGAAAAGATACTTTCTTTTGAAATTCTTGTGATTCCTGTAATGATGCCGCGATATATGTGGTTGTTTGTCTTAAATGTAGAATTAAATAATCCCCTGAAAAATTCAACAGCCTGATCCCAATATCCTGACAGCCATGCCTCCTGCATTGGGGTATCATACTCGTCCAACAATATAATTACATCCCTGCCGTAATAGCGCTGCAGAAAACCAGTCATAAAGTTAATAGCTCCGGCAGCTATTTCATCACTCATTCCAGGACGGATAGTTTCATAGTATTTTTTCTCATTCGAAGTGAGCAGGTTCCCTTCCAGAAGATAATTGTACTGTGCATACAACTTCGCAATCACTTCAGTAATTTTGTATTCCATTTTTTCGTAGTTTGCCGCTTTTATATTGGCAAAACTCATAAATATTACCGGAAACGTTCCCTGAAGCTGTCTGTATTTGTAATTTCCTTCAGAGGACTTGTCTTCCCATATAAAGAGTCCTTCAAACAAATCAGATCTTCCAGCATATTCATTTGAGAAAAAACATTCAATCATACTCATATTGAGTGTTTTTCCAAATCTTCTTGGACGGGTAATCAGCGTAACATCTGAGCCCGTTTCCCACCATTCCTTTATCAGCCCTGTCTTATCTATATAGAATGAATTTTGTTCCCTTATCCTGTCAAATCTCTGTACTCCAATGTTTACATTTGGTTTATTGTCCATGATACACCTCCCAGTATTAACTGTATTATATCCGTTTGGTGTATAAAACACAATATTTTCCTACTGTAAAGTATGCAATTGTCAATGTCCTGCGTCTTGCAAAATTTTTCGTAGATTGCGCCCTTCTACGAAATCAAAAAACAGCAGCCGGAACTTTGGCTGCTGTTTTTTGGTAATTTATTTGTTATTTTATTATCCACATCTATTTCTTATCTGCATGATATAATATATCTTTTTATCACAAATGGGGATATGACTTATTTCAGTCATATCCCCATTCCTTAGCTATTGTTTTTTATTGGCAGTTCATTTTTGAAAAGCTGCTTTTCTGGCTATAATTTTAATAGTCATTCAATGATACGTAAACAGTTGTCTCCAGACCATATGATAAATCTCTATCACTTCCCACTGCAATCCATATGGTTTGACCCGCGTTCATCCAGCATTCAGGAGTAGTACCAAATTCTATTGCCATATCATAAAGCCTATCTGTATCCCAACCAGTTCCAATGTTCTTGTCAAATAACCATAGATAACCTTCATTCTCGAAATAATAATCATCTCCATCATCACAGTAATAACCAGCCTCGAAGTTATAATAACCATCCGCCTGTGCTGTAAATGAAATCAATCTATAATTGCCTGGAAATGTTTCTATGCCGCTTATCCACCAACGCCCACTAGTATTTTGTGTACCGGACGGCAACTTCTCATTCTCACCATAATATCCAGATGCAGTTCCTACCGGGTCAATATATATACGATATCTTGCAATCAAAGCTTTTGTAATTTTAGATCTTACCTCGATATAGGTAGTACCTGCTCTGACTGCTTTCAATGTCGCTGTATAGGTACCCGCATTCGCTTTTATAGTTGCTACCTTTTTGTTTGTACTTGTCCATGTCAGTGTATCTGTCTTTGCATATCTGGCACCTGGATTCAATGCCTCTCCGCCTACTGTGAGTGTATAAGTATTTCCGGACACAAAGCCTATACGTGTATACATATCTGTATCTCTAGAAGCATCGCTTGTGTTGCTTACTGTTAGCAGCTTCACACCAACATACCCTGGTGCCGCACCATTTGCATATTTGGGCAAAGATACATAGCTTGCCGGCATTAACGTTGTTGTGAAGGATTTCTTTGCATCTTTAGATGGCACAAGTACCCCTTTACTTGTCTCATACATAGCTGTTATTGTTACATTGTACTTTGACTTCTTGGTTAATCCATTCACTCTGTATGTATAAGTATATTTCTTGGTTTTTGCATTATAAACAGCATTAACGTCATCCTTATCAACATAAGCACTGCTCATAATACTGTTTCTTCCATCTGTCACTGTGATACGGAATGCTGTCGCAAAACCAGAATGTACAAACTCTAAATCCGCATACTTATCTGTGATAGATGTTGTTTTTAAATTCTTAACAGGTTCCAGCGCTGCAACCTGTACCTTTACAGAAGCACTCTTATTTGGAACATACGCATCCTTCAAATTCAATGTCACTGTACCAGGATTTGTAGCTACAATTGTATAGTCTCCAACTAATTCCAAGCAGTTACTGTCTTTAATTGCCTTACGCAAAGCATCATCAACTACAACTCTCCTGTTAAAGTCTCCAACCAATGTTGTTCTGCCCTGTTTGTAAATCAGCATCTCTGTTAAGTCAATATACTGACCTACTTGAAGTTTTGTATTCTTTGCTGCAATTGTGTCTGGTGTTGCTGTAATTTCCAAATCGGCACTTGCACATCTGCCAGTTGTGATGTCTTGTGCAATTACAGTGATATATCCAACTCCCTTAAGGGTTATCTTACCTTTGTTATTAATTGTTGCCAAAGAGGTTTTATAAAATCTTTCGCCATTATATGTTCCTATATACTCCTCCTGTGGGCCATCTTCATGATATTCACCTACAAAATACTGAAGTTTCGGATTGGTATATGTTCTTGCATCCTGCCCCTTAAGCGGCAATGAATACTCTTTGTAGTCTGTTGCATCTGCGGAAGGATTACCGTCTTCTACCAGCTCCTTAAACAAGCCTCTTACAGTCACTGCTGTACTTTTCTCTTTCAGTTCTACGGTGTACTGATTGTCTACCAGTTTTGTTTTTCCATCCTCAAAATAGAGGTTCAAACCAGATACCTGCTGTCGTATTGTCTTAAATGTCTTGACTGCTCCTGTATGAGAATCAGCTACATTATACTTAACACCATCCACAATTTCTACCGTACGCATTGCACTTACATTGCGAACATATACAGTATACTGTTTGTTTGGAATTAAATTAGATAAGTTCTTTTCGCGTGTTGTCCCCTTTGCATCTGTATAATAACCATCACCAAATACAGGCGCTATCGCAAATCCTGCCGCTTTCCACTGCCCATCTTTCATAGCGGCAATTTTTTCCTCAAATACAGACTCTGTTGCTGTTCCTTCCAAGACATAGAACTCTCTGCGGAACCCATCATTATAAGTCAGATTTGCATAATCCACGGCTACGTTTGTATCAGTTGGTGTTACCTTCTTGATCTTTGGCTTTGTTACATCTGTCACAGTAATCTTCACAGAAGCTTTCTTGAGTGGCGTTGTCGGCTCATAAATTGCATTACCATTCTTGTCTGTTCCTGTTTTCTTTGTCGCAGTAACTGTCACTGTAGCACTGCCCACAGATAATGCAGTCGTCTCACCCTCATTGTTTACAAAAAGAACTTTATCATTGTCCACTTCATAGCTTAAATGAATGATATCGCTTTCCTGCATCTTTGTCAGTTTCACATCAAGCATCTGGAATGCACCTACCACCATCTTTTTGGTTGGGGCGTTGAATGCGATTGATTTTGGAGATACTGCCTGACGCAAATCAGCCTGCAGAATTGCATTCTCAAAATCTAATACAAAATGCTCTACATATCCATCTTCCCAGCGAATATCAAACTCGCAGTTGCTCCTATCTTCAGGAACCTTAAATATAGCTGTAATAGAATAAGAATTTTTATCATAAATTTCGCCGCCTGCTTCTATGATACTGTTTTCATAAACTGCTGTTTCAGGCCATTGGAAATTATACTCATCTGGAGCATTGATTCTGATTGCAATATAATTGCCATCCTTATTCTTGTCCTTTGTCATATAATAAGGAATCATTGCCTTTGGTGTGACAGTATGTTTCATTTTATCTATCACATCATTCAAAGATACTGATGAAATATATCCAATTCCATTGCTGTATACAGAGGCGTTATATACCCGGGAATTTCCACGAACAGTTGTAAACCTCACCGATTCGCCAGTATCTACTACCTCATAATTAAAACAATATGGGGTTCTCAAAACAGCATTCATAGCATACTTTGCTGTGTATGTAGTATTTCCTTTGAGTTTGCCGGTATATCGACTATTATTAGCATCATACACCCAAAAAGTAGGTGGATTGCTGACTGCCGCAAATCCTGTAGCGGCATCATAGGTAAATGCAGCCTTATCTGCTTCTATATAGCCATTAAATGTATGTTTTGTATTGTCAAATATCTGAACAGAATTAGTCGCATAGTAGTCTCCTGGAACTACTGGGTCTTTAATTCCTGGTGTTATAGTCAGTTCTTTTTGCGTAATCTCTGCAAAAAATGGATCTTCATACTTCTCACCAATCGTTCCATCTGCCTGAACATATCCCTTTACAGGCCTGTATGTATCATTTCCTGGGAAATTGATATAATAGTAGTATTTACCACCATTGATCAATTCTGTTGCATATTTCTCGTCATCCTTAGACCTGTGCTCCCATTCCCAGCCATATTCTGCTCCTTCAAGCTCAGAAAGGTCTACTGCTGTATCTCCAGCCTTAACTGTAATCAGCCCTGTGACATCAAGCGCTTTGCCATCATAGATTTTGGCGTGTGCAACATCTGGATTTACTGTCACTTTCAACTCAGTTGTTGCATTCTTGACCGTTATTATTACGTATGGGCTAAGAGAAACTATTTTCGTATCAGTTTCAGTCTTGATAGTTTGATCGTTGATATAATTATCATTAAGATTCCCTTCACTGTCTTTTACTTCCGGAACAAACCAAAATCCATACTGGGCGCCCTCTGGCAATGTTTCAAAAGTTTCCCAGTCATTCTTCTCCAATCGGCATCTTTGTTTGCTCTTTGTGCTACAACTGGATATACGTCATACTGTTCACCCAACTTCCAGCCTGTTATTTCGGTACCATCTGTCGGTTTTGTCAAATCATTGACGTATTCAATCTTATGGTTTTCTTTATCCAGAACAGCCTTGAATTGTTCAACGGTTTGACCAATATAAGCAGTCGTATTTTTAGCCTCAGAAACAACTCTAATTGGCTGTTTCTTTATGTCATAATATACAAACGCCGGGTTTGCTGCATAGGTTTCCTTAGTGGAATCTTCATAAGTGATCTTTAAACGATAGGTTCCTGCATTTACCGGAGCATTGCGAAGCTGTACAGTTTGCCAGTATCGTACCTCTGTCACATTTCCGTCTTTGTCATAGAACTCTTCATAGTCATAATAATATTCGTCATCCCCAGAATCAACTTTTTCCTGCCATTCATAGGTCAGCGTTCCTGGTGCAGTCTTGTTATCTGTACCATATGTTGCTGTTGCTTTTTTGTATTCCGATCTTTCACCATAGAGAGCTTTTCCATCATACAGTTTTGTAATTGGATTCTCATAAGTAGAACCCTCTGGTTTCTCACCTAAAATACCTTTAACATCAATCGTTACAGGTGTGCGTGCAATTGGGGTAAAAATGTCATTCTGTGTATACCATATCGAATCTGTGTCTGCAAAATAATTGCTGTCGGAACAATCTTTTGCCTTATTCACATCTGTCCAACCATATAAGTAATAATAACGGATATCTGGATTTTCTTCTGTTCCTACATTTACCTCTATCCTTACAGAATCATTATAATTTGTACCTCCTGATGCTGTATACACGCCCTTGTATCCACTAAAGACAATCAAATAAGATTTATCTTTTTCCAAAGTATCGTCCATATCCAGTAGTCCAACTACCTTTTGGGCCTGTTTGTCATACTCTGCCACAAAGAACACCAATTCATATGCCTGTGTCAGAGAACTATTATTGGAAGTTCCCCAGAAACTGCCTGCATTAGCATCTGTAATATGAGGATCACTTAGCATATAAGAGCCATTCTCAGCTTTAACCGTTTTCCAGGCAGTATAACCCACCTGAGCCTGATTGAGCGCTTCTCTCGCTGTCATACCCTCATAATACTTTGCAGCTTTATTTTTTGCTGATGGTGCTATATACAATGGTGCAGGTTCGATTGTTATCTGAATATAGGCATCTTCGTATTTCTCATACTGGCCTGCTTTGCCTTCATAAATCAGATAAAGTCGGTAGGTTCCGGCATTCGTAGGAGCGGCGTCCAGAATCGTTTCCCGTCCATTATCAACAGACTTCCAGACTTCTTTAAGCTCTGCGCCTTCAACTTCCTTGAATACCTCCTCCCCGTTGTTGTCGATACCGTCCTGGTACTGAACCTTTACAGTGTAATCGGTATCCTTTACAGGTGTTACAACTTCTTTTCCACTGTATGTAACATCTATTCCGTCGTTTCTTGGGTCTGCAGGTACTGGTTTCCCATTTTCGTCCTTAACAATGTTTCCAGCCTCATCCAACCGTGGGTATTTTTCGGCTGACAATGTTATTTCTACCGTTGGCTGAATCAGTCCTTCTATGGTGATATCCTTTATAATATTCTCCAATACGGAAAGATCATAGTTCGTCAGGTTATTCTTTACGGTCTCATTTAGTTTTGTCTGGTCTAACACAATCTTTAATTCTGCAGCATAATCACCCGTTTTGAGCAGTTCTTCTCCTGCCTCCGCACCGGAAACTGCATCCTTAATATTAACCAGTTCCACATTCAGTTCTGTATTGGTGTTTGTATATGTATAACCACCAATCTTTACTTTAACAGTTTTGTCTTTCAGTAAGTCTGCAATTTTGACATCTGCTTTTTTTGTTCCTGGCTTTACCTTATTGAGTTTAAAATCTAAAACAGTAACGGGCGCTTTCTGAATTTCAAAATCAGCGGTCTGGCTCACTTCACCCAGTTTCACAGTCAGCTTGTATGCGCCTGCTTTTATTGGTTTATTGTCTGCTACAGCAGAATCGTCAGAATTTTTCCATGTCAAAGATATATCTTTTATATCCGTCTTGTCTGCGTCTGCACGATCGTTATATGTAGCATAGAATGCACCGTTTTTGTTGATTTTGATTTTGTCTCCTATACCAGTAAACTGTTCATTGCCATCATAGATTGCAATCTTATCGTCTACTGGATCAAGTGCAAAAACAATGTCATAAACAGGAGTCGTTTCTGCATTTACAGAAGATTCCACTACGGATGACTCCTCCGCTTCTGTTGTTGTCTCTTCCTTTTCCACGGATGTAGGCTCTGTTGTGATCTCTGTTTTCTCTTCCGCTACAACCGTGCTTTCTACCTCTTCGCTTTGCTCTTCGGCTGATGATTCATTACTTACATCAACCGTAGTCTCTGTCTCAGCGATTGTTGATTCTGGTTATGCAGCCTGTGTCGTTTCTGATACAGAACTTTCAACGTTTGCCTGTTCTTCTTCAATCGGCGCGCTGTCTGTCGCTGAGGTAGCATGTGCTGTCGCTGGCAAGCTTGTCACTACCATG
>OFHB01001666.1_pt1 | contig 12530 bp, 9 predicted proteins | sample 1521881 | NCBI WGS metagenome assembly OFHB01 (sample SAMEA3504090, study PRJEB24116) | mouse gut metagenome | biome: mouse gut; feature: mouse-associated habitat; material: faeces | place: Denmark | collected 2011
CTTGTCGCGGATGGCCACGTCAGCTCCGAACTCGTAGGTTTCGACTTCGCCAACCATCTCGCCGTCCACCGTGTAGGTGACGGTGTAGCTGTTGATGGAAGTCGTAGCCGTGATGACCACGTTGTTCGCGGGCATCGTGAAGTCCTCGGTGACGCTCCAGTCGGTGACCGTGTAGCCTTCCTTGACGAACTTGTCGCGGATGGCCACGTCAGCTCCGAACTCGTAGGTTTCGACTTCGCCAACCGTCTCGCCGTCCACCGTGTAGGTGACGGTGTAGCTGTCAGGCTCCCACTGTGCCACATAATTTGCATTCTCGGTCACTGTATCAGCAACCTCGGGATCCCAACCAATGAACGAATATCCTTCTTTGGTTGGATTTACAATCCTCGGAGTTGGCGTACCAGCCTTCAAATTAGAATAGCTCAGCTGTGCAGTGCTAGAAGTACCGCCATCCAGATCATACGTCACTGTATATCGCGCGGCATACTTACCATAGAACGTGATATCTCCATCAATAGTTTGGCTCGATGGATCAGCGATCTTAGTTCCTGTACACTCTGGATTGGTGTACCAGCCCTCGAACGTGTACTTTACGCCATTCACAGTCTTAGTCACGTCGTGGCTGGGAACATGGTTCGCTGGAATCTTTTCGCCAACCTTTACGCGATAGACTGCATCAGCATTACCGACCTTATCAAGTACAAAATTACCTTGGTTATAATCTTGGAACTTAAAGGTCACTGTAGCACGGCTAGGAGTGCGAAGGTGAGCAATACCGTCGACATGCCAGCACCTATCATTAGTAATCACCGTATCGCCGTTATTGGCTCCGGAAGACGAAATAACACGGACCCACTCAACTGTATAAGTATAATCGCCACCATTTCCGGTTGGATCATACGTATACATGTGCGTTTCGCCATCCTCCTCAACGGTGATAGATGGATAACTGGTCGGTGCATTCCCCACTTGAGCAAAACCGTTAGGACCAGCGGAAGTGCCCTTTACGGTTCCTGTTCCAACATAATACCATGCATCTCTATACTGGTCCGAATTGCCAGCAGTCTCCCAATTTGAACCTGGCTTCAAGATGTAGAAGTACGCAGTTTGGGTTTCTGCTTTAACAAAATTCGCGGTATAGGTTGCGGAGGTATTGCTGGCGGGCATATACGTAGCAGACGTACTTACTACCTCTCCCGTGCTATCTGTCCAGTCGCGGAAAAGGTATCCGTAACTTGCCGTTGCTGTGGATCCCTGCGCATCTTCACCTTCTTCTACCGTCTCGCTTACAGGCGACACGCTACCACCCTGGGAACTCTTATAGGTAATTACAGATCCGCCTGACACAATTATAGTAAACGTCTCTGTTTGCGCATTAGAACCCTTTGGGTATGTATGCGTAATCTCTGTTCGACCGGCAGAGATGCCCCTTACTGTTGCACTTCTACGAGAGGAGGACACAATGCTTACAATATTTGAGCCATCACTTTTAACCGACCAGCTGTGACCATTGTTCCAAGTGCCAGATTCACCAAATATCGTAGTCTCCTCACCAACTGTGAGGATGATATCCTCCCCCAGCGTCATGTTTTGCAGCCCCGCCAGATCTTCGATTCTGGCAACAGCGGCCAGGAAATCTGCCTCTGCAGCCACAAACTTGTCCAGCTCGGTGTATTCGGTAACAAGCAGCTCTTCGTAGAGGACATAGCATACATCTTGGATATAGCTGCTAACCTCTTCGAAATTCTCCAAAGTGATCATACTGATCTCAGGGATGTTTGCCACAGCGTCCACAAAAGGCTGAAGCACCTCTGCAGCTGCAGCAGCCTCATCCCTAGCGGCTTTGGCCGCTTCCTGCGCAACCTCGGCATTTACTAGGACCCCCAGAGCCTCCGTAACGGAAACGATGGCCTGTTCCTCCACAGTCAGGGCGTCATAGGCGCTTCGGGCTTCGCTAATAAGCGCCTCGTCCTCTACCGTGATCTCCACAGGGATGTCCTTCACAATCCGCAGGAACAGCTTGACAGCCTCGCTGGGCTCAACGCAGTCCCAGTCAGGCACATAGCACCCGCTATCGTGGGTATGTTCTTCCATTCCGCAGGCTGGAATGATGTAGCACCCCGCGTCATGAGTATGTTCCTCGGACTCCTCCAGACCACAGATTGCGGTTTCGCTGGTTTCCCAGCAGGTTTCATCATGGGTATGCTCTCCATACGCACAGGTAAGTTCGCGGGTTTCCACACAGGTCCAGCCGTCTTCGTTGTGAGTATGGGTTGTCTCTGCCATCTCCGCCGCCAAGGCGGTAGCAGGCAGTAAACTGACACACATCATCAGGGCAAGGAACAGGGCGAGTCCGCGCTTGCTAAGGGTCTTGAAATTCTTCATGCAATCAATTCTTCCTTTCTTTGCAGATTGGTTCGGATGCAAAGTATCCGGCGGCCGGGCTGCCATAGCTTTTCAGCCGTAGGCCCCATAGCTTTGCGTCCCGTCATTTCTGGCGGTTTGCTAATTTTGCAGCCGGGCTGGCCTGGCGCTTGCGCGCGGTAGCTCCCATAGCTTTGCGTCCCATCGTTTCCAATGGTTTGCCAAAATCAGCAACCAGGCTGACATAGCGGTACTGACAAAAGTCTGCAACACCTTAGTCCCTATAGCTTTGCGTCCCACCGTTTCCGATGGTTTGCCAATTGATGATACTAGTAAAATTGTTTGCGGTCTGCCCAATGTTCAATTTTCGCATTCAATTTATGCGGACCATCTTGTCCGTTGCTCCCCCGCCCCGCCGTTTGATGTGCAAAACGACGGGGCCGCCGGGCCGGGCGGACTCAGATCCACTGCCGGACATACAGCCATCAGCAGCTCCTCCCTTCTTTAATGCGATTTATGTCAAGCCCGGTTTTCCGGGCGAGACACCCCCCTTTCCCGCCCTTCTCCGCATCGGAACGCGGGAAAACGGCGTACGGCTCCGCAAGCCTGCGGAAGCCCGATCCCATTATAGCACGCCTTGAATGGCATAAGCAAGTGTTTTTCAGAAATTTTCACCAAACGGACCCGGGCGTTGCCTTTTTTTCCGCTTTTTTCTGCCGGCGGCCGAGGCTTTTCGCCACCGCCCCCCGCCTTTTGTAAAAAATGACAGTTGACTTCATCGCTTTAATGCTATATAGTGTCAAAGTAAAATCCGCCGGCAGGCGGATGAAACGGTTACAAAAAGGAGATTCGATCAAAAATGAAAAAGAAATGCTTTGCCCTGCTTCTGGCCCTGGCCATGACTCTGGCCCTCGCCGCCTGCAGCGGGGACGACGCCCCCCAGCCCGGAGCCGGCGATCAGGCGGACACGCCCCCCGCGGATGCGGCCTCCTACATGGTGGGTATCTCCCAGTACGTCACCCATCCCGCCCTGGACGCCGCCACGGAGGGCTTCCGCGACGCGCTGAACGAGCTGCTGCCCGGACAGGTGGAATTTGACTACCAGAACGCCGCCGAGGACATCCCCACCTGCGCCACCATCGCCACCTCCTTCGTGTCCGACGGCGTGGACCTCATCATGGCGAACGCCACCCCGGCCCTTCAGGCCGCCGCCGCCGCCACCGCCGACATCCCCATCCTGGGCACCTCCGTCACCGAGTACGGCGTGGCCTTCGGCATCAAGGATTTCTCCGGCACCGTAGGCGGCAACGTCTCCGGCACCTCCGACCTGGCCCCCCTGGACCAGCAGGCGGAAATGATTAAAGAGTGGTTCCCCGACGCGCAGAAGATCGGCCTGCTCTACTGCTCCAACGAGGACAACAGCCAGTACCAGGTGGACACCGTCCAGAGCTACCTGGAGGGCATGGGCTACGCCTGCACCCAGTACGCCTTCTCCGACTCCAACGACATCGCCGCCGTCTGCCAGACCGCCGCGGACAACAGCGACGTGCTCTATATCCCCACCGACAACTCCGCCGCCTCCAACACCCCGGTGATTGACAACATCTGCCGGGGCAATATCCCCGTATTCTGCGGCGAGGAGGGCATCTGCGCCGGCTGCGGCGTCGCCACGCTGTCCATCAGCTACTACGACATCGGCTATAAGACCGGCGAAATGGCCGCGGACATCCTGACCGGCAAGGCGGACGTCTCCGCCATGCCCATCGAGTACGCGCCCGAGTTCACCAGGAAGTACAACGCCGTCACCTGCGACGCCCTGGGCCTCACCCCGCCCGACGGCTACGAGGCCATCGCCGCAGAGTAAGCGATCCCCTTCCGGCAGGCCGAAAAATGCAGAAACGCGAAAAAGGAATCCCCCTTTTTCGCGCTTTTGCGGTATATTTCCCAAGCCTGCCGGCCATTCTCTTGTATATTAGGAGGCAACTGTTTTTATGATGGGTTTCATCGGCGCGCTGCCGGGAGCCGTATCCCAGGGCTTGATCTGGGGCATCATGGCCATCGGCGTGTATATTACCTATAAGATTCTGGACATCGCGGACCTGACGGTAGACGGGTCCTTCTGTACCGGCGCGGCGGCGTTCGTCATGCTTTTCGGCGCGGGGGTCAACCTCTGGCTGGCGCTGCTGGCGGCGCTGCTGGCAGGAATGCTGGCGGGACTGGTTACGGGGCTGCTCCACACCGCCTGTGGTATTCCCGCCATTCTGGCGGGCATTCTGACCCAGTTGGGACTGTGGTCCATCAACCTTGCAATCATGGGAATGAAGGCCAATGTCGCTATCAACATTATCGATCAGGCCAACCTGGACAAGCTGTTGGTTTCCCTCCGCTTTGTTCAGGATGTGGCCAAGGGCAGCCGCCCCTTCTACCGTCACCCCATTTTTGTGGTGGGACTGTCCACGGCGGTCATTATTGGTATTCTGTACTGGTTTTTCGGTACCGAGCTGGGCGCTTCTCTCCGGGCCACCGGGGCAAATCCCAACATGGCCCGGGCACAAGGCATCAACACCAGCGTCGGGAAGGTGCTGGGCCTGATGATCTCCAACGGTCTGGTCGCGCTTTCCGGCGCTCTCCTCAGTCAGTATCAGTCCTTTGCTGACTCCAGCATGGGTAAGGGCGCTATTGTCGTCGGTCTGGCGGCCGTGATTATCGGAGAAGTGCTGTTCTCTAAATTTTTCACTAACTTTGCGTTGAAGCTCCTGGCAGTATCCATCGGAGCCATCATCTATTATGTAGTGATTCAGGCGGTTGTGAGCCTCAGCGGGATTGACACCAACTACCTGAAGCTGATTTCCGCCGTCATTGTGGCCGTCTTCCTGGCAATTCCTTACTGGAAGGGCCGCTATTTTTCCAAACGCGCCACAAAAGGAGGGAAAATTCATGCTTGACGTCCAGCATATTTATAAAACCTTCAATCCCGGCACTGTCAACGAAAAGGCCGCTCTGCGCGGAGTGGATCTCCACATGGAAGATGGTCAGTTTGTCACCGTTATCGGAGGCAACGGCGCAGGCAAATCTACCCTTCTCAACGCTGTTGCGGGTGTGTGGGCGGTGGATCAAGGGACCATTTCCATCGGCGGCGTGGATGTCACTCATCTTCCGGAACATAAAAGAGCAAAATACATTGGCCGGGTATTTCAGGATCCCATGATGGGCACCGCTGCTACCATGCAGATTGATGAGAATCTTGCCCTGGCCATGCGTCGGGGCAAGTACAGAACGCTCCGCGCCGGCATCAGCAAATCCGAGCGGGAAAGCTATCGGGAAATGCTGAAAATTCTGGATCTGGGTCTGGAGGACCGGTTGACCAGCAAGGTGGGACTTCTCTCCGGCGGCCAGCGGCAGGCTCTCACCTTGCTGATGGCTACGCTTCAAAAGCCCCGCCTGCTGCTTCTGGACGAACATACCGCCGCCCTGGACCCCAAGACGGCGGCAAAGGTGCTGGACGCCACGGAGCGTATCGTAAGCAAGGATCACCTGACCACGCTGATGATCACCCACAACATGAAAGATGCTATTACTCACGGCGACCGGCTTATCATGATGTATGACGGCCGGATTGTCATTGACGTCTCCGGAGAGGAGAAGAAAAAGCTGACCGTTCCGCAACTGCTGGAGCTGTTCGGAAAGGTCAGCGGCAGCGACGAGGCCGACGACACGCTGCTGCTGTCATAAACCTCTATTTTCCGAATACCTGCGCCGCTATCCGCGCCGAGTGCGCTGCGTCCCTGGCGTAGAAGTCCGCACCAGCCTGCTCGGCAAAAGCCTTTGTGACCACGGCGCCGCCCACCATGATCTTGCAGGGCGCTCCCGCATCCCGGAGCGCCTGTATGGTAGCGGTTATATTTCTGGCCGTAGTGGTCATCAGCGAGGAAAGCCCCACCAAAGCCGCTCTGGTTTCCAGGGCGGCTTTTACGATTGTCTCTGGCGGCACATCCCTGCCAAGGTCAATCACCTGGTAATCATAATTCTCCAACAGCATCTTGACAATGTTTTTTCCGATGTCGTGGATATCATCCTGAACGGTGGCCAGCAGGATGGTTCCCTTCTTTCCGGCGCCTTGCGGCAAACGGGCGCGCACCGTGTCAAAAGCGGCTTTGACCGCTTCCGCCGATGCCATCAGCTGCGGCAAAAACAGCGTACCCGCCTCATACCGGTTCCCCACTTCATCCAAAGCCGGGATCAGACATCCATTTATCACCTCCAGAGGCGGCTTCGTTTCCAGCAGCGCCTCCGCTGCGGAAGGAACGCCGGAGCGCTGCCCGGCGATGATCAGCTCCCGCAAGCGGACCGCCGGGGCCATTTCTACAGGGGTACGCTCAGCTCCCCTTCCCTGATGCAAAGCAATATAGGCCGCACACCTGGAATCTGCGCCGGTGAGCACCTTGGCCGCCGCCAGCGTATCGCGGATGGCCGCTGATTCCGTGTTGACAATAGGCACATTCAGCCCTGCCGCCAGACAGACCGCCAGAAAAGTGCAGTTAATCTTATCCCGCTCCGGCAGGCCATAGCTGACATTGGACACCCCCAATAAGGTTTTGTACCCTGCCGCCCGCACCATCCGGATGGCGTCTGCCGCCGCAAGGACATCTGACTGGCTGACCGATGCGGCCATGGCCAGACAGTCGATATAGATATCCTTTCTGGGCACGCCTGCCCTCTCCGCTTCCTTCGCCGCCCGAAGGGCCGTATCCCGGCGGACCACCGGGTCGCCGCTGATTCCCGATTCATCAAGCGCCAGTACGATCAGGCCTGTCCCGTATTTTACCGCCAGCGGCAGCATCGCTGACAAGCTTTCCTCTCTGCCGTTGACAGAGTTCAGGATAGGCCGTCCACGGCAAACCCTCAGCGCCTTTTCCATCGCGGCAGGGTCCGGGCAGTCAATCACCAGCGGAAGAGGGGATACCTTCTGAATCGCCAGAACCAGGTTGGGCAGCGCCTCCTCCTGATCAATATCCGGCAGTCCGGCGTTTACCACCAGAAAATCCGCTCCCTCCGCCTGCTGCGCCGCGGCGGCCTCTGCGGCGGCATCCCAGTCCCCGGCATACAGCGCAGCTCTCATGCCTGGCCTCCCCGTGGGATTCAGCCTCTCCCCTACCACAGCAACAGAGGCGTCCGTCAGCGAGATTACCCCCTGCCAGCCGCACAGGCGGCAGCAGCCGTCCGGCTTCCGCACAACCGCTGCATCGCTCTCATCCAGGACTTGCCGCAGCGCTCGGATATGATCCGGCGATGTGCCACAGCAGCCGCCTAAAATTGCCGCACCGTCTGCCAGAAAGCGTCTGCCCCACTGCCCGAACGTATCTGGCGTCACATCATAAAATGTCTCTCCATCCATCAGCCGGGGCAGGCCCGCATTGGGCTGAATCATGACCGGCAGATGGGTATTTCTCATAATCTCCCCCAGCACAGGCCGCAGTTCCTCTGGGCCCATGGAGCAGTTAAGTCCAATCACATCCGCGCCCAGGCTTGTCAGCGTCACTGCGGCCGCCGCCGGATCCACCCCCAAAAAGGTCTTTCCGTCCTCTCCGAACGTCATGGTAACAAATACCGGCAGGGTTGTCCGTTCCTTGGCCGCCAGCAAAGCGGCCTTTGCTTCCAGCAGATCGCTCATCGTCTCGACGAGCACCAGATCCGCCCCTGCTTGTTCGCCCGCCTCCACAATCTCCGCAAACTGCATATACGCCTGTGTGAAGGTTATCTCTCCAAATGGCTCCAGCAGTGCACCCAGGGGTCCCACATCCAGCGCCACCAGCCTCTCTTCCCCTGCCGCCCGCCGGGCGGCGGCAATCCCCGCAGTGATATACGGAGCGGGGTCCTCTCCCAGTTTCCTCCGGCTGGCTCCAAAGGTATTGGCAGTGACGATGTCTGCGCCTGCCGCCACATATGCCGCGTGGATTTTTTCCACAGACTCCGGCGCGGTCAGATTCATTTTTTCCGGCAGGCTCCCTGTTGGAAGTCCGGCTCTCTGGAGCATGGTTCCCATCGCCCCGTCAAACAGATATCTGGCTGTAAGATCGATCATGTTAACTCCTTTCTTGGTGTCTCCTTGCATAAAAAAACGTGCCCACGGCACGTTTTTTTACGCTCTTGGATGGGCCTTATGGTAAACATCCTGCAACTTCTGCTTTACCATATGGGAATAGATCTGGGTAGACGATATGTCCGCATGTCCCAGCATTTCCTGAATGGAGCGCAGATCCGCTCCGTTTTCCAGCAAATGTGCCGCAAAAGAATGTCTTAGCGTATGGGGCGTAATGTCCTTGTCAATCTGCGCCTTTTCCTGATAATACTTGATAATTTTCCAGAACCCCTGACGGCTCATCCGCTCACCGCTCATGTTCACAAACAGCGCCGGCTCCCGCGGGTTCAAAACCAGCTGCGGACGAACATCCCTCATATAGTCGCTCAGCGCCTTGACCGCCGCCGCGTACAGCGGGATAATCCGTTCTTTCCCCCGGCTGGTACAGCGGACGAATGCTCCTGGCAGATTTATGTTTTCCACATTCAGTCCGATCAGCTCGCTGACGCGAATGCCTGTGGCATACAGCAGCTCCAGCATGGCGTGATCCCGATACCCTTTCTGGTCCACGCACTGGGGCTGCTCCAGAAACAGCTCTACCTCTTTGCCAGTCAGGATCTGCGGCAGCTTCCTCTCCGCCTTGACCGCCGCCGCGTCCTTCGCTGGATTTCGCCGGATCACGCCTCTGTTCTGAAGATAGCTGTAATAAGACTTCAAAGAAGCAAACCCGCGGGCCACGCTGGAAGTAGACTTGCCTTTACCTGCCATATAGGCTATGTAATGCTCGATATGCTCTGTCTCCGCCTGTGGAAGTTCCACATCCTCCTGTTCTGTAAGATAGCGGGAAAACTGCGTTACATCCCGGACATAAGAGGTTATCGTATTATGGGAGGCGTTCCGCTCCAGTTCCAAATAACCGGCAAATTCCTTGATATAATCCGTCACAGCCCCCTCCTTTCCATAAAACTAACCGATGGCTCCCAGAGCGGCACGAAACAGCAGCGGCGTCAGCATCCGCTCACAAAATACGCCCACCCCCAGGATTACGGCACACAACACAAACAATAAAAAATAGCGGCTCCCATAAAGCACCGGCGATGAGCGCTTTCCCCCACCAAAAGACAGGGTGAACAGCTCCATAGACAGCGGCCAGGCCGCTCCGGCCAGCACCATGAAGCAGGGCAGTGTAAACACCAGCCTCACAATCAGCGCTCCCAGCGCCAGCGCCGCCCCGGCCCGCCCATAGCACCGCACAAAGCAGGACACAGTATACATGGTGAAAAAACCAAATACTCCGGACAACGCCGGGATCAGCGCCACGCCCGCCGCCGAAAATCCCAGCAGAAACAGCGCTGCCGCATAGCCGAAATACATCACCACGCAGCTCGGCAGGGACGCTTCCACGCCTCCTCCATCGTACAGCCGGCAGTAGTCGTCCAGATATTGTCCCAGCGCCGTCCAGGCTTCCTCTCCGCATCCAGCGGCATACAGGTGCCCCGCCAGAGCGCCCGCCAGAAATATCACAGCCAGAACCACTGCCTGCGGCAGCGCCGGGGCCCAGTCTCCCAGCCGGATCGTCCGCAAGACCATTCGCCCACGCATCTTCCATCACCTCTCCACAGCTTATGCGGCGTGGACAAGTTTTAGAAGCGGCAGACCCCGGATCAGCCGAGACCGCCCCACACGTTCCGGGAGTATCAGCCTTGAAAATATACGTTTATAAATATAGTGCAATTTCCATCATTTCGCAAGAGAAAATCGGGAACTCTGTACTTTTTTGTTAGTTATTACAAAATATTATGTAAACAATATTATGTAAACCGACTTGCTGGCAACACATTTTTCTCGCTGCTGCCGCCTACGCCCGGAATATTTAGTGTATGCTGAGAGCATGTGCCCCCACATGTGGGGCAGAAGGCTGATTACAAAAAGTAATCAGCCTTCTGCCCGCAGGACAGCGGAACCGGGCGAATTTTTTTGCGTTTTGTTTATTTTTACACCTTGACAGATTCCGGTCATTTTCTGCGCTTCCGCCGGGAACCGCTTCTGCTCCGTTTTCCCTTGGGAAGGTTATACCCCACCAGTGCCGCCAGAAGTCCTCCTGCCGCCATGGACAGTCCAAGTCCCGTCAAACCGTTTTCGATACTGACCGCATCCGTGGTCAGCAGCGCGGCGGCCAGCGTCAGAGATAAAAAGACGACCACGACCACCGGCACAGACAGCATCGACGTCCCCTTCCCTTTCCATACGCTGTAGCCGCAGCCTAAAAAGGATGCCAACGCCGCCGTGACGCATACCAGCGGATAAATCTGCGTCAGTCCCAGCAGTCCTCGATCCACCAGTAAAGCGCATACCATCTGGAGCAGCACGTAGGAGAGCAGCGAGATTCCTCCGCCGATCAGGCAGTTTTTCACCATTCCCTCCGGCAGGGACATAACAACCTTAGACATAATAAGACCTCCCGGCAAATTACTGGATAGACCAGTATATTGACGGAGAGGTCCCATTATTCGATTGGACAGGCGGATTTTACTCCTTGGCAGCGCCCTCTTCGATCTGGGCGGGTTCCTCCTTGTCCTCTTTTGCCTTTTTCCCCTTTTTATCTGCCGGGGGATTGCTGTTGTTGGTAGAGACAGCCCACTTGGTCAGCTCCATCCGAACACGGTCGTCGCTGGTTTCGATAATGATGTTATCATCTGTGACCTGAACGATCTTGCCTACAATGCCGCCGATGGTGGTAATCTGATCTCCCTTTTTCAGGCTGCTGCGCATTTCCTCCGCCTGCTTTTTCCGCTTGTTTTCCGGGCGGATCATCATGAAATACATCAGCGCAACCATGACAACCAGCGGGATCAGCAGAGATCCCATTCCGGCAACGCCTGCATCTGCGGCGGTATAGAACAATGGCATACTCTTTCTCCTTATCATCCAAATTTTTTGTTTGCCAAAAGTAAACGCTTGTCCCATTATATCTGATTTTCCATCGTTTGGCAAGCCTTATTTTCACTGTTCCTCTTTCTTTCTGTACGCCATGTCATAGAGCAAACCGTCAAACCCTCCAACTGGGAGCTACCTGTTCCAGACGCTCCCAATATACTGGAAACCTATAGTGTAATTTTCATACCCATCAGCAAAGACTTGTCCAATCCGCATTGATTTTTTCTCATTTCTCCAATTTGAAATCCCTTTTTCATGGCTTTTCCCGTTCAGATCAACCGCTTGTCCTTCTACTTTCGATTGATTTCTTCCCGAAGCGCCTCCCGTACCCGAACCAATTCCTCCTTCCAATCAGCGTCGCGGTTAAAACGCACCGTCCTGCCGGCGGTGATGGTCCGGGCGGAGGCATCCAGCCGCAGGGGAATAAAGTCCAGCGGCTCCTCTGCTTTTTTCCGCCAGAGCCGCTCCAGCAACAGAAATCCTTCATAGATCTCTCCGATGCCGCCGGAGTCACTGGTGTAGTCCACGTCCGGAAAAATCAGCAGACTCTCCCCTCTTTGCAGAGCAGCAATGGATTCCCGAAAGGTGGCACCCAGCTGCGCCATTCCCCTATAAACCGGAACTGCGCCCAAGGAATTCATCAATCTGCTGACATAGCCGGACGACGCCCAGGCGGCGAGCGATGCCAGCGGACCCGGCATTCCGAAGCGCCGGGAAAAGGTGTAATCCCGATACTGTTTCCGGCAGCTTTCCCTCTCCAGAAACACATGGAGCACCCATGGCCGCGGTGCGAAGGGCAGCCAGCATAGAGTTGCCAGCGGACCGGACAGGTTTCTGTGGCTGCATACATATACCGCCGGACCGTCAGGAGATTCCACAGCGGCGGTCCACCGCCCAATGCCAAGCCGAATAAAAAACCGGCTGAAATAGAACAGCTTACCCCGCTCCATGGGGCCCCTCCTCCCGAAAGACCCAGTGCATCTGGACCTGATAGCTGCAAACAGCCAGAATGATATCCCCTGCCGCTTTGTTCACCGTGGGCCAGATTCCCGGCAGCAGCCAATTGAGCGCCAGCAGCAGCAGATATGAACATATCAGCTGACTGAACCACAGGCAGTAGTATCGCAGCAGAGTCCGCCCACTGGGGCGG
>OFHB01001668.1_pt1 | contig 12509 bp, 13 predicted proteins | sample 1521881 | NCBI WGS metagenome assembly OFHB01 (sample SAMEA3504090, study PRJEB24116) | mouse gut metagenome | biome: mouse gut; feature: mouse-associated habitat; material: faeces | place: Denmark | collected 2011
TCTACATGGGTGGGCGTATCCCCTACGGCTACCGTCTGACGAACACGGTCATTGACAATATCCGCACTTCCATGTACGAGGAAGTCCCGGAGGAAAGCGAACAGTTAAAGCTGATTTACTCCATGTATGCGGACACTGACAATTCCCTCGGAGATATTGTGCGGTACTTGAACGAACACCGGATTAAAAATCTGCGCGGTGCAAACTGGAATACCGCCCGTATCAGTGAAATGCTCCGCAATCCCGTGTATGTGCAAGCCGATATTGACGTGTATCAGTTTTTCCAAAGTCAAGGTGCAAACATCTATAATCCGGCAAGTGATTTCACGGGTTACAATGCCTGCTATCTCTACAAAGGTACGGTTTCCACTTCGAGAAAGCAGAGTGACCTATCCGAAAAAGAGATTGTGCTTGCACCGCATAAGGGGTTTATCCCCTCTAAAACATGGTTAACCTGCCGCATACGGTGTCTGAACAACCGGCAGTCCACAAAGACCTGTAAACCAAAAAATTCATGGCTTGTAGGCAAGGTAAAATGTGGTAACTGCGGTTATGCTCTGACAATCCGTAAGGCAAAAACAAAATGGGGACGCTATTTTGTATGTAGCCAGTCTGGAAACCACGGGAACTGTAACGGAGCAGGCTGTACCATTTATGCTGACGTATTGGAAGAATATATGCTTGGTGCAATCAAGGATAGACTGTCTGAATTTTCAGTCCTCAAAGAGGGCTTGATTTCCTGTATATCCGACACAGGAGAAAAGGGAATGCAAGCATTCCCCCAAAAGCACATGACGAAAAAAATCCGTCTGACACAGATTGAGGAAGAAATCGAAGATCTTCTCTCCAAAGTGTCCGGGGCAGGCAGTGTTCTGATGAAGTACATAGACGAAAAAATATCAGAACTGGACGTAGAGCGGAAATCCTTACAGGAAGAAATCGTTACGGCAAATGTCACAGATACAGAGGGAAGACTAAAGCAGATAACCAATCATGTAAAAACATGGGAAACTCTTTCGTTTGAGGACAGACAGGCGGTAGTTGACACGCTAATCAAAGTCATTCAGATTGCAGACGGTAACATTGAAGTCACTTGGAACATTTAACAAACAGCCATGAAAGTCTAAGCCACACAGTTTTGAGAACAATTTAATAAAAATCTGTTGATAAGCCAATACTAAATACCGTATAATGGAGTAAATAATTCTATAAAAGCACAGAATTATTTACTCTCGCGACATTCGCCCAATATGTGCGTAAACGCCCCTGCTTGGCTCATTGTTCGCGGAAATTAACAATCGAAAGGAAGTGATACTATGGCACCTGCAGCACAGGCAATCAGAAATCAGGAAATCCTAAAAACTGAATATTCCGAAAAAGCAGCCATAGGCGCATTATATGACGAACTCTCCAAGGGAATAGACAGCATGAAAAAAGGCGATGTTTATACAATCGATGAAGCTTGGGAGGAAATTGACAAAATATAATGCCGGAAAAACCAAAGAAATATAAAATCGTAATATCCAAAGATGCCCTCTTGGATATTAAATCAACAAAAAAATATATTCTCAATACTTTCAAATATCGGGAATATGCGGAAAACTTTTCAAAGAAGATAAAAAAGGCAATTAAAGAATTGGATTCCTTCCCCAAAGGCTATGAAGCTACGGGATATGTGATTGAAGGATTGAGCATTTATTTCAAACCTTACAGTACATATTTAATTTTCTTTGTCGTGGAGGATTCCACCATTACGGTAATCCGGGTCTTGAAAGACCGCATGTATTGGCATTCTATTATCAAAAAGATGCAGAAAATCAACAGATAAATTTACTTCAATCCTCCCGGTTCGGTGAAGCGCTCCGCTTAATCCAGGAACGCCTCGACTCCAAAAACTTCTACGCCTGCAACCCGGTTATTGACAAAAACTGCGGCTGCAAATAATACCAAACGGTGCATGGTACCGGATATTGTTCCGTATCACGCACCGTTTTTTATTTTATTTAGTCTGCCATATATGGCTTCAGGGAAAAATCCATCACAACCGGATTATGATCAGAATAAAGAAACCCTTTGTCCACATTTTCCGCTGACGCCTCAACCTGCTCCGAGACAATAAAACCATCCACGACCACCGTATACGTCACACCTTCTTCAAACGGCATATCCGCGCCGCGGCAGGTAGGAATCTGCGCGGCATTTTTTGCTTTCACAAACCGGTACCCCTCCGCCAGATCCCCGTCCTTTAATCCATAAACCCACTCCGGCTTTTTCTGCTCCGAAGGAAAGCTGTCCGAAGAATCCGCAATATCATGATTAAAGTCCCCGCCTGCAATTACATAATTACCTTTCTCCCGCTCTTCCTTTAACACTTCGTTTAGCATTGCAAGCTGTTTGGCACGGATTTTGCCGCCCTTATCGTACGCGCTCAGATGAAGTTCGATCAATACAAGCTCCCCGCCTTCTTCCACAGGAATCCGGCTTACCAGAAAGCACCTGTCCAAATCTGTAAATTTTGTAATAAACGCATCGCTTACCGGAAACTGACGCCGTATATTTTCCGAAATCGAAAATCTGCTGAACAAAAGCATTCCCGCCTGTACCGCGCCGTGAGGTTCGGTAAACGGATAAAGCAAATACGGGCTGTGAAAATTATTTGCAAACACCGACGCGTATCCGTCCATCCCCTCTTCTAACAATTTTCTCTGGTTAATCTGATAGCTTCTTGTGGCTCTAACGTCTACTTCCTGCACAAATAAAAAATCAGCCTCCTGCTCTTCTAAAATAGCAAGGCTTGCCTCGGTATTTACCAGCGCTTCTTCTTTGGAACGCGCCCTTGCGCACGTTCCCACTGTCTTCGTCCCGTCTTTCATTTCCCCGGTATCCATAAAAAAGGAATAATCTTTTGCATACGCCCCAAAACCGATATTATATGTCATAATCCGGTAAGTTTCTCCCGTTTTCACCTGGCCCGTCTTAGCATTTTGGGTTTCCAGCCGCGTAAAATCCGCTATCCTATAATAATGTACCTGCATGTAAACCACATAACCCACAACGGCGGCAATCAGGATTGCCAGCCCTGCCGCTGCCGCTATTAATATCTTTTTTATCAAACTATGCTCCTTCCCGCCGTATTTGCCCCTGCCGGCTGCCCTGCGGACATCGCCCCTGCAGCATAACTGTCAGGCAAAAACGGCCTTCCTGCGCTTTGATATCTACCCTGCCGTAATATTTTTCCGCGCAGCCGCGGATATTTTTCAGCCCCAGTCCATGTCCCTCGCCGGATTTAGAAGAGACCGGAAGCCCGTCCCAAAAACGTAAGACGCCGTGAAAGGTATTTTCGATACTAATCAGAAACATGTTTCCTTTCTGTACGGCGTTCAGCGCAACGGAAGGCGACTCCTCCTCTTCACAGGCTTCCATCGCATTATCAAGACCGTTATTTAAAATAACGCTGATATCAAATACGTCGATCCCAAGATGCTTCGGATACAAAAAACGGCTGGGAAACGCAATCTTTTTTTGCCTTGCCATGCGCAAATAACGCCCTAAAATAACGTCTGTAACCGGATTTGCCGTCGCGCACTGCATATCCAGGCGCTCCAGCGACTCCTGCATGGAATCCGCATACCTTTGCACTTCTTCCCCGGCCTTTTCATCTCCCGCCGCCATCTGCGCCAAAAGCCCCTGCACATCCGCAATATAATTTTTCATATCATGCTTCATGCCGCGGATCTGAATATAAACGCTCTCCATATCCCGCACATGCGCGCCAAGTTCCTCCGCCTGGCTGCGGTAAAGCTCCGCCTGCCGCCTTTTTTCGTGCTCCAGGGAAATGTGCGCCAGCATTCTAGCGCTCAGCCAAACAGATACGATACACAGAAAAGAGATACACGGAATCATCGCGTTCAGTTCCGGATAACTGTTTACAAGACTAAATACCATATCTTCGCTGCGGCCGCCTTTATCATAATAAAACAAAATACACCGCATCATTACGGTAAATAACAGTCCCATCAAGCCGGGAACAAAAAGTATCGCCGCTTCCTGGGATTTTAAACCGCCCGCGTTTCTTTTCAGTTCTTTTTTGTACCGCCGCACGCTAAATGTAAGGATCGCCACATTTCCCGCTGATATCACCATATTCCAGGCAATTTCCAAAAAACCCATATACGTTCCAAACCGTTCCAAATCCAACTCTGCATTCTCTATAAACTGTTCCGTTATATGCCCGGCCAGAAAATTCATACTCCCAACCGCCGCCGGATATAAAAAGAAACGCGCCAGTTCCATCAGCGCATAAAATGCAGTCGTCAAAGAAAGCAGCTGCATGCGTCCGCCGCGGTACAACGCCATCCCGGCCGTAAGCGAAACCGCCAAGCTTACGGCTACAGGAATCAGGCTCTGCCTGCTGCTTACCACAATCATATCCTGCCCATACATCAGCCGCTTCATATAAGGAAGCCACGAAAAAGCCATACGGACAACGCAAAACTGCAGCGCCATAAAAAATTCCGTCTTGCACACGTTTCTTCCCGCGCGTTCCCATGCAGCAAAACGCTTGTTTAGCATCCCTTCTAAAAAATATGCCAAAAGCGCGCCATACACAGAAAAGCATATCAAATCTTCCGCAAAATATAAGGCTTCCTTCATTTCTCTTCCCTGTCCCAAACTCCATAATTCGTTTCTTTCGTCAGATAATCCATATATGCTTCCACAAAATCACCGTATTTTTGTTTTGCCAGAAAAACGGTATCGCCGCACTTTAGCGTAATGCTGATACGGTCATACCCCGCCACTTCCTTTAAGCTTACCAAAAAACCGCGATGCGATCGGAAAAACCCATCCCCGAGTTTTTGTTCCAGCAATTCCATTTTTTCATAATACGTATACGAACCGCTTTTCGTATGCAGGATAATTTTTCTGCCGTCGTTTTCCCCGTAAAAAATATCTTCTACCGGAATGTTAAAATTCCTGCCGTTTGCCCGAATCAAAAGCGGCGCAGACGCCTGTTTTTTCCCGGCTTTTACAGCGGCTTTTTGCAGCGTCTCCGCCAGTTTTTTCTCATCAACCGGCTTTAACAGATACTGGAATGCTTCCACGTCGTAAGCTTCATATACATAATCTTTTAGCGCCGTAATAAAAATCAGGACCGCGTCCGTACGGGCGCGCAACTTTTTAGCCGTCTCCATACCGTCCGGCCGGCTGCCGGGCGCATCCTCTTTAAAACAGATATCCAATATATAAATGTCATATACATCCTCTGCCGCAAGGAGCGCCGCGCCGGTCGCATACAAATCCGCCGTAATATGAAGTTCCCGGTATATAACCGTTTTGAGATGCTCACGTATCCATTCTTCGTCGTCGCAAACTGCTATCTTTAACATATATCCTCCAAAAAAGCCGATACAAAAAACAGGAAATCCCTATTTCTAATATCGACTTTTTCACAACTGAAACTTAAGCGGTTTTGTATTCAATTATTTGTTTTTTGTAATAAAATGATACATTCCTCTTTAATATCCTTTACAGACGTCCACCCATCCAAGATATCCCGAATACCGCTCCATCTCAGGGATGGTAAATTCAATCGCGCTGTTAGAACTTCCACAGGCAGGAAATACCGTTTCAAACCGTTTCAAAGACACATCCAGATACACGTCTGCGTCCTCATGCACCGCAAACGGGCAGACGCCGCCTACCGCATGGCCGACCAGTTCTTCCACCTGCTGCGGGGAAAGCATCTTTGCCTTTGTCCCAAACTGCGCCTTATACTTCGGATTGTCTATTTTTGCATCCCCGGCGGCCACCACCAGTACGGCATGGCCGTCCACCAGAAAAGAAAGCGTCTTTGCAATCCTCTTAGGCTCACAGTGCAGCGCCTCCGCCGCTAACTCCACCGTAGCGCTCGATACGTCAAACTCCAAAATCCTCTCGTCTATCCCATAACCCTTAAAATATGCTTTTACATTTTCAATCGACATTTCCGACCCTCCCGATACGGCAGCCTGCGCCATTACTCACACGGCCTGACCGAAAACTTGTAATCCCTTGCTTCTCCCGCTCCCAAAAACTGCACATATTTTTTCTCCAGCAGATTGGTATTTGGCACCTGTGCAAGCGTCCCGGCATTCCATGGCTCAATGCAGATAAACGGCGCGTTTTTCTGAATTGGCGTCCAGAATGCAACCGACTGATAATCCGGAAAATCAAAACGGATTCCTTTCTTTGATTCCTGATGAATCACCCGTACCGTACGGTTCTTTAAGTTTTCGTACAAAATAGCGTCGTTATCAAACATCGGATAATTCAAATGCAGATCCGGTATGTCTTCATCCTCAAAGCGCAGCATATAATCGGTAAACTGCGCGCCCTCTTCCATCGGGCAAAAGAACGCCGGATGCCCCCCAATCAGAAACGGCATTTCGTCCGTACCTTTGTTTACCACTCCATATACAGCCTCTAATGCAGAACCGTCTAACCGGAACGTCACAGTAAACTCAAACGCATACGGATAAACAGACATTGTCGCGCCGTCCGAAACGGTTTTTAACGTTACGCAGGCATCCTCCTGTTTTTCAACCGCAAATTCCGCATCTTTTACAAATCCATGCCGCGGCAGTTTATATTCCGTGCCATGAATGTTAACGGTGTCCGGCACCGGCCCTACATACGGAAACAGCACCGGAGAGGTCTTTGCCCAGTACGCGGGATCCCTCTGCCAAAGATACTCCTTCCCGTCTGCCATTTTCCAGGATAAAAGCTCCGCCCCCTGTGTTTTAAAAGTTACGGATGCAAACTCGTTTTGGATTGTCATATTCATATTAATTCCCCCTGTCTGTAATTTTTAATATCCTAATTGTATCATATCTGCCCGGTTGGGCAATACCCGTTTTATACCCTTGCCATCCCGTCCACGCTTAACACCACGCCCGTTATATAAGAAGCTTCTTCCGAAGCCAAAAATACAAACGCATTGGCAATATCCTCCGGTTTTCCCAAACGGCGCAGCGGAATCTGTTTTATCATCGGATCGATGATTTCCTTCGGAACGGCTTTCATCATATCCGTTTCCGTAATCCCCGGCGCAACCGCGTTCACACGGATCCCCTTCGGCCCTAACTCACGGGCCAGAGATAGCGTCATGCCGTTTACCGCAAACTTAGAAGACGGATACGCAAACCCGCTTGGCTGCCCGCAGATACTGACCACAGAAGACGACGTCAGAATAACGCCGCCGCCGCATTTTTCCATATGCTCACAGGCAGCATGGGAGGCATGGAACACCCCTTTCAAATTCAAATCCATTACCTTGTCAAACGTTTCTTCCGTATACCCGGCAAAAGGCGTGCTTTCCGAAATACCCGCGTTATTGACCAGAATATCGATTCGCCCGTATTTGGCCGCAATTTCCCCAAACGCGGCGTGCACCGATTCGAAATTTGCCAACTCCGGGCTGATGCCGTCCATCCTGGCATCCGGATATTTCTCCCGCAATTTACTTACCGCCCGATCCGCATTCGCCTGGGCGCTCGCAGTAAGGACTACCACAGCCCCTTCCTCCAAAAACCGTTCCGCGGTAGCAAACCCAATACCACGGCTGCCTCCGGTGATAATCGCAACCTTGTCCTTTAACCTCATGTAAAATCCTCCTTATTTTTATTTTATATCATAACCAATCTGTCTCATTTCAATCGCAGCCAAACAATTGTAACACGGCATAACTTTCATCCGTATCAATTATAACCACCGGATAAATTCATGTCAATCTTTCTCTTATTTCCCCGCTTTTTGGTTCCTTATAAATCTGATAACGCATCCGGAACTGTATTATATTTGAAAAAATAAATTCTGCCGCATCTGTCGTCAAATCTGACAGATGCGGCAGAATTGTATACTTCCGCAAAATTCTTAGTTATTAATCAGCTTATCCTCTTCATTATTCCAGCTGTAAAGCTTGCGGATCTCTTTCCCGATTTCTTCCGCCGGATGTTCCGCCGCCAGCTTACGCATTGCTTTAAAATGAACCTGGCGCCCTGCCGGGGACATATCCAAAAGAAACTCCTTGGCAAAAGACCCGTCCTGGATATCCGCCAGAATCTTCTTCATGGCTTTCTTGGTCTCGTCCGTAATAACCTTCGGCCCGGTAATATAATCGCCGTATTCCGCCGTATTGGAAATAGAATAACGCATACCCGCAAAGCCGGACTGATAAATCAAATCGACAATCAGCTTCATTTCATGGATACACTCAAAGTATGCGTTCCTGGCGTCATACCCGGCCTCCACCAGCGTTTCAAACCCGGCCTGCATCAATGCGCATACGCCGCCGCAAAGCACTGCCTGCTCGCCGAACAAATCCGTTTCCGTCTCCGTACGGAAGGTTGTTTCCAGGACGCCTGCCCTTGCCCCGCCGATTCCAAGCGCATAAGCAAGCGCCAGATCCTGCGCTTTTCCGGTCGCATCCTGCTCCACTGCGATTAAGCAGGGAACGCCTTTGCCTTCCTGATACTCAGAACGAACCGTATGTCCCGGCCCCTTTGGCGCAATCATGGTAACGTCTACGTTTGCCGGAGGCACGATGCAGCCGAAATGGATATTAAAGCCGTGCGCGAACATCAGCATATTGCCTTCGCTTAAGTTCGGCTCAATATCATTCTTATAAAGATCCGCCTGTTTCTCATCATTGATTAAAATCATAATGATATCCGCCTGCTTTGCCGCTTCCGCCGCCGTAAACACTTCAAATCCCTGTTTCACCGCTTTATCCCAGGATTTGCTGCCTTCATACAATCCAATAATAACATGGCATCCGGATTCCTTTAAATTCAGCGCATGGGCATGCCCCTGGCTGCCGTAACCGATAATGGCAATCGTTTTTCCTTCCAATAATGCTAAATTACAATCTTCCTGATAAAATATTTTTGCTGACATATACTTGTCCTCCTCAATGATAAGTTATAAAAATTTAACGTCTGCACAGCCTCTTGTAAGGCCCGTTATCCCTGTCCTGGCCAACTCCAGTATCTCATATCCCTGCAGCAGATCCAAAAAAGCGTCCAGCTTGTCCTGATGCCCGGTCAGTTCAATGACCATGGAGTCATGCGTAACATCCACCACCTTGCCATGGAAAATTTCCGTGACGTTTAAAATCGCCTGGCGGTCTGTGTCCTTGGCACGAAGTTTTACTAAAATCAACTCCCGTGTCACAGAAGAACCCTGTTCCAGCTTCTTGATATCCAGCACATCCTCCAATTTGGACAGCTGTTTTTCGATCTGCTCTAAAATCTGCTCGTCCCCGCTTGCAACAATGGTAATTCTCGTATACCTCGGATCCGCGGTCACACCGGAAGAAAAACTGTCGATATTGTAGCCTCTTCTGCTGAACAAACCGGAGATATGGCTCGTAACGCCCGCCGTGTTCTCCACGAGCAATGATAAAACTTGTCTTCTCATAAGAAAACCTTCCTTTTCTTTACACTCACACTAAGAAGTATTCTAGCACAAACCGTTGAAAAGTCAATAGGTTATCCGTGATCGCTGATTTTATGATCTCTTTCTAACCGAAGCAGTTTAAACCGGTCCCCTGTCCGGTATCCAAAGCCCCTTAATACTTTGCTGAACCGGAATTTCATAATAGTTTTATTTTTATACCTGATACCGCTAAACCAATTGTGTTTTGCAGACGGAGGACTGTATTTTTTAAACTCCAGCCCATCGTCCCGTCCGATACTTTCCCAAGATTCATGGTTCACAAATTTATCTAATGTAGATAAAAGTTCTGAAAATTCATCTTTTTCTAAAATAGAAACTCCATATGCACTCTCTAACATACTACAATCAATTCTGGTTCCTTCATATCGGATTAACAAGATATATTTTTCATCCACATTCAAAATATCATGGAATTTTTCCAAGAGATATTTAGGCGTATGTATGGAAGGCACATTAAATTTTTCTTCTCTTCTGTATATAGAAAGTACGCAATCATAAAATGAATCCGATGCAAAAGACAACAGTGCGTTTTTCGTAACTGCCGCCTCAGCCAATGAAGTCGCCGTGACATCTTCTCCATTCCAAATAAATTCCTGAGACACGTCATGTACGGACTCCCTGTCCCAATAAGGTTCTTTATACGCCTCCTGATCCAAACTCAGCTTAAAACGCAGTAATTCATCCGATACACCGTTTAATTTCAAATTACATATCTTCAGTTTACCCGTAATCTGGCATTCATGAAAATTTTGAATTTTATAAATTCCGATATCAGAAGAACGACGAATAATCTCAATGCATTTCATAACCGGTACCAATGACTTTAAAAAATCTTCTGTACTTTCAAATTGTCCGTGCAGTGATCTTTCGTTTAATAGAAATTCCATTTTACCACCCTAATATTACATCTAAATCCTTGTTTATCTGATCAAACAAACCGTCCTCATAAACAAGCGCTTTCCCTTCGCTGTTGATTGGTATATTGACCGGAACGCTGCAGCCGTCTTCATTCTGTGCAAAAAAATAAATACTCACATTTTCATTCTCTATTTCATCTAAACGAATACTTTTTCGGATTCCATTAAAAATATGATCACTATGTGTTTCTACGATTACCTGTACGCCGTATTGCGCAAGAAACGCCAAAAACTTGACCAACTGCGCCTGACCAGAGGGATGCAGATGTATTTCGGGATTTTCAATAATCAGCAAATCTCCAATATTGCACGACAACGCAGCAACCACAATTTCCGCAATATATGTGACGCCAGTCCCGATATTTTGCGGCCGCATTTCAAATACCATTCTTTCATTAGAATACAAAACCTGAATCAATTCCGCTTTTTCAATTTCTCTGGCTTTGATCCGATACCCCATAATTTGATTCAGCCAATAATCTACCTGGCCGCCAAACGTCAGCTTTGATTCGGCATCATATATAAAATCTTTTTCCATATCCAGCGGATCCTCATCATGAATATTCAGGTAATGAAATACGTATTCACAATTTTTTCCTATGGAAATGATGTCTCCCAAATATTTTTGATACGTATCCTCTACTCCAATCCGGTCTGCAGAACAGTAAATTACTTTTAATTTATCATCTGCGTCACCAGATTCCGCCATTTGGTTTTGGGATATAGTTTTCTTCCATTCCTTTACCATGCCGCAGCGCTCATACTGCATTTTTATCTCTATTTCCCTGCTTCCCGTCATTGCATTTTGCAGCTCGACCGGCTTTCCTATATTCATATACTCACCACGAAACGGATTCTTACCATTTTGAAGCATTGCAAAAATAGATTGCAGAACCGTTGTTTTTCCCATGGAATTTTTCCCAGCCAATAAAGTAAAGTTCTTTAAGCTCAATTCCGCGTAATTAAAACATTTAAACCCTGTTATCTGAATTTTTTTAATCATGAATCACTTACTCCCTATTTAAAATCATCTAAAATGCCGTTGATGCCCTTATAACTCATATCACAATTTAAAATTTTAGTTCTCATTCTATTCTTATGGAACATGTTGTCCAGACTCCCTTCGTCTTGAATTTCATTCCACGCACTTATGAAGCATAACCATTTCATTTTATTTTCGCTCTCTTTCATCTCGAACCTTGCGTTTCTGTCAGCCCTTTGGTTTAAAGCATTATAATCATATTCAAACTGCTCGCGTAAACGAAGCAAAACATTATAACTTAACCCTTTCATTTCATAGATAGTTTCCTCTAATAAAAAATACCTATCCGCATTAAAAAAAGCCGGATTATCAAATTTTCCTTGTATAAAAAATTTCATCATAAAATAATAAAGAAGATGATATTGCATTAACATTTTTGTTCCAAATGAACGATACATTCCAAATGATAATTCATCCAAAACATTCAATCCAACATTTTGATAAATGATATTCCATATACTTTGTTCTTGTGTTACCGACCATTCCTCTATAAAGGCTCCCACCTGCATATGCTTATATTTCGGATTCAAATAGTCAATCACATGCAGCGTAATCACAGAATAAAAAATATCACTTTCAAAAAACCGTTCATCATCATTGTATAAGGACAAAAATTCCATTAAAAATCTAAGCCTGTCGCTTTTTTCTAACACCAGCAGTTTTCCTGTCTGAAGTTCTGAAACATATACTGGAGGGAAAGGGATTCCTCTTGCTAAAGCATCCAACACTTCCCGCGTAGCCTTCCCTCGCATTCTCATAACATTCTTTTTATAAAAAATCAAACTTCCGCGTTTATACCGTTCCCAGATTTCATCTACAGTATATCTCCTTGTATCAATAATGATCCTCTCTCTTTTATACATTAAACCTTCACCTTTAATAAAACTGAAATCAATTTCCTAATACTACAGCGAACAATATATCTATAAATCATTCCGGTATAACGCCGACGCAAAAATTTGTTGTAAAGAACCGCGCCCATCTGGAAGATTTCAGAAGAGCAAGCCACTTAACGTGCAAGCCTGCCAAAACCGCAGTCAGCCAGAGGACAGGGG
>OFHB01001669.1_pt1 | contig 12508 bp, 13 predicted proteins | sample 1521881 | NCBI WGS metagenome assembly OFHB01 (sample SAMEA3504090, study PRJEB24116) | mouse gut metagenome | biome: mouse gut; feature: mouse-associated habitat; material: faeces | place: Denmark | collected 2011
AAACCTTATAGATGATATTATTCTTTCTATAATAAACATGCGTTATTTGTGCTGCTTTCCAAGACTTTTTCTGATAAACGCAGGCATAACCATCATATTCCTTTTGAGATCCTGCTGTGTCTGGCTGTTACTGCAAAGCTTAAAATTAAAACCAGCCTCACCGATGTCCCTTTTGCTGTAAACGATGCTCAACTGCTGGATGAACTTGGATGGAACATATGTGACAACGAGCGCTGCCTTAATGAAGGGCTTTTTTCTGAAAGTGTCCTGTGTAAGCGGCTTTCAAAATACTCCAGTAAAGAATGGATTTGTTTCTACAATAGTTTTGTCCAGAACTGTCTGATGCCCAAACCAGATATCAGGCCAAATTTTATATTTTCGATTGTACAAAAATTCCTGTAAACCTTCAAAAGTATTTTAAGAGGGATTATGGACGTTTCAGGGATTGCAGGGGAAATCGTATTTGCTATACTCAAGCCGAATGACCTTGAGTTTGTAAGGGATATGATTAAAAGAACACCAAGTCTTAAAGAACGCGACATACTAATCAATCACAGGTATTTGCATTTTCATGTATAAAAAACAGCGTTTCTGTTTTCCTTGTTATGGGATAGAGAAACGCTGCGTTGTTTCGTTTTCATTTCATTTTTTAATGCTGTGTTCGGGCTGGCAGCGCTTCGCACAGCATATCAAGATTCTTTTGAGAGAATCCATCTTTTTCCTGAATAAGAATTTAATCATTTAAAAGTGAAAGAGCAAGTTTTCTTTTGTGGCTGCGGCACATGCTTGCAAAGCGGTTGTAAAACCAAAAACCCTCTACAAGAACATGGTTAAAGATGCCAAGCTTGCCTTTTACGGTGCCCTGATAATATTCACCGCCATAATTTGTTGTTCGTTTTTCCTTGATGTAGCGAATGAGTTCGGACTCGCTTGATATCGTTGATTGCAATTCTGTATATGCAGTTCCAACGCAGTCTGGATGATGCGAGTCACTACCGCCAAACATCGGCAGGTGATATTTGAATGCAAGCTGGCGCGCTTCCATATTTGATTGCTGCGACTCGCATGAGTTAAAACCCTCTAAAAAATCAAAGTGTTTCATAATATCAGGATTTTTTTTGAAGGCACGTGTGCGTGTAATGCTAAGATGGCGTTCGCCACAGGGATGAGCAGGACCAAGAATTCCCCCATTTTTGTGCACCACATCTTGAAGAAGCCGTACAGGAAGTCCGCGGCACTCCATGAGCAGAAGCTTGACATTTTCAGGGAGAATGACAAGAATATGCCCAGCATCTATGGTATCATATTCAATTCCTTTCAATACAACAAAGTCATTTATTTTATTCTTTAAATTGTCACGGTAATTGCGGAAACCATTATAAGAATCATGATCTGTCACAAGCATTCCGTGAAACCCTTTGGATTTCAGTATTTCAATATATTCGAAAATAGGAATTTTTCCATCGAGTGATCCTTCTTTTGTGTGACAGTGCATATCTAATTTCATACTGAGTAACCCCTCCTCAATTATAAAGTGAGATAGCAGCGAATGAATAAATATATGTAGAACTGCTAGACACTGTAAAACTCAACAACTTTAGTGTACTTTATATAGAAGAAATAATCAAATATCAATTTATGGAAAGTTAATAAAATATTTCACGAAAATAATTGATAAATATTGTATAATTAGTCTTATTTTATGCACAGAGCAAAATTTTATATATAATTTTACATAGAATTATTCGTTTTTTCTACTATAATGTTTCAATTGTAACAAATACAGAGTTTACTTTGGATATTTGGCAATCATTTTTGATTCAATTTTTTGCCAGAGAAATTCGAAAGATGGACGTTGACATTATAGGAGGTATATTCTATAATAATGAATTTAATAGAAGGTTATAGGAAAATGTATCAGTCCAAATGATAAGGCTGATACGCGGTTTTATTTGTGGAGGAAAATTGTGAAAAAGAAATTGAGTGGCAGTTACAAATGGGCAGTAGAGCTCATTGTGCAGTACAAGTCATTGGTTATCATGGCAGTATATGCGGTATTTTATTTAATAGCATTCTTTTATCTGGAAAGACGAACGATTGCAGTGCACGAAATTAATTTTGGGTTAGATGAGTATATACCATTTTGTGAGGTGTTTATTGTTCCATATCTGCTATGGTTTGGTTACGTGGCGCTTACGGTGGTTCTTTTGTGTATCAAGGAAAAAGAAGAGAGTGAAAAACTTGTAGCATTTTTGATGGCTGGTATGACAATCTTTATTGTGATATCCGCAGTATTTCCAAATGGACATAATTTACGTCCAACGGTATTTCCAAGGGATAACATTTTTATTGACCTCATCAAGAACTTGTATATGGCGGATACACCAACGAACATTTTGCCAAGCATTCATGTATACAATTCCATTGCAATTATGATTGCTGTATGGAGAAGCAAATGTTTTGCCAGTCACAAAATGATTAAGGCGGCGATGCTTTTGCTGGGTGCAAGCATTATATGTTCAACGGTTTTAATAAAGCAACATTCTATGCTGGATGTTTTGTTGGCATTTTTGCTTTCGGCAGTGATGTATTCAATTTGTTATAAAAGAACACCTGTTAGGGAAAAGAGGACAGCATTCCAGAAATCTGAATAAAATAAATAGGGGGTCACATTAGACAATCGTTCTTTTATTTCATAGCAAATTGCGAATACAGACCCCCGATTGAGCGATTGTCTGATTCTAAAACATGGTTAAAATAAAGGAGCTGTTGCATTAACGAATGAAATTTCGTGAAGCAGCAGCTCCTTTTTGTCTACAGTCTGGAACAAGTGTGATTACACTTGTTATTTTATTTTTAGCGTCTGTGTATTGGTGATGATGAAGCGGGAAATATTGTCATAATTTTTTTCAGACATAATGAAAACTTTTCGGCCGTTTCCTAAAGTCAGCGTTAAATTTTCATTGTTGTTCACATCATCACATATTTTGTCAAAGTTATTTTTCAGATCTGCAAAATCAATTTCCTTTGTTAAGCTTTTCATATGAGAACCCTCCTTGGTTTTGTTTGCATAAATGTTCCAATAAAATTTTGAGAATTTTTTATTGGTAATTTTGAAATCATATACATCAGTTTAACCATTTTTTTGAAGTATAAGCAGGCAAGTAAAATTTTTTACTGTCTAGCTGGAATAAAACCTTCAAAAATAAATAAGTCAAAACTTCTGGATACTTTTTCAAGTTCCTCCTGAGAACGTACCGTCCATGCTACGCTCAGGCTCTTGTACAATTTGCGGCAAATATTTCTTGAAAGCTCGTTTTTATGTTTGCAGTTATAAGCGATGAAGTCAGGTGATGCATAGCAGTTCCCAATAAGATGGGACAGCAAAAAGTATGGAATATTGAACTTTTGTTTTGTAAAATCTTCAGAAAGTTGTCCTCTGACAATATTTGGTCTGTGTGTTTTGTACCAGCGCACAGCCAATGGATGAAAGGACTCAATACAATATAGTCCTTTATAACCAGCAAGAATACTGTCGCAGATGCTGCAAAGTTTTTCGGCGTTTTTCTCCACTTTATATTCAATAATAAGTGGGACTCTTCCATCAACCATTTTGAGGATATCAGCAAAAGCAGGAATACGCTCATCTGTGCCAAGCAAACGAAATTGTTGAAGCTCTTCAAAGGTATAATCCTTAAGATTTCCTTTTATTCCGCAGATACGGTTTAAGGTATCATCGTGAAATACAACAGGAATATTATCTTTGGTAAGATGGACATCAAACTCAATGCCATAGCCTAAATCAGCAGCACGTTTTATAGCTGCATATGAATTTTCTGGGAAATTTCCTGTAGAATTTTGTTTTCGTTCTAAATTCTGTCCTAGATTTTGACTGATATTTTTTAATTTGTGCAGGGTTGCATTCATATTGTGGAGACCGCGGTGAGCATACATATGCCCCAAAAAGGGCTTGTAGTCGGGCCTGCCGTATAAACGAGGTTTGATAGAAATCAGATACAATCCTGTCAGAATAATAAATGCTAAAAAAACAGTTAAAACAAAAAACAACACTCTCATAACAAAATAAATAACTCCTTTTTAAAAGCATTAAACTGCTTCCTATTATAATAGTACTCGCTTTCTAAACATTTGTAAACACATGAAATGGCAACAGTTTCATTTTAGAGAAATAATTGTGCAATTTGTATGTGGAAAAGCATGGTTTATTGGCATATTGTATAATCAATTTTGGTTGCTTTATGCTTGAAATACAATAAAAATTCAATTTTGTCAGATAATCTTATATCAATGGGCTATTTAGAGAGAATTCTGTCGCAGCATTCTATACAAGTTTTGAGAGAATTATTGTGTTTTGTCCGTTTTTGGTATAAGATAAAACTAGCTGCTGCCAGTATGTGCAATCAGACTTTAGCAGATTGTTTCTGCATGGTAGAATTGCAAGGTACATATAATAACGATAAAGACAGCAGGCAGGTATTGTTGAAATCAATATATTGATGGGATTCAATAAAGAGAGGTTATAGGCATGAAAAAGAGAATAGCAGCATTGTTCATGGCAGTAGTTTTGGCTCTTCAGATTGTGGGATGCGGTGCAAAAAATGACCAGAATACGGATACTCAGACACAAAGCACACAGAGCAGCATCAAGGATAATTTTCACAGTGTGAAACCGGATAAAGACAATGATGAGGCACAGGAGAAACCAAATACGGATGAAACAGACGAGGTAGATGAAGAAAATACAGAAGTTCGGTATCAGGACGATTATTATGAGTTTGTCAATCAAAATCTATTATCAAAAATAGAACTAGCAGCGACAGATGCCCATTGGGATTGGTTCGGGGAATTGAATGCAGTCGTAAGTAGTGAGATGGAAGATATAATTGACGAGCTTGCTAATGATGGTAAACAGTATGAAAAGGGAAGTTCTGAGCAAAAAATAAAAGATATGTACGAGTGCGTCACAAATATGGAAAACCGAAGCCAAACAGGTCTTGGGCCGCTCAAACCACATATGGACAGCATTCGAAACGCTTCAAGTATTGAAGAATATGTAGATGCATTGGCACATTTAAGTGGTGAGTTTGGGTTTAGCAGTATTGTTGGCGGCTACAGTATTATGCAGGACAAGGCAGATTCGAGTGAATATGCGGTCTATATGATGTATGCAGATACACTGATTGGCAAGGAATATATTGAAGGTGAAAATACACAGGAATATGTGGATTTATATTTGGACTATATCAATGACATGCTGATGGAATTTGGTATGACTGCCAGTGAGGCCGCTGCCAGCACAGATTCTATCGAAAAGCTTTTGCGGGATATTTGCGCGTCCACATTGACGACAGAGCAGAAGTATGATCCGTCCATTACTTATAATGTATATACAGTGCAGGATTTGCAGGGGCTTTATACCAATGTCGATGTTCCCAAGATGCTCAAAACACTTCGGGTTGATGGGCAGGATAAGTATATTGTTATGGATGTGGAACAGGCAAAAAAGATCAATTCTCTTTTGGTTGAGGAAAATCTACAGGCACTCAAAGATTATTCAACATTTGTCATGCTCAATGATACAGCAGAATATGCAAATGCCAACTATGCAAAACTAAGCGATGATATGCAAAATGCTTTGTATGGGATCACTGAGAGCTGGGGAGATGAAAAAACTTGGAAAAAATTGACACAGGATATGCTTCCATGGGATTTTGGTATGATTTATGTAAAGGAGCATTTTTCAGCCAAGGATAAAGAAGCTGTGGAGGAAATGATAGAACAGATTCTCGAAGAATATGAAGAAATTATAAATCGTCAGGAGTGGATGAGTGAAGCTACCAGAAAAAAGGCAATTCGCAAATTAGAGACAATGCAGGTTAAAATAGGCTATCCGGATAAATGGCCGGCTGCCCGTGACATGATGCAGGTAACACCAATATCAGAAGGCGGCAGTCTTTTGTCAAATCTGCTGGTAAGTATGCAGGTATCAATTGAGGACAGCCTGAATAAGTTGGGAACAAAGGTTGACCGGTCAGAGTGGGATGTGACGCCGCAGACGATTAATGCGATGTATGATCCTTTAAATAATGAAATAATTTTTCGGCCATACTGCAGGCGCCGTTTTATGACAGCGACAACACCTATGGAGCCAATTTGGGGGGAATTGGTTTTGTCATTGCGCATGAGGTCAGCCATGCGTTTGACTCAAACGGAGCGTTGTATGATGAATACGGCAATTATAACGTATGGTGGACTGACGAAGAACTTACAGAGTACAATAAGATGTCGCAGTCAATTGTAGATTATTACAACAATTATGAAATGATGGGTGTAAAAGTCAATGGAGATCTGACGCTTATGGAAAATATTGCGGATTTAGGCGCCATAACATGTATTACTTCAATTATAGGTGATGATGCCAAGGCGCTTGACGAGGCGTTTGGACAAATGACTTACAACTGGGCAAGTGAAGATACCACTAGTTATATGATGTATCTGTTAAATACAGATACGCATTCACCCAATAAGGTAAGAGTAAATGCAGTATTGAGTTCCTGTGATGCTTTTTACAAAATATATGATATTCAGGAAACAGATGGTATGTATGTAGCACCAGAGGACAGAGTAGGCATTTGGAAATAAAAATACTTCATTTTTATCCAGAAATTGGGGTAAAATGTGCTTCATGCCTTCAATTTCTGGACAGATGAAATATTAAGAAAATGCTTTAAATTGCTGTTTTACAGATTTAGGAAGGAGTATTTATATTGATATGAAGAGAACGAAAGAATTTGGAGTAAAAATAACAGGGGTACTGATGGCTGGAGTGATTGCCGCATCGTTTATTCCATCAGTAGATAGAAACCAGGATGTTTCGAAGGTATATGCGGTAGAGTTTACGGTCACAGAGAGCAAAGCAGTACTCTACAGTAATGATAAAACAAAAGTGTATAAACAGCCAGACATTAGTTCCGGCGTTGTCACAACAATTGCAAAGGATATCCCGGTCAATGTGACAGGAATTACCTCCAACGGGTGGTTTCGTGTATCGCTCAATGGCACATACTATGTGCCGGGTGATGGGCTTGTATCCAAAAATGTAGGAAATTCTAATGGTGTGGTATCCGGAACAGATATCACGTCGCTGACAAAGGGTACTTTTTCCTTTTATAAGAATTCTGATTTGAGTGATTTTGATAAAAGTGATATCGAAGATATGGATGAAAATACATATATAAAATATCTGGATTCTTTTCTGATGGGGTATGCGATGCTTGACTATTGTATTTTGCAGGACAGTGGTAAGCTTCTAAAGGAGGTATATGAAAGCGAGGCAAAAGTAGATCAGAAGGTAGCGGCCATCACCATGCAGGCATATCTGATTAATTATAGAAACAATTATCTAAGTGACAGTTTGACAGGGCCATTTAGAAATGAAAGAGATTTAAAGCTGGCTCTGAATCGGGCAATACGTTATGATATCAAGAAATTTGGCGCGGTATACAGAAACTCAAGCATAGGTAGTGATGAGAAAAAAATTAAGAAGCTGATGGAAACTGTTGTAAATGAGATAAAAGCGGAACAGGGAGTTTCATTTACATGCCGCATGGAGTATGGTGACTATAAAACAAGTGACGGCAGCGAGGGTAAAGGCTGGATAATTGAATTTACAAAAAAGGATTAAAGAATGAACAGAAATAAACACATTGTAATTGCAGATGAAAATGGTGATTTTTATTGCAGAGTCGTGAATGATGTATTAAATATAAAAAAAGAAGAGCAGGTTTGCGGCTGTGGCTGTCCCTGCTTCGTATCGGATATAGAAACGGTTTAGGGGCATTTTGTGTGTTGTTATGAAGAGGAAGGGATGGGAGCAGACTCAGCCCTTTTTCCATTTGTTCATGGACTGGATGAAAGGCTGTATAAGGCATATGAATATTCAGCAAAAGCACATGCAGGTCAGCACAGGAAAGGAACACCGATTCCTTATTTTACACACATTATTATGACAATGAACTATTTAATGCAGTTGACGCAGGATGTAGAAGTGCTTCAGGCGGCAATACTCCACGATACGGTTGAGGATACTTCTGTAACTTTTGAAGATATAGAGCGCACGTTTGGCGCCAGGGTTGCTGCGCTTGTAGAGGCGGAAACAGAAAACAAACGTCATGGAGTTCCAGCTTCACAAACTTGGGATATTCGCAAAAAAGAAACCATCGAACACTTGAAAAACCGTCCTTTAGACGTAAAAGCAATTGTTTTGGCGGACAAGACTGCGAATTTAGAATCTATCACAAGAGAGTGGCGCCGCCGAGGAGATAGAGTTTGGGAAAAGTTTAATCAGAAAGATAAGCACAAACAGGAATGGTATTTTAAGTCTATCAGGGAAAATCTGACAGAATTTAATGGTACAGATGTTATGAAGGTATTTGACGAATACATAGAGACGCTATTTTAAATCGTAGTTACATCAATTGCAATGTCTTATTAATGCAGTTAAAAGAATATAAAATAGGAAATGTTCCATGGAAAAACATAAAAAGACCATAAAATGTCTTTTTTGGATTTTTCATATGGAACATTTTCGCTGTGCATGGTAGAATATAATATCAAAAGTGAGACAAAACAATACATTTGGCAAATGAAAATAGAAACGTATATTAGGAGAAAAAACGATGGCAAAAACACCAATTAAGAATCAATGTCCCTATGTAAAAGAATGTGGGGCTTGTCATATAGGTCAGAAAAGTTATGAAGACGAATTGATTGAGAAGAAGAAATGGGTTGAAGAAAATATCGGAGCATACTGTAATAAGGTTCATGATATAATAGGAATGTATTATCCATATCATTATAGAAATAAGGTACATGCTGTATTTGGAAGAATCAACGATGAGGTTGTCGCTGGAACCTATGCAAAAGGAACACACAATATCATTCCCATAAGTGCATGCATGATAGAGGATGTGCAGGCTTCGGCGATTATTAAAACTGTGATAGAACTGATAAAATCATTCAAATTGTGGGTGTATAATGAAGACACTCAAAGAGGATTGATGCGACATATTCTTATTAGAAAAGGCATGTCAACAAAACAGATTATGGTGGTACTTGTGACCGCTTCACCAGAATTTCCACACAAAAATAATTTTGTAGAAAAATTACTGGAAATTCATCCGGAAATCACAACAATTGTCCAGAATGTGAATATGAAACAGACAACAATGGTGTTAGGAGAGAGGAACCGCCCCCTGTATGGGCCAGGGTATATAGAGGATGTACTCTGTGGGCTGCGATTTCGAATCTCACCAGGTTCTTTTTATCAGGTAAATTCTGAGCAGACACAGGTGCTATACAAAAAGGTGATAGAGGCAGCAGGTCTTACGGGCAAAGAAACCATCATTGATGCCTACTGCGGGATTGGCACAATTGGTATGTGTATGTCGCAAAAATCGGGACGCGTGATTGGGATTGAATTAAATCCAAAGGCGGTCAAAGATGCAAAGGCAAATGCCAGAAGAAATGGTATTTGTGATATTCATTTCATTGCGGCAGATGCCGCTGCCTATATGAGTCTGATGGCTGAAAGTGGACAAAAAGTGGATATTATTGTCCTAGATCCCCCAAGAAGCGGCTGCACAAAGGAATTTATGGAAGCAGCAGTTGCAATGGCGCCTAAGAAAATCATATATGTTTCTTGTAATCCTGAAACACTTGGCAGAGATTTGGCCTGGTTTTCAAAAGCAGGTTACATGGCACAGGAGGCGTGGCCGATCGATATGTTTAGTTTTACGGAGCACGTGGAGACTGTGGTGTTGATACAAAGGAAATGATACCAACATATCGCAAGCGATATGTTGAAATCATTGAATTTACGCACTTTGTGACATTTTTCAGTTTCAACAAAATCGGTGAAAATCATAAGGAAAAGATACTTGTGAAGAAAGTAACCGTAGTTGTGGCATTAGACCTCGGTACGGGGAACACAAAAAATCCTGACAATGAAAGTGAATAGAGAACTATCAGATATAGCGGTAGATTATAGGGATACTTGAATGAGAGTGTCCCTATTTTTTATATAGGGCATTCCATAGTGGGATGCTCTTTTCAATTCAATTTTAAAAGGGAGGAAGAAAGATGTTTACAACCGGGGATAAGTTATTAAACGTGATGAAAGAGGAAGAAATCAGCATTATGGAGCTTTCCAGAATGTCGGGAGTGCCGGAGAGGACAATCATGGATATTCTGGCGGGTATCAGGGAGCCGGAGCTTGGCGTGGTGTGCAGGATTGCGGACGGACTTGGCATCTGCGTCCATGAGCTTCGTGCCGATGAGGAACAGTATGCCATATCCGTACAGAAAGATACCCTTGCAAAGCTGATCGTGGTCAGCGAGATAAACGGTGTGGAGCTGGAGGAACTGATACATACTATTTTGGAAAAGGGCATTGAGGAACATGGTTTCTATGAGTAATGCCGGAGAGTAACAGGAAACAGGCTGCAAGATACGGTTTTTGTATTTTGCAGCCATGTTAGGTGCAAATGATTGTAATTACTATATTAATTTGATATAATTCTCACATGTTTCCGAATATTATATTTAAAAAATATAATACATAAGACATTAATGCTGTTTAGAAAGGAGTACAAAAGTGGGAAAGAAACAAGAACTTTTAGATAAACATAAAATAATTTTTCGAAATGGAGAACTATTAATTGGAAAAAATAAAATTACATTTGATGATTATCTAATAGTGGATATGGTTAATAATGGAGCAAATGCTATTATCCTAAAGGCTCAAGGCAATGTAGCAAACGAAGTCGTGGCAATAAAGGTATGGATACCTGATGAAAAACCTGATAGAAATATACAAAGTATAAAAGAGATTACTAAGTTAGCAAATTTAAATAAAGAAAAGCCTAATACAAATTTGGTAAGATACTATGGAAGTGGAATAGTTAACGGTTATTACTATTGTATTATGGAATACTTAGATATGGACAGGTATGTTACTTTAAGAGAAAAACACATAGATCGAATGTTGTTACAGGAGAGATACCAATTACTAATGCATATCGTAAGTGGATTACGGTATGCCCAGGAAAACATGATTTTTCATGGAGATTTACATGCTGATAATATTCTTGTAAATAAAACTGATAATACTATAAAAATTATTGATTTCGGAACCAGTTTTAGAAATCAGATATATTCCAAAAAACGTGATAATAAAATGACATTAGAATTAGGAAAAACTCTTCTGAGAGAAGAGTGGGACAGGCGTCTTATTGTTTTTTATGATACATCACTTGAACAGTTACCTCAAAATGCGATAAGGCTTCTTGTAAAAGCAACAGCTAAGATTTTGGTATTGCTTGATTTTTGGAAATATGGAAATGTTGAAACTATTGTTGAAGATATTGCTTTATTTGCAACGCTAGTTCCCTTTTTTGATCTTAAATTTTTAGTAGATTGTTTGTTTCAACATAGGGAAGTCCCAGAACACTTTAAACAAATATTTAAAGAAAAGATAATTACAGAATTATATCAGTCTGCAAGGGATGTGGAGTTTGATGAATTAGAAGAGATGTATGCAGAGCATCAAAGGCGCTTTATCAAATTATGTGAAAACGAACCTCGTGAAAATTATATATATCGTGATTATCAGCAAGCAGTTTTATTTAATGGGGCATTATATGCAAGATATTTTGCAGAAGATGAAAGCGTAATAGAAAGAATTGAAATTGAACAAGCAATAGAGTAGTAAACATATGTGTTTAATAAGCGCTTAGGAGAAATCCTAAGTGCGTTTTTTGAATATGAAAATTCGAGGAAAGGAGCAGACAAAATTGAATAAAGTTTACCGTCACTGGTGGCAATGGCTTATGAACGAACCATAGCCGCCTTTTTTATTGTCCCAAAATAATAAACAGGAAATGGAGGATTGCCATGAGAAAATATGACGTAATTTCCGCACTTTCCGAAGAAACATCAAAGAGGGTGGCGAGAAATGAAGAAAGCTGGAAGAAATATCTGAACACAGCTTCAAGGCTCTACAAATACCCGTTCAAAGACCAGCTCCTTATCTATGCCCAAAGACCGGACGCCACAGCCTGCGCTTCCATAGAGATATGGAATGAAAAAATGCACTGTTGGGTAAACAAGGGCGCAAAGGGGATTGCGCTTCTGGATGAAGAAGGGAGTCCCTACACCGGACTGCGGTACGTCTTTGATATATCGGACGTGCATAAGGCAAGGCGCATCGGGCGTTTCCCCCAGCTTTGGGAGATGCGGGAGGAACATCAGGAAGCGGTTCTGAACCGTCTGGAAGGGATTTACGGGGATACTAACAAGGAAGCGGGATTTGTGGACAGGATCAGGGAGATTGCTTCCCGGATTGCACAGGACTGTTATGGGGAGCTTGCTTCGGATATGGAATATCTGAAAGAGGGAAGTTTTCTGGAGGAACTGGACGAACTGAATA
>OFHB01001673.1_pt1 | contig 12496 bp, 15 predicted proteins | sample 1521881 | NCBI WGS metagenome assembly OFHB01 (sample SAMEA3504090, study PRJEB24116) | mouse gut metagenome | biome: mouse gut; feature: mouse-associated habitat; material: faeces | place: Denmark | collected 2011
ATAACAATATTTCACAGGAATGTAAACTCTAAAAACTGTCCGGATGGAGTACTAGCATTGTCCATTATATTATAACGTTTATATCCAAAAAAAGCCAGAGCGCGTTTGAACTTCATATTCATACGCGCTCTGGCTTTATCACTTATGCTATTTTCCAAAGTATTTTTGCGGATGCTACGGACGCATACAAAAGGCGTCCTGATAAAAAAGCCCACGCCCTAACTTGCCGCATTCATCATATACGATACAAACTGAATAAAATCTTCTCCGTCGGATACCTGGATATCCATCCCTTCCTCGCCCGGAACAAGGACTTTGAGCAACTGCGTTCCCATTTTGTCTTCTTTTAAATCATATACTTCGTTGTTCGGGAGCCTTAAGAGTACATTTCCTTTGCTTTCTCTGATCACTTTCTCCAATTTTTCTGCATTCGGAATCCGTTTTAAATTTAAACGATACATGATAAATCTCCTTTCATTAAAAACCTGCACATATTTTTGATATGTGATCTATCTCAGTTGCGTGATTATCATACTCCCTGCTCCAATTTTTGTAAATTGACACTTCCAACAAATTTCCAACTATAATTTACCAAAACTTTGTGAAATCAGTTTCACTCTATACATTTTAACCAAAGCGGACGCCGGGCTGCAATCTCAATCCGATTTCCTTTTATGCCCGCCGCTCCACTTAGCTAGAGCGTGCCCTGCCTTCTGGCCGGCAAATTTTTGCCAACAAGACGCTTTTTAATACTCCATCCGTCCCACAATATCTTCCCAGGCTTCCCCGTCGATTTCCTCTTCCCCAAACAGCTTGCGCTTATCTTCATCCGTAATCCTGCGAAGCACGCGGCAGGGGTTGCCCGCTGCAACCGACCAGTCCGGAATATCCTTTGTCACTACGCTGCCCGCGCCGATCACCACGTGATCCCCAATCCGCACGCCCGGGCAAATAACGCTGTTTCCCCCAATCCAGACGTTGTCCCCTATCAAAACCTCTTTCCCATACTCATAAGCCGAATTGCGCGTCACCGGATGGATCGGGTGCCCCGCCGTATAAATCGCCACATTCGGCGCTATCTGGCAGTTATCCCCGATTATCACCTTTGCAACGTCTAAAATGGTACAGTTATAATTGCAAAAAAAGTTCTTCCCTACTTCAATGTGTTTTCCATAATCACAGTAAAACGGCGGATTTACAAAAGCGCCGTCCGATTTGCCGAACAAATCCTTTATCACTTCCCGGATTCCTTCCAAATCAGCGCGATCCATAAAATTCAGCTTCTGAAGCTTTTTCCGGCATACCTTCTGTTCCTCCCAAATGGCGTCGTCTGAAATATAAGCCATCTGCGCGTCCCTGCGTTCCTGGTTTGTCATAGTTTCTTCTCCTCTCCGAATATGCTCTCTTCATTGTCGTTTACAAGGTAATACCCCAGTTTTACTTCCTTTGGGGCCCATTCTTTTTCACCCAACAATTCAAACAGCAGCTGTACGGCAACTTCACCGCTTTTCTCATAGAAATAATGAACCGTTACAATCCGCGGGCGCATTGCCTGCGCCGTCTCCATATCGCCCTGTCCCGCTACGATAACCTGATCCGGCACTTTAATTTTATGCTCGTGCAGATACTGCATGGCTCCCGCCGCCATAGTGTCGGTCGCACAGATAATGCAGTCCAGCATCCCGCATTTTTCCAGCAATTCTCCCGTTTTTTCATATCCGGACGCCATATCATACGAGGCTGTCACAACGTTTGACGCCGCTGCTTCAACCCCCATGTCACGCGCCGCTTCCAAAAATCCACGGCGGCGTTCTTCCCCGACTGCCTTATCCTGCCGCATGGCGCTGATATACCCCGGATTTCTTTTGCCCTTTTCCAACATCAGCCTTGTCAGATCATATGTAGCGCGGTAATCGTCATGGAACACGCAGCAATATCCCGCAAGCTGCTGCCCCACAAGCACAACCGGGACCGACAGTTCTTTTAACAGACGCTTGTGTTCCCTCCCGAGAACCGTTGCCGCAAGGATTATGCCGTCTACCTGTTTATCACGGAATGCATGCAGGTATTCCAGTTCCTTTTGCGTGTTATTGCGGGTCACTGCCAGAAGCGCCTGGTAACCGCTTTCGCTCAATTCCGAAAGAATCCCGTCCACAACCCGCCCGATGGAAACAGAAGCCATTTTCGGCACAATGACGCCAATCATCTTCGTTTTTCTGGTCCGAAGCATCTGCGCCTGGGCAGACGGACGGTATCCGGTTTCTTCCACAATCCTGCGAATCGTTTCCCGCTTCTCCCTGGAAAGATACCCATTATTAAAGTAACGCGAAACGGCTGCCCGGGATACGCCCGCCCGTTTTGCAATTTCAGCAATATTCATCCGCTTTTCTCCTATTTCCCGTTCCAGCAATACGTACACAATTTACATTTATCAATTCCAACGGCATCCAGCATATCGTCCAGCCGGTTATACCGAAGCGTCGTAAAATTCAGTTCCTTACAAATCTCATCTACCATTTTCCCGTATTTTTCCGATTCCGGATCCGCGTATTCCTCCAGGATTTCTTTCGTCACATTCCCGCCTTCCAGACGGTCAATCACCCTGCGCGTAATCAAATCCATTTCCGAAGAAGAGCGCGAAAAATTCAGATATTTGCAGCCGTACAAAAGCGGAGGGCAGGCGGGACGGATATGCACTTCTTTTGCGCCGCTCTGGTATAAAAATTCGGTTGTTTCCCGAAGCTGCGTCCCTCTGACAATAGAATCGTCGATTAAAAGCAGGCTCTTGCCGTGGATTAGCTTTTCCACTGCCAGAAGCTTCATGCGCGCAATCAAATTCCGCTGGCTTTGTATCGTCGGCATAAAGGAACGCGGCCAGGTGGGCGTATATTTGATAAACGGCCTTGAAAACGGGATACCCGATTCATTTGCATAACCAATGGCATGGGCAATACCGGAATCCGGCACGCCTGCTACGATATCCGGCTGCACATTATCACGCTTCGCCATTTTCCGTCCGCATGCATAACGCATTTCTTCCACGCCCACCCCTTCGTACGAACTGGAAGGATAACCGTAATACACCCAAAGGAACGTACAGATTTTCATATCCTTCCCGGGGCTGGCCAGCGTGACGCAGCCTTCGTCCGTAACCGCTGCGATTTCTCCCGGTCCCAGTTCCTTTTCATCGGAATAGCCCAGGTTTTTGTAAGCGAAGTTTTCAAAAGAAACGCAGCACGCCCCTTCCTTTTTTCCTATGACAACCGGGGTGCGCCCGTATTTATCCCTCGCCGCATAAAGCCCTTTTTCGTTCATCAGCAAAATAGATACCGAACCATCCACTGCCTCGAGCGCATAGCGAAGCCCGTCGATTAAATTTTCCTTCTGGTTGATAAGGGCCGCGATCAATTCCGTCGCGTTAATGTCTCCGCCGCTCATTTCCAGAAAATGCGAATGTTCGTTTTCAAACAGCATAGTAGAAAGCTCGTCCATATTGTTGATTTTGCTGACGGATGTAATCGCATATGTGCCGTGGTGGGAACGGATCAAAAGCGGCTGCGGTTCATAGTCGGAAATACAGCCAATCCCCAGGCAGCCCGACATTTCCTGCATATCTTTGTCAAATTTGGTACGGAACGGGGCGTTCTCTATGTTGTGGATGGAGCGGTCAAAGCCGTCCTTTCCATACACTACCATTCCGCCGCGTCTGGTTCCTAAATGGGAATGATAGTCAATCCCGAAAAACAAATCAAATACACAATCCTCTTTGGATGCTACGCCAAAAAATCCACCCATATTCTTTCCTCGATTCTTTCCTGAATTTCTTTTTTACTGCTTCCTGTTTATCATAATCGTTCAAACAGGAAATGTAAACCAGTTCATAAAATTTTTTAAATTGACCGTCCGGTTGAACTATGCTATTCTACACAAAACAACGAACAGGAGGCTGGCTCTATGGGATTTGCCAAAACGCAGCAATATACCACAGACGATATTTACGCCCTGCCGGACGGGAAGCGATCGGAGTTCATTGACGGACAGATCTACGATATGGCGCCGGCCCAAAGAGAAAAACACACCTTCAAACAAAAGCATTTGAAGGTGTGTCTTTTTATTCTGCATGAATTGCGTTCACCGGGCATCCGGTAATGCAGGATTCCACGGAATCTTTGTTTTCTTCGGTTGTATCCGCAATGCTCTTGGCCTTGCCGTCGTCGTCCATTACAAATACCGAAGGCTCGGTCGCCGCACACAAACCGCAGCCAATGCAGGTGTCCTTGTCTACTACAGCGCGCATTTTTGCTCCTCCTTTTTTCAGTTTCTATTAAGTATGGCGTAAAAAAGGAGGATTATACCATTTTTTATCAATTATCCCGTTCCCGCACCGTCACCCGCACCCGATCCCCCGGCTGTTTTGCAATTTTAGCGCGGATTTCTTTCCGGATCCCTATCAAATAACAGATACTGCCGTCCTCATGCTTTACGCCCATATTGACAATGCTTCCGTCATACGGCTCCCCATCAAACGTAACGTGCACCTTTACGCGTCCCCTGCCAAACTCTTTGCGGATATCATACGGAAAAACCACATATGCTCCCCCGGTATCCCCGGCGCGGTAAATTAAGGATTCAAACTCATATTGTTTTGCGTCCATCAGAAAATCTCCCTGTCTTTTTCTACAGTATGCCTCCTGCAGGTTTAATCCATACGTCAAAATGCGCTGCGGTTTTCTTCTACCGCCAGCCGGTACAAAGTCGGCATAAGGGCGAATTCCTCCATCATGCGCCGCGCCTCCGCAAGCATTTTCGCCCGGTGCGCGCCGTCGCCTCCTTCCCGTCTGACCGCACGGATCAACAGGTTTTTCGGCGTATGCGACAAATCCACAAATTCCAGCACCTGCGTCTTATACCCGCAGTATTCCAGCAAATTTGCCCGAATCGCGTCTGTCGCAAGCGCCGCAAACCGCTCCTTGATAATCCCGTACCGCGTCATCACGGAAAACGTATCGCTTTTCATCTGCCCGTTTAACTCATGCTGGCAGCACGGGACGGAAAAAATCAGCTTTGCGCCCCATTCCACCGCATTGTAAAGCGCGTAATCCGTCGCCGTATCGCAGGCGTGCAGGGATACCACCATGTCCACCTCAAACGGCGCCCGGTACCCGTTAATATCCCCGATTTCAAACCTGAGCCCTTCGTAGCCGTACTGCTGCGCCGCCCGGCTGCACCGTTCCATCACGTCCGCCTTTAAATCCAGGCCCACCATCTGCACCTTCAGACGGCGCTTTTGGGTCAGGTAATAATACAAAACAAATGTCAGATACGACTTCCCGCATCCAAAATCAATGATGTTCAGACGCTGTGTGCGCAGCGTGCGGACCGCATCGTCTATGATCTCCAGAAACCGGTTTATCTGGCGGAATTTATCATACATGGAAGCCGCCACCTTCCCCTCTGCCGTAAAAACGCCCATATCCACAAGCGGCGGAATGATTTCCCCTTCTTCTAACAGATACCGCTTCTTCCTGTCGTGCGCATCCTGCGTGCCCGGCGCAAGAGCCGTCTTTTTTGTTTGAAACGTCACTTTTCCTTTCTTGGAAACCAGAAAAATAAATTCCGTCCCGTTCCCAAACCCGTTTAACTGCCGGAATGTCCCGTTTAACCACTCCAAAATACGCTCTGCCAGAACCTGTCTGTCTGCCGTATGCTCATGGAATGCCTGTTTCTCCGTTAATTTTTCTATCTGGTACGCATCCGCTTTTTTGAGGATGTTTACCCTCCGGTACTCCCCCGCCTTTGCGGGCTTACTGAGTACGATCCTCTCGCATCCCATTTCCAGCATCCGCATAATATCCGCCGCTGTCTGCTCCATTCTTTTTCACACCTTTTCTAAAAAAATCCCGCCGTCAGGCTGCCTGACAGACCTTCCTTAAGCCCTCTTCATCGCCTTTAAAATCTCCCCAATCTTCGGCGTCGTCCCGTAAAGCAGCACCCCGACGCGGTAAATTTTCGCTGAAATCACTCCGACCGCAATTACGCTTACGATCAAAATCGCAATGGAAGCCGCCACCGCATACACCGGAACCGTACTCATGGCAATCCTGGTAAACATCGCCATCGGCGAAGTAAACGGCACATAGGAGCAAATCTGCATCAAAAGGCTGTCTACGTTTCCGCCCGACATCGAAAACATAACCACTACAAATCCCGCCACAAATAAAAGCGTCACCGGCATGACCGAGGTATTGATATCCTCCAGCTTTGACGCCGTAGAACCAATTGCCCCGAATAAAAACGCGTACATTAAAAATCCCAGTACAAAAAATACCAGCATATACAAAAGCAGGCTCACCGGCATATCAAACAGCGAAGCAATGATATAATTATCCCCCCACTGCTCCCTGTTCAGATTGTAAAACAAAATCGCCGAACCAAACACCGCTACAATCTGCAAAAATCCTGCCAGGCACGAAGAAAGCACCTTCCCGAACATCATGCTGACCGGCTTCGCGCTCGTAATCAAAAGCTCCATTGCCCTGGAGCTTTTCTCCGTCGCCACATTCGTCGCCACCATCTGCCCATACAGTAAAATCACCATATACAGTGCAAAAATCATAATATACGTATAAAAGAAGTTCTGCATCTGATCCTTGCCCAAATTCTCCGTTTCTCCCAAAATCTCCACATTCAGCGCTTCCGTCACCTGTTCCGGCGTCATGCCGCTTTTGGTCATGGCATTCACCTGGTACACGTTCCCAAGAACCGTGTCCGCAATTCCCGTATTGGCGTCGTACATGCTTAAGTTATCCACATAATACGTATAAGAAGTCGGACTGCGGAGCACAAACGCGCATTTTGCTTCCCCCGAAGCCACCCGCTCTTTGATACGCTCCTCACTGTCTTCCGTTTTGCCCACTTCATAATCCGAAAACGCCTCTTCAAAGGAAGCCAAAAGCATCTCCTCTCCCTCGACTCCCTCAGCAAAAAACAGCATCAGCCCCTCGGTACCGGACGATGCCCCGCTTTCGTTTTCCGAATCCGAGCCGCCCGTTGTCCCTCCGATGCCGTCCATCAGCGACGGGAAAAACATGACAGCCGCAATCACCGCCACCAAAAGCACGGTAACGCCGACAAATATTTTATTTTTCAGATAGCTTTTTAATTCAAATTTAAAAATGGTCCCAAATTGTCTCATACGGCCGCCTCCTTTGCCTGATCTCCTGCATACTCCACAAAAATATCGTTTAACGACGGTTCAAACACCTTGATTTCATCCAGATCATACGTCTGAGCCAGCCGCTGCATCATCGCCTGCTTCTCATCCGGCGACGAAAGCTGAACCAACAGACTGCCGTCTTCCTTTAACTTACAGCAGTCCCCCAGATCCTGCCGGATGTCCTGCGCCGCTTCGGAACGCACAACCAGCTTATCCCGGACATAATTGCGCTTAATGTCGTGGATATCGCCTTCAATAGCGGCGACCCCGTCGTTTAAAATCGCAATCCTGTCGCAGAACTCTTCGATATAATTCATCTGGTGGCTGGAAAACAGCACGATTTTGCCCTTTGCGATTTCTTCTTTGACCACATCCTTTAAAAGCATCGCATTGACCGGATCCAGGCCCGAAAACGGTTCGTCTAAAATCACAATCTGCGGATTATGCGCAAGCGCCGTTACCAGCTGAATCTTTTGCTGATTTCCTTTGGAAAGGGTGTCCAGCCGTTTATTCCGATGTTCTTCCATGCCAAGCCGTCCCAGCCAGTAATCGGCCGCCTTCACGGCTTCCTGCCGCTTCATGCCATTTAACTCGGCAAAATACGTAAGCTGATCGATAATTTTCTTCTTTGGATACAGCCCGCGTTCTTCCGGAAGGTAGCCAATCCGGATATTTTTATAATCCACCGGCTTGCCGTCAATGGAAATCTCCCCGGCGTCCGCGCCGAACACATCCATCAAAATGCGGATCGTCGTCGTCTTGCCCGCGCCGTTGCGCCCCAAAAGCCCAAATGCCCTTCCGCTTTCCGCTGAAAAGGAAATGCCTTTTAACACTTCTTTTTCGCCAAAGTTCTTAAAAATGTTACGTAACGTCAGTTTCATAATGCCTCCTTTTCCAAACCGGTTTTCATGTGCCATATTCATGGGAACGATAATCCCCGCCGTCCGCATCCCCCGTCAGCCGGGCCTCCAGACGCAAAATGCACTTACCCATCGTCCCAAAACAAATCATTGAGCGTCTTTCCGAGCGCCCTGCAAATCGCAATGCAGAGGTTAATCGTAGGGTTATAATCGCCCTTTTCAATCGCGCTGATGGTCTGCCTCGATACCCCGACCAGATCCGCCAGCTCCTGCTGTGATAAATCCAGGCCCGCCCGCGCCGCTTTCAAACGTAAATTTTTCATGGATATTTTTATCCTTCCTCCTGCCGCCTTCTGCAGACATTTTTTATCAAAATTACCAGAATGATAATCAAAAGCACAACCGCACAGAATATATTTAATGACGAGTCCGTCAGCCTGCCGCCCGTTATAAGCATCCCGTCCCGGATAGTAAACAACGAACTCGCAAGATTAATCAGAAAAAGCCCCAAAAACACTGCTAAGGCGCGCTTCGGATTTTCATTTAAAGAGAAATACCCGTCGTTTAAGATCCCATAAACAGATACGACAATTACTCCAATACACAGGTATATCATACCGATTACACTGCGTTCCATAAACCGCTCCAAAACTTCCCCAAACAGGATATCCACTATAAAGCAGGCAATCATCACATAATAAGCATACTTGTACCCTCTGCCGCGGATTAACTCCTGCCGTTCGTCGTACCTGCACCTAAACCTGCCGTCTTTCTTAATAAAAAATATCAGCAAAAGCCCCACTATGATGCCGACTGCCGCTCCAAACAGCCTGCCCATTATGTACCCTTCCCCGTATCCCATACCGGCGCCTCCTCTTCTCTCATTTACTCTTTTTTTTGCTCCTTTTTCAATGGCCAATGTAGATATATATAGCGGCTCCCCTTTACACTTACTTTTTCACGTGTGTTCATCCTATCACCAAAATAGCATTTTGTCAATTATATTTTACATATTGATTAATATATCGTAACAGTTCAGCCTTCCGGATTCCCTGTTATTCTGTTTTATTAACTGCGAACTGCGCAGTTGCAGGCTGAACTGTTACGATATATCTGCATTCTGTTATCGCCTGATTTATAATTGTTTTTTGGGATACAGAAAGAGCAGAGGATAATTTCTTTCCTCTGCCCAAAACTTTTCCTAGAGCGTGTTTGAAAAATGCTTTCTGGCAGATGTATTTCCCACTTAGTGGGAGATTTGTACCCAAAGGGTATGATATGCCAAAAAAGGGAGGCGTAGCGGGCTACGTTGACGAATTTGGCGCAAATTCTAAGCTTCCTGTTTTCTAACCGAAAAATAAACTACTGCAATTCCCGCCAAAAGCGCCGCCGTCACGGCAAGACCGCCTTCCAGCCCAAACGCCCCGCCGTTTATCAGTTCCTTTCCGTCTGTCATTACAGAGGAAAATACAGTACACGATGTTTCCATACCGCTGACCTTAATCCCGTACACATTCCCCTGCATCAGGTTCCAGACAGAATGAATTGCCCCAACCATCCAGATATTTTCCGTCTTAATAAAACAGACCGACGCAAAAATCCCAAACAGGATCAAATTTACAATCGCAAGCGGCGTAATTCCCGGATTTAACAGATGCAGCGCCGCAAATGCAACCGCATTCACCACCGCTGCCACAGCCATCGGATACCTGCGCCCAACAGACACCATAAAATATCCCCGGCACAACACCTCTTCCGCCATCCCTTGTACCATATACCCGGCCGTAAACAGCAGGAACATAGAAACCGTAAACGAATCCGATTTTTCAAAAGAAGCAACCCCAGTCAGAATGCATATCAGCACGGCTGCCGAAAACATAATAAATCCAACTACAATCCCCTTTGCATATTCCTTCCCACAGCCTTTTTTTACAAAACCAAGCGTAGACAGCTTCCGCTTCTGGATCAGCCTGCAAAACAGAAAAATAACTCCAATCATCATGGCCGTTGCAAATAAAGTCACGATCGTATACAAATCCGACGACATCGCCGCAACCGCCGCTTCCGAAATCTGTTCCGCATCGCCGGACGATACCGCATTCAGGTAAAGCTGGTTTTGTGCAAGCATAACCACCTGAGCCGGAAGAAAAATCATAATTTCGCCTATGGTACATACGAAAAAAACCGCTATGAAAACCAAAATCTCAAACGCCAGGTGCATCCCCCTTTGGGTTTCCTTTGCCTGCAAAACAGCTTTGGGTGTTCTAAAAAGCGTTTCCATGTCCGCTCCTTCCTTTTCATTCTATGCCGTTTTCCGTTCTAAATCTTCTACCCTTTTCGATAATCCTTCTATCATTTTTAAGAGCAATGCCGTATTATCGCTCTCCAGCTTTGTAATTCTATAATATTTATTCAACTCTTCCATGTTCTTTTGAACCTGCTCTATCTTATTATCTAATATTCTCCGTGTCCGTTCCATCTCTTCTAATATTAAATTTTCAGACTCTACCAGACGGCTATCCATCGTCTCCTCTATACTCTTTGTCGTTTCTGACAGACGACTGTCCACCGTCTCCTCTATGTTCCTCGTTGTTTCTGCCAAACGGCTATCCACTGTCTCTTCTATGTTCTTTGTTGTTTCTGACAGACGGCTGTCCACTGCCTTCTCTATGCTCTTTGTTGTTTCCGACAGACGGCTATCCACCGTCTCCCCTATGTTCCTCGTTGTTTCTACCAAACGGCTGTCCACCGTTTCCTCTATGCTCTTTGTTGTTTCCGAAAGACGGCCGTCTAGTACGGCTTCCATCATACTCTGTAAAACTTCTAAATCTTTTTGTTCCAACATAAATACCTCCTTTTTTCTAGGAGACTATAAGCATATCCGAACCTTGGCATAAAACAACCACAGTCAAACTGCAAAATCTCCCGCTTTGTTCTTATTTTTGAGAATAAAAGCATAGATCTTTCAGTCTTCCGATTTTGCTTGACGCCTTTCAGGCTGTTTGTAATCGTTTTATGTTTCAACGACCAGATATGTTTTAGAATATGGAAAGTATGCTTTGGATTTATTTTAGCATATAAAATTCTTTTTGTCATCTAAAAGTTTAATTAAATTTTGATGACGTTCCTTCACATCCTCGCATCCTTCACATTTTCCTTAAACCACCTGTAAGCCAGCCCAACCCCTTCTTCTAGTTCTACCCTGTGGGTCCAACCCAGCCCATGAAGTTTATCCACATTAGTAAGTTTTCTTGGCGTTCCATCAGGCATGTCCTGATTCCAGATAATCTCCCCCTGATAGCCCACTGTGCGTTTCACGATCTTTGCAAGCTCCTTGATGGTGACTTCTTTCCCTGTGCCAATATTTACATGCTGTTCCCCGTCATAATGTTCCAAAAGGAACACACAGGCATCCGCCATGTCATCCACATAAAGAAATTCCCGAAGAGGTGTTCCCGTTCCCCAAAGCTCTACCACAGGAGCATTATCTACCTTTGCCTCATGGAATTTCCGGATCATGGCCGGCATCACATGGGAACCCTGCAAGTCATAATTATCATAAGGGCCATACAGGTTGGTAGGCATACAGCTGATAAAGTGATCCCCATACTGTCTCTTATAGAATTTACACATTTCCAACCCGGCAATCTTCGCAATGGCATAGGCCTCATTGGTTTCTTCTAACGGACCGGTAAGCAGTGCATCCTCCGGGATTGGCTGGGGCGCCATTCTGGGATAAATGCAGGTGCTTCCCAAAAACAAAAGCTTCTTCACCTGAAATCTATGGCAGCTTTCTATCACGTTACATTGAATCTGCATGTTTTCATAGGCAAAATCTGCCGGTGATGTATTGTTCGCATTAATGCCCCCTACTTTTGCCGCAGCAAGCACCACCACATCCGGCCTCTCTTCCTCAAAAAATGCCCTGACCACTGCCTGATCAGTCAAGTCCAGTTCTTTATGAGTTCTTCCGATCACATTGTCATATCCTTTTACTTTCAGATTCCTGACGATGGCACTTCCTACAAGCCCTCTGTGTCCGGCCACATAAATTTTATCTGATTTTTCCATTTTTCCTGTCCTTTCCTGTTTCATTAATCACTTTCACCGTAAATGAAAGCCCTCTTCTATCGTTTCTCCCCGGAAAATGTCTTCCGCCTTCACCGGCGATGCCGGAAAATCCTGATATCCTGTCTGATCCCCATGTGCGGGATAATAAAACGTATAGCCGTGAAGCTCATAAGGGATCGTCTCATAATTTTCATAGTCTTTCTGTAACAGTAAATATTCCGGTGAAGCCTGTTGGCTAAGTTCGCTGCCGAAAGCCCCGGCCTTATACGCCGCCAGCAGCAAGATCAGCATAGCATACACACGGAACCTGTCGGTATGAGGGCTGATCCCCAAATATAAATACCCCCAT
>OFHB01001677.1_pt1 | contig 12474 bp, 10 predicted proteins | sample 1521881 | NCBI WGS metagenome assembly OFHB01 (sample SAMEA3504090, study PRJEB24116) | mouse gut metagenome | biome: mouse gut; feature: mouse-associated habitat; material: faeces | place: Denmark | collected 2011
CAGAAACAGCAAATCGTGAACACTCTTTTTGAGCAAGGAAACGCTTAGTTTTGTTACCCCCCCGCCGAAAAACTACAAAATTTCTTCGGCGTTTTCTTACAATTTCAAATTGGCGTTGACACCCGCCGGAAGGAATGGAGGATGCTGTTCAAACGGTGATGAGCCAGTGCGAGATGTGGACGGATCAAGCGCCGCTTTGATTATCATTACTGCGTAATAATGCAATAAGCTCATCTTTAATTTTGTACCGGCACACCCCAAACCCCATTCCATCTCGTACTATGATCGTCTCTGGGATTGCTTTCAGATGTTTCTTGCTGAAGCTGGTTCCGCCAAAGTAGGCATCAAAATTCGCCACAGGCAGCACGACCCAATCGCTGTCCTCCGGCTTGTTGGCGATATAGTAGGCAACAAGCGTTTGCACAATCTCAAACGGTATCCCGCTTGGCACAGCAACCCTGAGTTTTTCTAGCAAAACCGGAGGAAGTTCCGGCCCTCCCTGCCGTAGCGGGCCAAGTTCCAGCGCATCAGCGATCACATCGTCGAACCGCAATGTCCATGCGCCCTTGGTCTGCGGGGAGAAGATGGCCGCCTGAAATTGCAACACTTTATTCCGCCACGCCGTATCGAACTTTTTCTCAATGACGACTGCCTTGTCTAATGCGGTTTTTCTTACTTTCTCTAGATTCTCCCGGATAAACCCTGCCACAGAGTGGACATGGCGGCAAAACCATCCCACACCGTCTTCACCAACCAAATCAGGAAACTCCTGGTGCAAATTTCTGAAATCTGTTCTGAACTGCCACGTCTCCTTGGGCGTGGCAGTTTTTTTATCCGGCACACTGCACCATGCACACAGTGCCCGTCGGGCGTAGTCAATGCGGCTACGCGGGCCTCCTTGGAGGATCGAGCCATCTGTTCCGTGAAAGAGATACCCTCTGGCAAGGATCGTCAGTACACGGGCCAGCCTCTCGAAATCCAGCAGTGTGTCAAAAGTAAATCGGCCCAAGTAGGTCGTATCATTTTTCCCGGCGGCAGTATACGTTACTGCCCCAGTATACTCCAGAAATTCCTGCCATTCATTCAGCATAATCCACCTCTCGCCGCAGGACATTTTTTTCAATCTGGTCGATCAGAAGCTCCCACAGCAAATCCCGTTTTCCATCTGCAACAACATACCGCACCGCCAAAGCAGGCCGCACGATCCCATCCAACAGCTTCCGGCATCTGGCGGCCACAGTATCTCGGTAATTGGCAAAAGGCTGGTCAATGAATGTCTGCATCATTGCTATAAACGCAGGAGAATCGGTCTCCCGAAGCAAATGTTTCCTATCCTGTGCTGTATTTTCATCGTCAATATCGCAGATCAGGTCGCCCAAGACCCGGAAACCGCCAAAGTGGAAATCAGAGAGCAGATCGTAACAGGCCGCAAACTCTGCTTCCGGGAGTTGCTCCAAAAGGAACGTTTCCCGCTCTGCCGCATCCATGAAATGCCAGCACTGCTCCCGTACAGTCTGCCGTAAAGCGGTGACCCGTTCCGGCTCCAACTGCTGAAAGAGAGCGTACAACTCATCGGAATCATATACATCTTCCTGACCTTTGGCATAGAGGATACGATCAATATCGGACTTCCTCTGCTTATCGCGGATCGGCACACGGCTGGCACGGATGCGAGATAGGCACGCTTCATAATCTCCCAGCAGATCAGAAACCGCAGAGAGAGTATCCTTGTCCAGCCGTTCCTTCCAGTCCGGGGCCTGAGCAAAAGTAAACAACTCGCTGTCCGCTGCGGGCTTCGGTCTGATTTTCGGCGTATTCTTTTTCAACTGGTGCGCCAGATACGGAAACCGCTCCACGTTGGAATCCACCTTGTCCCAGTCTACCGAATCAAAAAACCGTTTGATTTTTTCTGCGTGAGTAGGCTCATACCAGGCCCGCCGGGTCTCCGCCGCTTCCACGAGATTTTTATACCGCAGGAAAACACTGCGCTGAACCGTCCGCTTTCCCAAGTATTCCTCCAGGTCAGGCCGCACGCCGCTCTTTGCTGAATCGATCTCCAGTCCAGTGAGGATCGCCAATGTCTCCGTTTCCTCCCGGTATTTCTGTTGTTCCTCCAGGTTTAGATTTTCATTGTAGGCAATGATGCTGCGGTCCAATGCGGCATTGCAGATCTGCCCTACACGGGAGGAAAACGTATCCCGCACCACTTCAAACCGAGCATACCAGTCATTGGCGTCCCGCAGTTGTGGTGTTTCTGTGGGAATCATCAGCAATGGAAGATTGTTGTGGTTGGAAAGATCGTATTCATAGTTGCGCCGGACACAGGCGTTCAGAATTGGGGCGGCGATGGTCTTGATCATATCCCCGTCATAGTCCGCCCCACCTAAACGCTCAGATGCCAGCATGTGGGAATCCACCATGACCACGTCGGTAAGATGCCCCAGATAGTGGTTACGCAGACGGTCTGCACTCTGATAGAAAGACAGCTGCCACTCTTCATTTCGGGCAATGTGCGGGTTGCGCAGCAGGGTGCAGACGTCGCTGTGTTCATAAGCTGCACCCGGCGCAAAAAAAGATTCTCTGGTGAAGTGATCTGACATGGATGCAGCGAAATAGGTGCTGTTTCTACGCGTCCGAACATTCTGCGGAAGCAGCGGGCCCGTCATAAATTCCAGCAGATCCCCTGACAAATACCGGTTGTCTCCTGCGACGATCAAACGCCCCACGGCATACTGTTTCAAGATACGATCCGCCATGCTATCCAGTTTCTGTGTGTAGATCGGCTCATGAATGAACAACGGATTTTTCTTCAATACACTGGCGAGAATATACGCTTTGCTCTTGTGGAAGAGACTTCTTTTATCCAGCGCCTCCAGAAAATAGTCCTGCCGGAATTGTTCATTAGCGCAGAAGTTATAGTAGGCAGTCTCCGTCTCCTTGGCCAGCCATTGGCGGGTATTTTCCGCAGGACTGCGCTTCCATCCGTCCGGTAAATCGCGGGGCCGGAACTCCTCCTCGCGGATGGAGACTGTTGTCAGGAACTGGTAATTCAATTCTGTGAAGCGCTCCGGTTTCTCTTTGCTGACATTCGTGACATAGAGAGCGTGATGATATTTCCGGAAAACGGCCCAGTAGTCCTCCCAGGTCATGCCGCAGTCCCGCAGCCAGCCGAACCCCTTGAACTGGCTCTTGGTCAAAATGATATCCACATCTTGGACACGATGTGCCACACCATAAATGTCGGTGATGGTATCCGTTCCGGCAGACTTCAGAAAATCTTTGAAATCCACTTGGTGCAGCATTCCCTTGATGTAGGGCAGACGAATCTGGAAAGAAGTGTGGGTGTGCTGACCGCAATAGGCGCGATCCAAAGTGGCGGCGTACTCCTTGGAGATGATACCCTCGCCATCAAAGCTGAGCGTATCAATATCCATCCGCTTCTCCACCCGGTGATACCTGCGGAGATTGCTCTGACTGCCATCATCCTCCACAGTGATTACCGGGACATTGTGTTCTGTGGTGATAGGATTGTCGATGACGATAACCCTATGAGGTCTGTCGATCCCGATGCCCTCCACCCTTGTACCGCTGGAGAGCAACAACCCATTGTAGGCGTAGAGCTTGCTTAACTGGCACTGTCCAATCTCCATATCCAGCATAATGCGCCGCCGCACGGCATCATAGTAGTCTGAGCGGATAAAGGACAGCCGCGCCTGACGGCTCATGCTGTTGGAACGTTCAAAGGCGAGGTAGCGGTGTTCCCCCAATCCGAAGTCCAGGCTGACTCCCTCCGGACAGAACATAGCTTCCGCTTTTTGTTGCCGGATAAGCTGCATCTTTTTCGTACCGCTGCGGTCAAAGATGTGTTCAAAGTCCATATAAAAGATGATGTCCGACAGGCCAGAAACGATCTGACCATCGCTATGCTCCTGGTAATCATTCCCGCACAACTCACACATGATCTGGAAGAACAGGGCGTTGCTGTCCTGCTCATGGGATACCGCTTTGATCTTGCATTTCTCCGTTGCAGTCCGGCTGAGATGAAATGTGTATTGCTTGCCGTCTGCCAAAACGTAACTCATGACCGCCCTGGCGGACAGTTCATAGATTCGGTATTTGGTCATCCGCTCACCTCCCGGATAATTTTATTATAGCATAGAACCCTCCAAAAGCAATGTGAACACTGCTCCCACTTTTGTGGGAGTTCTTTTTGTGTTCGGATTTTTTAAGGAGGTGTTTTCATGAACACAAACACAGAACCATTGCGCACCATTGATGGCGCGACGCTGATGAGTATGCCGCTGCATCCACCAAACTTTGTGGTGGATACGCTGCTCTCTCAAGGGCTGCATATCCTGGCGGGCTCTCCCAAGGTGGGAAAATCCTAGCTGGCACTGTGGCTGGCGGTCACGGTGGCGAAGGGAGAACCCGTCTGGAATCATCCGGTAAACCAGGGGACCACGCTCTACCTCTGTCTGGATGATTCCCAGCTTCGCATCCAGAACCGGCTGTTCGAAATCACAGAGAACGCGCCGCCCAGCGTCCTCTTCTGCACCGGCAGCTATGTACTGGGACAGGGGCTGGAGGAACAGTTAGAGGCTTTCCTGGCGAAGCATCCGGACACGGTGCTGGTCATCATCGACACATTGCAGATGATTCGCGGTGCTGGCTACGACAACACATACGCCAACGATTACCGGGACTTATCCGTGCTGAAGAAGATCGCGGATGCACACGGCATCGCCATCCTGCTCATCCATCATCTGCGGAAGGAGAGGGCCGACGACGTGTTCAGTAGGATCTCCGGCACAACCGCCATCAGCGGCGCGGTGGACTCCAGCTTCACGCTGGTGGAAGAGCATCGGGGCAGTGGCAAAGTGAGGCTGAGCTGCATCGGGCGGGACATTGAGTACTGTGAGTTGGAACTTCAGCGCAACGGAGAAAATGTTTGGGAACTGGTTTCTGACAGCAGCCAGCACGGAAGTCCGGAGGAGTACATCTCAAATCTTCTCTCTGAATTTATGCGCTCACGTACCGAATTTATCGGCACTCCCACAGAACTATCCGAGCTGATCGACCCTGGCGGTGCAGTGGGGATCACCCCCAGGAAAGTGACCCGGCTGATCCTGCAAAGCGTTGCGGCACTTGGTAAGGCGGGGATCACCTGCATCATCCGCCGCAGCAACGGAAAGCGGCTGATTCAGCTTCGCCGTGCTGATAGTGCCGTCAATCCGGTACCCCAGAATCTCGACCCTTTCGGCACTGTCTGCCCCACAGAGGCCGCTGTGTAGAGGTAGGGGAATGACCCGTCCGAGCAGGAAAAGGCCCCTGTTGGGGCTCCTGTGGCCACAAAAACGGAACCGGCTCCGAGGGCGCGAAAAAATCCCTCCTTTGAGGAGGGAGCCAGCATCGCATTTGTCTGGACGCGTGCTTCCGCCCTCGCCCCGTCAAACGCAGTATTCCGGGCAGAAGCCCGGACCCACTTTAAGAACGGAGGACACAGATGAAAAAGGATACGACATTCAGCATCCGGATCTCTTCCAACGATTTAGATACCATCAAGCGCAAGGCAAAGCAGGCCAGGATGTCCCAGAGCGACTATGTGACCCGCTGCTGTCTGGGGCGGCAGGTGGTAGCCATTGAGGACCTGAAGGAGACGGCAAAGCAGCTGCGGAGCATCGGCAACAACCTGAACCGGCTGACGGTGCTGGCAAACATGGGGCGTGTTGATGCAGCCAACTTGGATGGCATGGCACAGGAATTGGCCTCCGTCAGCGCCGCTCTGCGGGAACTACAGGAGCGTGGGAGGTGGCAGAAATAGCGATCATTCATTTCACCAACTACCCCAAAGGGCAAAGCCGCGCCTGCATGGGTGCAGTGATGAAATACACCAAGCGGGAGGAGAAAACGCTGTGGGGGGATCGGCAGCTGGTCAGCGGGATCAACTGCCGCCCGGAGAGTGCCTACGATAATTTCCTCCGCACCAAACTGCTCTACCACAAGGATGGCGGCACGATGTTCTACCACATGGTGCAGTCCTTCCCGGCAGGTGAAGAAGTTGACCCAGCGGCCGCCCACGCCGCAGCGCTGAAGCTGGCGGAGTATTTCGAGGGACGCGAGGCCCTGGTCTGCACACACATCGACCGCGACCACATCCACTCCCACTTCATCATCAACAGCGTCAGTTTTGAGAATGGGAAGAAGCTGCATATCAGTCAACCGGAATTGACAGATCTGCGCCAGCACAGCGATGCGGTGTGCATGGAGTTTTGTCTGCCCGTGTTTCAACCGCGGAAGAAAACACAGAGCAGGGCCATGTCCGGCGCGGAGTACCACGCTGCCGCAAAAGGTGGGAGCTGGAAGTTCCGGCTTATGAATACCATCGATGAGTGTATAAAGTTTGCCCATGACCGCCAAGAGTTTATTGCACTGATGCGGAGCGAGGGCTACGAAGTCCGCTGGACAGACAGCCGGAAGAATATCACCTACACTACGCCTGATGGAAAGAAATGCCGGGATGACCGGCTGCACGATGAAAAATATTTGAAGGAGAATATGGAATATGAGTTCAGAATCCGAGAGAGCGTTATCACTGGAGGAACTGGCCGGACGGTCCTATCGCGGCCCAACACCGGAACAGATCACGGACTTGCTCCAAGAAGCGAAAGCCATCCACAGATTGCTGGAACAGGCTGGGAAAAAGAAAGAGAGATACTTTTCGCTGCCCCGGTTCCATCTACCTCAGCCCACATGGGAGTGGCTTATCCTGCCGGCGATCCTGCTGGGATTGGAACTGCTGTGGTACAGCTGGGCCGCGCTCTGGAACGGGCTGGCGGGACTGCTCCCGTAAGCGACGTCACTACAACCCGCGCACACTCCGACCACAAGACGCTCCGGAAAGAGCGGGAGAAGAAGATCGCCCACGGCCACAAGGAGGATGACCATGCGGAAGAGCCGACTTGGCAACAGACCATGTAACGGTCTGCTGCTTTCTGATTTTGGCAAGGGATGGGTACCAAGCGAAGTATAACAAAAGCAGAAATTGGAAACTATGTCAGAGAAAGGAGTGTTGTCCATGGCTGAAAGCAGACCTGTTTCCAGTGCGCAAAAGAAGCAGGAGACGGCAAAAATCTGGTTGTCCTACTACAATCGGGTTCTGTATGAGAAGGGGATCATTTCGGAACAGGAGCGCAACCGGATGACGCTGAAGATCGATAAGTGGCAGATGCCTCAGCAGGCACTCTGAGCCAGCGAGATATGTTTGCCGGGCAATGCAACTAAAAATAGTTGCATTGCCCGGTGCTTTGTAGTATGGTGTTTTGTGAGAAAAACATATCCGAACAGGAAGGCCTGATATGAGTAACAGGATGGAATACAAAGGATACGTTGGCAATGTTGAATTTTCAGCGGAAGACAGGACTTTCTTTGGAAAGGTCATGGGGCCTCGCGCACTAATTTCTTACGAGGGAACTACGGTCTCAGAACTTGTTGCAGATTTTCATAGGGCGGTAGATGATTACCTGATGCTCTGTGCAGCAGAAGGTGAGAGCTCGCCAGCTAATGCCGTACCGCAGTAAACATATCAGCAGCAAGTGGGCCGCGAAATTTTCGCGGCCCACTTGCTATATTTTGTTTTCTGTGATATAGTTAACGATAGAACATGATATAGCGAACTAAAGGAGACGCACTATGGATGTCCATACCATTCGCCAGACTTTGCGGACTAAGCCCATTTACGACATCCCGCTCCGGGTAACTTTCTATGCCCGGGTATCCTCGGAGAGCGATGAGCAAATCAACTCCTTGGGCAACCAGGTGGCCTACTACGAGGAGTTGATCCGCAGGAACTCCGCCTGGGAGTACGTGAAAGGCTACGTAGACGAGGGCCTGTCTGCCGCCACCACCAAGAACCGCGAGGACTTCCACCGCATGGTGGAGGACGGCAAGGCGGGAGTGTTCGACCTCATCATCACCAAAGAGATCACCCGCTTTGCCAGAAATACACTGGACTCCATCCTATATACCCGCGAGCTTCTGGGCTCCGGAGTGGGGGTATTTTTCCAGAACGACAACATCAACACCTTCGATGAGGACAGCGAGCTTCGTCTGACTATCATGTCCGGCATCGCTCAGGACGAGCTGCGGAAGCTGTCCAGCCGTGTGAAATTCGGACATGCCCAAGCGATCAAGAATAGCGTGGTGCTGGGAAACAGCCGCATCTTCGGCTACATCAAAGACGGCGGTCGGCTGGTCATCGACGAATCAGAAGCACCCATGATTCGGGAACTGTTCGAGCTGTACGCCACCGGCGAATACAGCATGAAGCAGATCGAGACCATCTTCTGGGACAAAGGTTACCGCAACCACAACGGCAAGAAGATCGCCCACACCACCATGTCGAATCTGATTGCCAATCCCAAGTACAAGGGATACTATGTAGGCAACAAGGTCAAGGTCATCGACCTGTTTACCAAGAAACAGAAATTCCTCCCTCCGGAGGAATGGGTCATGTTCAAGGATGAGACTGGCGAGATCGTCCCGGCCATCGTCTCTGAGGAGCTGTGGGACAACGCCAACGCTGTTCTAAAAAAACGCAGCGAGGACGTGAAGGGCCGTCAGGGCATCTGCAACCACGCCAACCTGCTCACCGGTAAGCTCTACTGCACCCACTGCGGCGCGGCCTACTACCGCCGGGAGTCGGTGGACCGGCAGGGAAATAAAAACAGCAAATGGGTCTGCTCCGGCAAGATCAAAAATGGCGCGGACAGCTGCCCGTCCTTCCCCATCTATGAGGAAGAATTAAAGCCTCTGCTCTTCCAGGTATTCAGCGAGACGGAGGCAGACGCCGAAGCACTGGTGGATGAGTATATTGAGATGTACAAGTCCCTGGGCAATAGCGAGGATACCGCCAGACAGATCGAAGTCCTCCGCCAGCAGATCGACCTGGCCCGGAAGAAGAAAGGCAAGCTCCTGGGCTACAACGCCTCCGGCCAGCTCTCCGATCGGGATTTCCTCTCTATGAACAAGGATTGCGACCGGGAGATCGCCGAGGCCGAACGCCAAATTTACGACCTGGAACAGCAGCAGCTCTCCAAAGAGGACTTCCGCAGGCAGATCGATACTATCCGCCGGGTGCTGGACGAAGCCCGCCGGGACGCTGCCCAGGGGCTTATCCGCAAGGAGTTCGTGGACAAATACATTGACAAAATCTTCGCCAACCCAGAGGAGGACGGCTCTCTGCGCCTGCAGATCAAGGTCTTTACCGGCGAAACCACCGACAAATTTCTCACAAATCTCAAAAGTCGTACGGGTCACACGTTTAAGAAGATGATCGAGTCCTACGAGAAGAACCTGTAAGTTCTCTCCAGACCCAAAGAGGGCTGAGCAATCCGCTCAGCCCTCTTTTGTTACCCTGGGCACAGCACGTGGAAAATCTGCGGGGAAGGTGCGTTTTCTGAGATAGCCGGCATATTGGAACAGCGGCAAGGAGCGGGACAAGGCCGCCGCAGGCCGTCCGCCAAAGACGCGGCGGCAGCGGCTGCATTCTGTTTGATCCGCCGGATTTTGCTGATTTTCATATTGTCCGACGATAAAGCATTCCCATACACAGCAGTTTTGCTGCATTCTGACCATTGACAGTCTACAGGTCCAGTGCTATGATTCCTGGGACTACGAAGTTGTGTATAACTGGCAGGCCATGGAGGACAAGCTCCGGGTCAATGGAAAGGATACGCCCCGATATGAATTTTATTTTTATTTCCCCACAGTTTCCCCGTACCTATTGGAATTTCTGCGACCGGCTGCGCCGGAACGGCGTTACGGTGCTGGGCATCGGCGATACGCCGTATGACGAATTGGAAGAGCCCCTGAAGCGGACGCTGACGGAATATTACCGTGTGGACAGCATGGAGGATTATGGTCAGATGTTTCGCGCAGTGGCCTTTTTTTCCTTTAAATATGGGAAAATTGACTGGCTGGAATCCAATAATGAATACTGGCTGGAACAGGATGCCCGGCTCCGCACAGATTTCCATATCACCTCCGGCGCGGATGAACGGGCCGCCGCCGCTTTCAGAAGCAAGTCCGGCATGAAGGCGTATTACGCCAAGGCCGGCGTACCTTCCGCCCGCTGCCACAGAATCAGGACACGGAAGGCGGCGGAAAAATTTCTGAAGGAGGTTGGTTATCCGGTAATTGTCAAGCCGGATGCCGGCGTGGGGGCCAGCAATACCAGCCGGCTGGACAACGAGGAGCAGCTTGACGCCTTTTTCCGGAATTTCCCTCCCGTTCCATATGTCATGGAGGAATTTGTCGCCGGGGATATTGTCTCCTACGATGCGGTCACAGATTCCCATATGGAGCCGCTTTTTGAGTCTATGGGCTGCTTTCCGCCGTCCATTATGGATATTGTCAATGAAAACCGGGAGCTGGCATACTATATCGCCCCCGATGTTCCGGAGGAGCTGGCAAAGCTGGGAAGGGCTGCGGTGAAGGCATTCCGGGCCGGAAGCCGGTTTGTGCATCTGGAGTTTTTCCGCCTGTCCGGAGATAAAAAGGGGCTGGGCAAAAAGGGGGATTACGTGGGCCTGGAGGTCAACATGCGCCCCGCCGGCGGCTACACCCCGGATATGATGAACTACGCCCACGGCGCCGACGTCTACCAGATCTGGGCGGACATGGTCACCGCCGGACGCCGCCTGCTGCCTCCCGGCGATGCGGCGCGCTTCTGCGTCTACGCCAGCCGCCGGGACGGCGTGTCCTACGTCCACACCCACGAGGAGATTCTCTCCCGGTACGGCGGACAGATGGTCATGTGCGAGCGGATGCCGGAGGTTATCTCGGGCGCCATGGGCAACCAGATGTATACCGCCAAGGCGGAAAACGGCGAGGCCGCCCGGGAATTCGCAGAATTTGTCACGGAACGGGCAAAATAAAAATAATAACCCACGATAAGGGCGGGCCTTCGGCCCGCCCTTATATTAACATACGCCGGCGGCGCAAGCCCGGACAAATTCTCTCCTCCGACTTTTCTCCCAAATCCTTGACACCCTTCCCCAATCCGGGTACAATAGAAATCGTTCTGTAAGAAACTTTTTTGGAGGGGATTCATATGACAGAAGCGGAACAGAAACGGCAGGAGTACCGGAAGACCATGATGCTGACGGAACCCCTGCCCAGGGTCATAACCAAGATGGCGGCCCCGTCCATCATCTCCTTTCTCATTACCTCCATCTACAGCCTGGCGGACACCTATTTCGTCAGCTCCCTGGGCACCAACGCCACGGCGGCGGTGAGCGTCAACGCCTCCCTGGACCAGATCATCATGATGGCCGGGTCCATGCTGGCGGTGGGGGCGGCCAGCTATATCTCCCGCCTGCTGGGCGCGCGGAAGGAGGAGCGGGCCAGCCGGGTCTTTTCCGTGGCCTTTTTCACCGCCATGGCCTTCGGCGCGGCGGTGATGGTCCTGGGCCTCTCCTTCATGGGCCCCATGGTGCGTCTGCTGGGGGCCACGGACACCTGCGAGCAGTACGCCATGGAGTACGCCTCCTACGTGCTGCTGGCGGCCCCCTTCATGGCGGCCAACTTCGTCATGAACCAGTGCCTCCGGGCGGAGGGCAGCACCATGCTGAGCATGATCGGCATGGGCTTCGGCGGGGTGCTCAACTGCTTCCTGGACCCGTTTTTCATCTTCTACCTGGACATGGGGGTGGCGGGGGCCTCCATCGCCACTGCGATTTCCAAGCTGGTCAGCTTCGCCATCCTGATATTCCCCTACCTGGCCCGCCGCAGTCTCCTCCGGCTGTCGCCCCGGCTGTTCCGGCCTGACGGGGACATTCTGGGGCAAATCGTGTCGGTGGGGTCCTCGTCCCTGTTCCGCAACGGCCTGGCGGTGGTGTCGGCCATCGTGCTCAACCGCATTGCCGGCAGTATTTCCGACTCGGCCCTGGCAGGCATCGGGGTGTCCACCAAGGTGATGATGTTCCCCTTCGGGGTCATTTTAGGCTTTGGCACCGGCTTCCAGCCGGTGGCGGGGTTCAACTGGGGGGCCAAGCGGTACGACCGGGTGGAGGAGAGCTATCGGTTTGCCGCCCGGACAGCGGTGATCGGGGCGGCGGCCATGGGGCTGCTGCTGGCGCTGTTCGCGGAGCCTCTGATCGTGCTCTTTGCCAAAGCGGACCCGGAAATGCAGCGGCTGGGCGCGCTGTGCATCCGGCTGCAGTGTCTGGCCCTGCCGGCCCACAGCTGGGTGGCGGTGGTAAATATGCTCTGCGCGGGGCTGGGGCGCGCCGGCGGCGCGGTGCTGCTGGCCACAGCCCGGCAGGGGACTTGTTTTCTCCCCATTGTTTACCCCATGGCGTATTTTTTAGGGGATATTGGGGTAGCCTCCGTCCAGGCGGCGGCGGATATTCTGACGATTGGGCTGGCGGCGCCGCTGATCCGGCGGGTCAGGGCGCAGATTCGTCAGGCCGCTGC
>OFHB01001683.1_pt1 | contig 12448 bp, 9 predicted proteins | sample 1521881 | NCBI WGS metagenome assembly OFHB01 (sample SAMEA3504090, study PRJEB24116) | mouse gut metagenome | biome: mouse gut; feature: mouse-associated habitat; material: faeces | place: Denmark | collected 2011
CCGTCCGTGAGCGGCAGGAACTGCTGGCGGCGCTGCGGGAGCGGAAGAAGTGGCGGTATGTTCTGTTTTGGTGGATGTTGACGGATGAATGACATAAGGTTATCTGTTCAAATGGATATAATAAATACACACGATTTGGAATGTCAGAAATGTTTGGGTAGAATCTGCTGATTTCCTCATAAAAAAGGATTTTAGGACAATTCTGCAACATTTGGATAGTATGATACATTTAAAACAATGGAGCGGACATGAATACATGAAAAAAATCATTATTGTTGAAGATGATACTTTATTAAATAAAACCCTTGCCTATAATCTTATATCAGATGGTTATGAGGTTGTTTCTGCATATTCGTATTCTATGGCAGTCAGTTTATTAAAGGAAGAATATCATCTTGCTTTGTTAGATGTCAAACTGCCCGATGGAAGCGGGCTTGATTTTTGCAGCAAATTGAAAGAAAAATATCCAGAAACTTACGTTATCTTTTTAACCGCCAATGATAAGGAAAGTGATATGCTAAAGGGGTATGAGGTCGGTGGATCTGACTATATAACAAAACCTTTTTCTGTAGCAGTGCTTTGTAAGAAGATAGCCGCTGTATTTGAAACCATAGAACAGCATCAACCACGCCATGACTTATACGAGGATGGTTTTCTTAAAATTGATTTTTCCGAACAGTGTGCGACACTGGATGGCAATCCTGTTGATTTCACACCAAAGGAATATCGTGCCTTATTCCTGTTTACTAAGAATGACAGGTTGATTTTGACGAAAAGACAGCTTTTGGAAAGATTGTGGGATATTGACGGCGACTTTGTGGATGAACATACACTGACTACTATAATCAGCCGTATCCGTAAAAAAATCGAAGTCGATGGACACAAGTATATTAAAACCGCTTACGGCATGGGTTATCAATGGATTGGTGGTGAACAGAAATGAAACTTCAAAATATATCAATCCGAAAATTTCTACGGTTAGTGATAATGGGGGCAGCTTCTACTTCAGCTTTTTTACTTTTATCTTTTTATTTCTTTACTGACAGCAGCACTCTTGCACTTTATGGATTGCTTCTGACCATTACTTTTTTTGCATGGGGATTTTTTTTCTTGAAGTTCTTTCAAAAAAGGATTTCTGAATTTACAAACAGCTTATGCAGGACGCTTGACGATATGATAAGTGGAAGTGAAAGAGCGTTTACAGATTTGGAAGCGGAAACTTCATTCGCCCGCATTTCACACCGACTGGAACGGCTCTACAATATCATGCAGATAAACCGTCATAAGGTAGAGGAAGAAAAGGCAGAGCTACAGTCCCTTTTGTCAGACATTTCACATCAGACAAAAACACCGATTTCAAATCTTAAAATGATAAACGATACTCTTTTGGCAAGGAGAATGACAGAAGAAAAGCAGAAAGAGTTTCTGCAGGCTGCGGGAAGCCAGCTTGATAAACTGGATTTCCTTATTCAGGCAATGGTAAAGACTTCTCGGCTTGAAACGGGCGTTATTACTTTGGAAAAGAAAAAAGTTCCTTTCACAGACACGCTTACCGCTGCATTAAACAGCGTTCTTGCGCCGCTTGAGAGAAAGCAGATTACTTTGTTTGTGGATTGCCCGGATAATCTGACTTTTTACCATGATAGCCGTTGGACGGCGGAAGCATTATATAATATTTTGGATAATGCGGTGAAATACACCCCTGCTTATGGCAGTATTCGCGTGAACGTGCAGGAATGGGAAATGCATTTTAAGATAGACATTGAAGATACAGGCAGGGGTATTCCTGAAAAAGAACAGGCAGCGATTTTCAAGCGCTTCTATCGGGAGGAAGCAGTACATGATATAGATGGGATAGGCATTGGTCTTTACCTTGCCCGTGAGATTATTACCATGCAGGGCGGCTATATCCGGGTTACTTCCAACGTTGGAAACGGCTCTACGTTTTCCGTCTTCCTGCCAAAAAATAAAATGTCCTGAAATTGAAGCAATTCAAAGAATATTTCCATGACGTTTAGGACATTTCTGCAACATTTCAATTTTATAGTATGCCTGTAAAACAAAGAAAGGCGGTATTCGTATGAGTATCTTACAGACAACAGATTTGAAAAAATATTATGGAGCCGAGCCGAACATTACCCGAGCCCTTGATGGGGTGGCTTTTTCGGTGGAGCAAGGGGAATTTGTGGCGGTGGTCGGCACTTCTGGCAGCGGAAAATCTACCCTGCTGCACATGATGGGGGTCTTGATATTCCGACATCTGGTTCTGTACGCATCAGGGATAAAGAACTTGCAGAAATGAATGATGAACAGCTTACTGTTTTCCGTCGCCGTAACATCGGTTTTATCTTCCAGAACTATAATCTTGTTCCCATTCTGAATGTGTATGAAAATATTGTTCTTCCGGTGGAATTGGATGGCGATATGGTAGACCGGAAATTCATGAATGAGGTTGTTTCCATGTTAGGGTTGGAGGATAAGCTTTATAATATGCCAAACAATCTTTCAGGCGGTCAACAGCAGAGGGTAGCCATTGCCCGTGCGCTTGTCACAAAGCCAGCGATCGTATTGGCGGATGAGCCGACAGGAAATCTTGATAGCCATACCAGTGCTGATGTATTGGGGTTGTTGAAACGTACAGGTAATGAATTTAATCAGACCATTGTAATGATTACCCACAATCAGGAAATAGCGCAGCTTGCCGATCGAATCGTACGAATTGAAGATGGAAAAATTAAGGCATAGGAGGTGGAATAATGACTTTACCATTTGAGAATGATACCAGTCGTGTTATAGATAAAATTGTTTCTGCGCAATTAAAGCATGACAAATTAAAAAAAGGGCTTACTGTTGTTGCCATTGCATTGGCTGCGTTTCTCATGACGGCTGTATTGCTTCTGGTTTCAGGGATTATTAACGTGAATCAGAATGGCGGCAATAGCATTACAGGTTCCTATCATGTTCTTATTTCCGGCATGACAAAAGAACAGTATAAAAAAATATCAACGGATTCACGTATGGAATTGCCAGGGCTGTCCGCTGCTATAGGAAGCATAAAAGTTGGGGAGAACCGTTTGAATATTTCTTACTCAAATAAAGACAGTCTTACCTTAAATGGGTTATCTGTCTCTGAGGGGGAAATGCCTGAAGCAGAAAATGAAATCATAATTGAGGAAGAGTATCTGCTTAGTCAAAAAATAGATGCCGGGATTGGAGATATTATTTCATTGCCTGTTTCTGATGGACAGAAAAAAGTAGATTTTGTCATATCTGGTTATTTGGAAACGGCGGCAAGTGGGACAGAAAGAACTTTATATGCAGCTGTTGTTTCAGAAGAATATTTTGTGGCAATAAACGGATGGGAGAATTTCCCGCCGGCGACCATGTTTCGGATCAAGAAGGATGTTTTATCGAATCATGGAAATATTGAAGATATCGCAGCACAAATAGCCGCAGACGCTGGAATAGAACAGCCGCCATCTGTTAATGAAGCTTTTGTTAAACTCAGTCAGCCTTCTGCGCTGATGATTGCTGCAGCAGTTGTGAGTCTTGCAATTATTATCATGGCAGGCATACTGGTGATTTATTGCATTTTCTATATTTCGATTATCAGTTCAATTAAGAAGTACGGTCAATTACGTACTATTGGCATGACAGCAAAACAGATAAAACGTCTTGTGTTTAAGGAAGGTTCTTCACTTACATTGGCTGCAGTTCCGATTGGACTGATAACAGGAACTCTATTATCTTATGTTTTAGTTCCACAGGGATTCAGAATAAGCAATATGGTGTGGGTTTGTCCGTCAGTTGTAGTCCTGGTCTATATCACAGTGCACTTGTCAATTAGAAAGCCGGCAAAGACAGCATCAACGATTTCGCCTATAGAAGCTTCTCGGTATGAAGCAGATAACAATTTGCACATATATACAAAAAAAAACGCAGGTTATCCACGTATTCTTTAGCGAAAACCCAAATTTTTCGTTACAGGAAAAAGAATATGTTGACGATAAGTTCCCTTATCTTGACAGGGGTATTGCTATTGGGGCTGTCATCTGTCCTTTCCTCTGTAGATGCGGGGGAGATGTCTTTATCTGGTTTTACAAGAGGGCAGTTTGTTATAGGATTTACGAATCAGGAACTGCGTGAAAATGCTTTGGAGAAGATTCAAACAGAAAGCCCGTTTACAGATGAAATATATAATGCGTTAGCCAATGTTTCCGGTGTAACAGAAATTGCAGATGATTGGCATCTCCCTGTAGCTGTCGATTTAAAGGAAGCAGAGTCGGATACAGAAATTGTGGGATTTGTACAGGATGATATGGAATTAATAAAGAATTGTGTTTCAGACGGGAGAATTCCTGATTATGAGAAATTAGTATCGCAAAATCAGCTTATTATTGGCAGACCAAATGATTTTGAAGAAATTTTCAGTGTACAGCCAGAGGTCGGTGCATCTGTCACATTAAAGGTTTTTGACGGAAATCACAGTGAGGATATGCAATTTGAGATAGCGGCAATTCTTGATGAAAATAAAATTGGAAACAATGGAGATAAGATTGATATGTTATTGCTGCCAGTTGATTCTATGAGAAAAATTGCAAACAGTAATTTAACGTATCAATATGTAATCCGTGTCGGGGATGATTTTGAACAACAGGCGGAAAAAGAAATAGAACAGATTTTAGCAGAAAATCCACGTTTGGATGTTGTCACTCTTTCGGCGGCTATCGCGCAAAACGAAAATTTCCTGCAGGGGACAAAATTTGCTCTTGCAGCTGCAATCATATTCATAGGTTGTTTTTCAGTAATAAATTTACTGAATACTATAATGACTGGTATCGTAACAAGGCGTAAAGAGTTTGCACTTATGTACTCTGTAGGAATGTCAAAAAAGCAGCTTTCCTCAATGCTGCATTATGAAGGTCTGATTGTGGTATCTATCGGACTTGTCTTATCACTCGCTATTGGCGGTGGTAGCGGATATGCTGTTTGCATTTATCTGAAAAGCAGCCTGATGAGCTATTTGAATTATCAGTTTCCGTCAGGTGTTGCCGGTCTTTACTGTATCATTGTCATTTTGTGTAGCGTTACTATTACAGAAGCGGCATTAAAATCTCAAAATAAATTGTCGGTGATAGAGTTATTAAGATGATATTTTCTTATAGGAAGAGAATGTCCTCCATTGCTGCAGATCCGGGATGCTTATCCCCAAAAGATCACTGCCCGAACACGGCGTCTGTCATTTTATGACAGACGCGTCCGGTCTAACTAACCTAATCCCTTACGTCTAAAATCTTCTTCTCATAGATTTTTCCATGTGACCTGCAAATTTTCTTATATCCGGATAATTTTCGTAAGCCGCTTTTAGCTTGTCCATGAAAATTCTGCCAAACCGTTCACAGATTTACTGAATGGCTGCTTGGGGGATTCAATAGACAATACGTATACCTTGCGATTCAAGACAATGTAAAAAGTGCCGAAAAAGGACTGTAAAAAAGAAGAAACTTGTAAAAAAGCAACAAATGTTTAAAATGTGCAATTGCTCTTCTGTATTATCTGTTAGTACAATTAACTTGTAAATTGAAATTTGTTTCTTACAGAAGGAGAGGGTAGGATGAAGAAAAAAAGAGTACTCAGTATTTTGATGGTGCAGTCGCTTATCCTGGCAAGTCTTGCAGGTTGTGGAGGAAAGGCGGCCGGAGATGGCGCACCCGCGGCATCAACGGAGAGCAGTGAGGCGGAAACAGAGAAAAGCGATGAGACGGCAACAGCGGAAACGGATGGCGCCGACGATCAGGGGGCGGCACAGGAGAGTGCGGATCCCTTCGGAAAATATGAGGATGGACTCGAGATTCATTTTGCAAGGCAGGTGGACGAAAATATGTATGACAATGCGCTTGCAAATCTTCCGGGACAGTCTGTGGAAGAGAACATGTGGCTGGACACATATAAGGAAGAGATCGGGGTTCAGGTAGTTTATGACTGGTATGTAAAAGGCAGGACAGAGTATGAGCAGAAGGTGAACGTGACCATAGCCAGCGGAGAACTGCCGGACGTGATGGAAGTTACTGCTTCTCAGATGATGCAGCTTGCCGATGCAGGACTGATCTGGGATATGACGGAGGTTTTTGATACCTATGCATCAGACTTTACGAAAAGCGTGATGATGCAGGAGGGGGACACCGCTTTTGTTGCAGCGCAGAAGGACGGCATGCTGTGCGGCATACCGGAATCCGCCGGTGCCAGCGATTCCGTCGACCTGATGTGGATTCGTCAGGACTGGCTTGAGAACCTGGGATTATCTCAGCCTAAGACAATAGACGAACTGATCAACGTGATCGAGAAGTTTACGACGGATGATCCTGACGGAAACGGTGTCGATGACACATACGGCCTCGGTGTGACGGGTTCTCCTAACGTTCTTACAAGGAATTACGGAAGTCTGGTCGGTTTCTTCGACGCATTCGGCGCGCATCCGACGATCTGGGTAGAGAAGGACGGCGAGCTGGTATACGGCGGAATTCAGCCGGAATGTAAGGAAGCGCTGGTTAAACTGCAGGAGCTGTATAAAAAGGGCTGTATCGATCCGGAGTTTGGCGTTATGGATTCTTCCAAGGCCGGTGAGACTGCAGCGGCAGGAAAGTGCGGCGTGACTTATGGACAGCAGTGGCTGCCGCTTGTTTACTTCCATTCCAATTACAGTCTTGACAACAATGCGCTGTGGACGGCTTATGAACCGGTGTCCGTCAGTGGGGATCCGGCGGAGGTTTCCGCAGAAGTGGGTGTTTCCAGATGGCTTGTCGTAAATAAGAATTTCGAGCATCCGGAAGCGGTTGTGAAGATGGCGAATGTGTTTATCGAAAAGTGCTGGGGTGAAACGGGAGATAACGGTAAATATTATGCTCCGCCGGAAGCAGAGAGTATCTGGAAATTATCACCGGTACAGACGCAAATGCCTCTGAAGAACGTAATGGCGTTCCGGGACATCGAAGCGGCCAAAGCAAGTGACGCCACAGATTCCTTAAACGGAGAGGCAAAGTCTATCTGGGATAAGCTGGACAGATTTTATTCGGGAGAAGGCACCAGTATGGAGTGGGGCTGGGAGAGAATCTACGGACCGGATCCGAGTTCCTATTCGGCCATTGATCGTATGATCTCGGAAGACAGAATCTATATCAATCGATTTTCAGGAGCACCTACCGAGACCATGACCGAGAAAATGTCTACACTGGAATCCATGCGGGACGAAACTTTCACCAAGATCATTATGGGTGAGTCTCCGATCGAAGAGTTTGATGCCTTTGTGGAGAGTTTCAACAAATTAGGCGGAGAGCAGATCACGGCAGAAGTGAATGAGTGGTATGCTACAGCGAAGTAACAGCAGAAGGATACGACGGAAAATTGTTACAGGTAATAGAATTTATGGCGCAGGGGCAGTTATTTCTGCCCTTGCGCTGGTCAGTCAAAGAGATTAATTGTCGGAAGGGAGGGCAAAATGAAAAAAGAGAAGATGCAGAGAAGACAGATCAGATTGAAAAAGGAACTTCCGTTTCATATCATGTTGTTGCCGGGTGTGCTTATGACTTTTATATTCAGTTATATTCCCATGGCCGGGATGGTCATTGCTTTTCAGAAGTTTATACCGGCCAAGGGTCTGTTCGGGGATCAGAAATGGATCGGATTTGAGAACTTTACATATCTGTTTAACATGCCGGGAGCGCTTGCGGCGTTGAGGAATACGATCAGTATTGCGTTTTGGAAGATTATCCTCTCGCTGGTGGTGCCGATCATAGTGGCGATCCTTTTGAATGAGGTGCGGTCATCCAAATTCCGCAGGACGGTTCAGACGGCGATCTACCTGCCCTATTTCCTGTCCTGGGTTATTTTCAGTGGTGTGCTGCTTGATATTCTGTCACCATCCAGTGGTATTGTAAATGGGTTTTTGAATATGCTGGGGCTGGATTCGATCTTCTTTTTGGGGGATAACAGATATTTTCAGGCAACGATCATCTGGACAGATATCTGGAAAGGGTTCGGATTTGGGACTATCGTCTATCTGGCAGCCATTACGGGGATCGATCAGAGTCTTTATGAGGCGGCGACGATGGACGGTGCGGGCCGGTTCCGCAAGATGTGGCATATTACACTGCCGGGCATGAGGATGATCATTGTATTGATGGCGGTATTGTCCCTGGGTAATATTCTGAATGCCGGATTCGATCAAATCTGGAATCTGATCAGCCCGCAGGTGTATGAGACGGGAGATGTTATCGATACGTTTATTTATCGAATCGGTATGATAGATGCACAGTTTGGTCCGGCCACGGCGATGGGTGTCTTTAAGTCGGCCGTATCCTGTTTCTTTATTTCCGTATCTTATTATCTGGCATATAAACTGTTTGATTACAGAGTTTTCTAGGAGGTGCAGAATGGCGAAAAAGGAACCTCAAACAAATAAAATCAGGATGTCTGCAGCGGACAGGGTTTTCCATGTATGTAATACGATATTCCTGATCGCGCTGGCTCTGGTCTGCATTCTGCCGATCATTAATATTCTGGCCATATCGTTGAGTGGCAATGCCTCGGTGACGGCAGGACTGGTCACGCTCTGGCCGGTTGATTTTACGATCAATTCCTACAAGTATGTAGCGATGAGAGTCGATTTCTGGCGGTCCATGGGTGTATCGCTTCTCAGATGCGCACTGGGAGTTTCCATCAATGTTTTTATGTGTGTGATCACGGCTTATCCACTGTCCAAGAGCACGCACAGATTTAAAGCCAGAACGGCCTATGCCTGGTTTTTCTTTCTGACCATGTTGTTAAACGGCGGTCTGATTCCGTGGTTTATGACGATCAAGAGTCTGAATCTTCTGGGAACAATATGGGCGCTGGTGCTTCCGGGGGCGGTACCGGTATTCAGCGTTGTTCTGATGCTGAATTTCTTCCGGGGAATTCCGGAGGAACTGGAAGACGCGGCGGTGATGGACGGAGCCGGGCAGTGGACGATCATGTCAAAGATTTATGTGCCGCTTTCCAAGGCGTCTATGGCGACGATCTGTCTGTTTTCCATCGTGCACCACTGGAATTCCTGGTTTGACGGTATCATTCTGATGAACAGGCCGACCCAGTATCCGCTGCAGAGTTATCTGCAGACGATCGTGATCCAGTCAAGCTTAACGTCCGGTTCTTCCATAGATTGGGAGACACTGGTCTCCGTCTCTGACCGGACCATAAAATGCTCACAGATCTTCCTGGTATATCCCTTTTTACAGAAATATTTCGTAAAGGGTATGGTACTTGGCTCTGTGAAAGGATAATGACAGTAATGAAAATGATCTTCAGGTTAAAAACATCCCGCAAGGTATTAGGATCGGTCATTTTCGTATGCATTGGCTTCTACGTGATGGGAATCCTGGGAAATGCATACAGCCGACATATTCTGCTGGAACAGATGCTTGGCAGTCTGGATGCCCAGGCTGCCTATATGCAAAGCCGGATGGAACAGGATATTGACAGTCTGTTAAAGATTCAGAATACGGTGCTTATTGATCTGAATACTTCAAAGCTCAATGTTTTGTGGGGCGGAGCCGGCAATTATGAGAATACGCTGCTGATCAAAAGAATATCCGGGCGGCTTTCTGAGATCAAAGAAATGTACACGATCGTAGATAAGGCGGAAATGTATTATCCGCGTAAGGGAATTGTGATCAGCGATTCGCAGCCGATCATGCGGCATTATGAAGGGGATAACTATTATGATTACCGGATGATCAATGCAGATGAGGAGGAGGGGATCGTATTTACCTCTTATTTTCCTGTGCAGGCGTTGAAAGGAGAGGGAAAAAATGCGGCTTATTACTGCCGGATCACGTTGTCGCCGGAGTCTTTGAACCATACACTGAACGACATGCTGGGAGAAGGGGAGGAAAGCATCTACCTTCTCTCGGAAGAAGGGAATATGCTGTCCGGTTCCGGCGGGAATTTCGTGGAGACGGAGGCGGATACGGTCAGATTGGAAGCGGTAAGGGCGTATCTGGCGGAGCATAAGGATGCACAGTCTTTCAGAGTGCGGGGTGAGGAACTGGGTTCCTGCATCTACAGTGCGAGAACAGGGATATGGATCGTTTACTTTTGTCCGGACAGTGTGATCAGCAGGTCGTTGTCCTTCTTTTTGCTGCTGAATGCAGGATTGACCTTGTTAGTCATTGTTCTTTTCCTGTCTTATACGTTCTATGTGGAGCGCAAACTGGTAAAACCTATGGACAGGATCATCGATGCGATGGAGGACAGGAACAACCATTATTTTATCGAAGAAGATGAAACGGATGAGTTGGCAGTGATTTATAAGAGATATAACCAGGTTATTTCGCATGTGGAGGAACTGAGCAGAGAAAATATGGAAATGAAATACCAGGCGCGGCTGGCGGAGTTTCGGCAGCTGCAATACCAGATCCGGCCTCATTTTCTGTACAACAGTATCTTTATGATCTATCGGATGGCGCGCGCGGAGGAGAATGAGACGATTGCTTCTTTCGCCAGGCATTTGTCTAAATATTATCAATATATAACAAGAACGAATGACTGCTTTGTCAGTTTAGAGCAGGAAATTGAGCATATCAATGATTACCTGGAGATTCAGAAGGCGCGCTTCGGAGAACGGATTCATGTGTTTATGGAGCCGGTACCGGATCAGGCGAAAGATTTAAAGATTATTCCCCTGATCCTGCAGCCATTAGTGGAAAATGCTTATGAACATGGCATGAAGAACTGTCTGGAAGGGGGTATGATCAGGATAAGGACAGACTATCAGGACGGTTATTTCAGCTTTTGTGTTGAAGATAACGGGGATGGCCTGAAAGAAGATGAATTGATGGAATTGAAGCGAAAGATTAGTATAGAAGAGATCAATTCGGAAGAAATACACGGCCTTGCCAATACGAATGCCAGAATCAGGAGATGGTATAAAGGAAAAAGCGGCCTTTATGTGGACAACCGGGAGGACGGCGGATTTTTGGCGTTGGTAAATATATTAGTGGAGGATATCTATGTACAATCTTCTGGTGGTGGATGATGAACCCTTTATTCTGGAATCTCTTGGGCGTATGCTGGAGAAGGAATGTCAGGAGAAATTTTTTGTCTATAAAGCGGCTTCCGCGGCCCTGGCGCTGGATATTTTTGAGAATCACAGGATTGATATGCTGATCACGGATATCTGCATGCCGGGAATGGATGGTTTTGAACTGCTGAATATTATTGAGACGGTCTGGCCTGACTGCGTCGCTGTCTTTCTGACGGGACAGTCAGAGTTTGAATATGCCCAGAAAGCAGTCCATACGAAGGCTATGGAATTCGTGCTGAAAATGGATGGCGACGAAGCAATTCTGGAAGCCGTCAATAAGGGGTATGAGAAACTGGAACAGCTGTATGAAGAAAAAAGAAGACTTGTGGAACGGCAGGACCGCCGGAAAGAGGTTTTGCCGCTGCTGAAAAGGGACTGCATCAGGGAGCTGATCTTTAATGAAAAATGGGAAGGGAAGAGAAGGCAGTATTTTACGGAGCGGATGTCGATGATCAATGAAAGGTTTGTCTGTGAACGGAATTTTCTGTTGACGGCGGTTTTCTTTGAATCGCATGATGATCTGCTGACGGAAAACGATATGCTCAAAACGATTGAGTCCGTTCTGGCGCCGGCTTTCCGGACGGTGAGTTCGCTTGTGACAGTGAATACAGGAATCCTTCTGGCGCAGGATGAAGAGAATAAGGCGGCGAAATTAAAGGGCTTTCTGGAAATTGCAAAAAAGGTCTGTGAGAAATCAGGACAGTGTTCTCCTTTGGTATGTGTGTATGACGGCATCGTCAATCTGGATAAGGCGGCGGATGCCTTTTCCGTGCTGCAGTATTCCAGATTTGAGATTGATGATACGGAGGGTATCCAACTTTGCGGAGAAGAGAAATTTTCGTACTATACGTGGAACGAAGGAGCTGCTATTGTAGGAGTAATAGACACGGAAAGGCTGGAAGAGAGTCTGTCCAATGCCGATCCCGAGGTGTTCTTTGCACTGCTGAATGAAATCAAGAATAAATACTGCAAAAGCGTACGGTTTACAAAAGCCTCTGTTTTTCTTGTATGTGCGTCCATCCTTCTGCAGGCGCTTTTAAATAATCTGCCCAAAGAAAGCGATGTCTGTGGGCAGTTTGATATCCGCAAACTGACGAATTATGATCTCCATAAGGGATTTTATGATGCGATGAACTTTCTGGAGACGGTGGCGGATCATTATTTCAGGCTGCGTCAGAATGTGAAGACAGATGTGAAAAGCCAGATTGTGCACCAGGTCAATACCTTTATTCTGGAACATATCTCGGAGGATCTGTCGATGGTCAGACTGGGAGAGTTGGTGGGGCTGCATCCGGTATATCTGTCAAGGATCTATAAAGAGATAACAGG